>Ga0129314_1001924_pt1 | contig 12845 bp, 8 predicted proteins | sample O1111metagenome_FD_94431 | JGI IMG/M metagenome (GOLD analysis project Ga0129314, IMG submission 94431) | Orangutan individual fecal microbial communities from fecal samples from Wisconsin, USA - O1111 metagenome | ecosystem: Host-associated > Mammals > Digestive system > Large intestine > Fecal...
GGCGGCGAAAAAACGCCTCCAGAAATTGGAAGATGAGGAGCGGCGTCGCCAACAGAAGCTGGAAGATCAGGCCCTTCGCAAGAAGGAGCGCCAACAGGAAAAAGCGGAAGCCGATGCCCGCCGCAGAGCGGATCGGATTGAAGCCGAGCTGCTGGCCGTGGGGGCCAGTGTCCTGACCCGGGGCCTGCTGGGCGTGCTGCAGAAGCAGTCGAAGAAATAGAAGTTATAGGTGCAAAAAGGCAGATTCCCACACGAAAGGTGTGGGAATCTGTCTTTTTGGTGAGACTTTTTGATGCGAACTAAAAAACGAGAAAATCGTTGTAGATAGCAAAAATATATGCTAATATATCATAAAGATGGTGATATCAACGTGATATCTGTTTTTATGAGGAGGCATTAAATGAAGATTTTAAGAATAAAGGTAGATGGGCTTCCGTTGTATAAGAATCCATTTGATATTTCATTTTATGCGGTGCAGAGAGTTCAAAAGAACCATTTGAACTCGGTTTTTAATTTGTTTGGAAATATCTACATAAATACTGTGGAGGCATTTGCAGGGATTAATGCTTCCGGAAAAACCACCGCCTTGAGGGTGATTTCTTTTACAAGCATGTTGTTGGGAGCGGCGCCGTTGTCTGCAGAATTTGTTCCGCAAATACTCGGTGAGAACATCCAAACAGTATTTGATGTCGATTTTTTTGCTGACGGACGAATCTTTCATCTTACGACTGAGATTGTTAGAATAAAGGGTCCGGATGGGGGCAGCAGCATACAAATTTTGGATGAGGAATTACGGATAAAACCGGTTACCGGCAGAGTGAATAAGTCAAATCTTTTGAATTTTGACAATGTGGCGCCGGAAAGAGTTCGAAAAAATACCGATGAGTATTTGCCGGATGATGTGAGCATTATGATTGCGGTTAATAAGCAAATGCAGGATAAAAGTCTGTTTGTAGATCTTGCGTTGTTTACGAATTTTAATTTGTTTTTACCACAAGGAGGGACAGTTCCAACGGAAATAATTGCTTTACTGGATCCAACAATAGAGTATATTACCGTCGAGAAGATAAATGATAAGGTAATAACCAGATTGAAATTCTACGAGCAGAACGAATTGACGCTATATAATCCGGGAGATCTTAATGCTTATTTGTCTTCCGGAACTGTGAAGGGTGTAAGAGTGTTTTCGGATGCTGCAAGAGTTTTGAAAAATGGCGGATACTTGATTGTTGATGAGGTTGAAAATCATTTTAACAGAGAACTGGTTGCTGCGTTGCTTAGATTATTTACGAACAAGAAAACCAATCCGAAAGGAGCCGTTATTATATTCTCTACACATTATCCGGAACTTCTGGATGAGCTTGACCGAAATGATTCGGTGTTTATTACGAGGAGCAAATGCGGATTGGTTGTGGATAATCTGAACTCGCTTCTAAAGAGGAATGATATGAAAAAGAGTGAAGTATATCAGAGTAACTTTCTTGGAGGAACCGCACCTAAATATAAATCATTGATGGCATTGCAAAAGAGTATTATGAGGAGCTTGGAGGAGTAAATGACAGTTGATTTTCCTGATTCCAGCATTATTGCATGTATTTGTGAAGGCGGGGCCGAAATTGCAATCATGGACATTTTGCTAGATAACGATTTGCTAAAATTTACTCGAGAACAACTAATCGAAGAACAAGTACTTCCTCGAATGAAGGTTGCAGAGTTCCAACGACGATACTTGAGAAGAGAATATGAACAGAAAATACTCATCCTTCGAGTCATCGATTCAAGGAGAGAAGAATTTAAATTGAGCAAAGCGTATCGTTGTCAGGTAGAAGTTATTAACGTAATTACGGCTCCTGAAATTGAAATATTGATTATTGCCAGCAAGAAGCAATATGATGAGTACTGTAAATCCGGATACAAAAAGCCAAGCGAATATTGCAAAAGCAAACTTGGATTAAAAAATGTGAAGTCGCCTGATTTTATTAAGTTGTATTTTGAAGATCCCGATTTTCTGGTTGAGAGTATCAAAGAATACCATCGTGTTCACAAACAGAAAAAAGATGAAGCTTCGCTATATGACTTAATTAAGAATAAGTAGTTTCCTGTTAAAAGCAGATTCCCACACGAAAGGTGTGGGAATCTGTCTTTTTGGGTGCATTTGCGGGATGGCTTTGCTGCCGGTGAGAGGTCATGTTGGCGCCTTGCTGCCCGCAAAGCCTTGATTATTCGTCGAGTCACGCCAACTACGTAATATCATTTCCATGGTCTTAAGAAAATGATATTTACAAACAACTGTATATTCGTGAAGAAAATAAATTATAATAGCAAAAAAGAGAGCCACAGAGTGACTCCCCCAGTGCAGTCCGAAAACACACACCTCAATCAATGCGTTTATTTTACAACAGGATTCCACAAAATGCAAGTTTTTGGGTGCATCGGCGGGTAATGAAGAATTACAGTTTAATTGGTCTTCAAATTTTCGTGTTCATGTATGTGCATTACACGAGAGCCTTGGAACCCCTTACCAATCACCATGCCTCTTGAATGTAGGATATTTAGTTGCTGCCGATACGATTTATATGATTTGTTTGCCATGCTATAAAAAGTCCCCGGGCCCGAAGGACACCGGAGGACAAACTGGCTTTTCTTGTGCAGGTATTTTATCATACATCAGAAAAATGTCAATGAAAAAATAGTTATCTGGTTGCCGGAGAATCGCATCACTTCTTGAATCTTTTCCTGCGTTCTTTTTGCCTGTATATCCATCGATGTCAATTTTGGGAAGGGGGATTCGGAGGCGATTAGAGTAGAGTCTGGAAATTCATCAACAAAAAAAGAAACGAGCATCCCTTTCCGGTCCGAAGACCATACTTAGTAACAAAACCCATTTCCTGCCTACCAGTGTATAGCATGGAAGAGGGGAAGTCAATAGAGCAATAAGCTCCCAATTAGAGTCTTTTCGTGGTAATTCCATTTCCCAAAATGTTCATTATGTTATAATAACTGTGTATGACTGCATAGGACTGGAATCATTTCAGTTCTTTCGAATAGGTTTACGGAGTTTTGTAATGGAATATATATATACGAATACGATAGAACGAATCCGAAAAGCATCGAAGCGTATGCGCGGAAACTAATCGGTCACACCTTCAACGATGTGAAAGAGTGGAATCTTCACAGTGAAGTGCGAGAAGATATGCTTTACGATGACAAATCTCGCAAAGGCGGATTGGGAAATTTCATCGAGGAAAAGTTTTTCGGATACAAGGCAAACAGTGATTCGCAGGCGGATTTTTCCGAGGCGGGAGTGGAACTTAAAGTAACTCCGTATGAAGTTACGAAGACCGTTTTGTTACGCCTAATCATTTGATCGCATTGTCGAAGCGCCCGCGAAAGATAAATTCCAGCGATGCCGATCATATTTATAAACGAACCGCGGAAGATTAAGACAATATATCTGCTTAACAAACAGCACTTAGTATCACATTTAGATACGTCAGACAATCTAGAATCAGATGTAGAAAAATGGCTCGAAGATATAAAAGCTTGTTGCTTATAATAAAAATGGCAACCCGACAACCAGCCGGTCCCAACAAAAATAATTTCAAAAGATCCGAGTCAATCGCTTGACATCCACGGGTATAGGTAAGTCGTAGGATTATGTTTAGCACACAAATCTTATCCTGATAAGTGCATGTAAATTTGTTTTGAATAACAACAAAATGACGAATAGTGTTGTATATACTGATGATGTAGAGGACTGCAAGTATGGATATAGAAAATAAGATGAGCGATATACAAAAGGGATATAATGTGGAATCTGAAGTTGAATATCTTAAAAGCAGAGTGAAGAAACTTGAAAACGAAAACATTCGATTAAAAAGGCTATTGAATGAAGCGGGAATCGGTTACGAATGTTTCTGCAATCAGATTCCGGATATTTCACTTGAAAAGGCAAGATTGTTTTTTTCATACTTTTGGGGAAGGTCGGACGTATATGCTAAAAGATATGTCAATAAAAGTACAGGTGTTTCTGGATATTTCCCGCAATGCAGCAACTTTTGGAGATATGGAGTATGCCCTAAAGCGAATAGGATAAAAGTGCAATGTAAGAATTGTGAGAACAAAGCATGGGTTAAACTAGGGGCGAAGCAAATTGAAGCGCATCTGAGAGGGAGCGCAGAAGATTGCTCAGATGTAATAGGTGTTTATCCTCTGTTTGCAGACGGAACCTGCAGATTTTTGGCTTTTGATTTCGATAATCATAATAGTGACAATGACGATTTTGGGTTTGAAAGCAATGATATAAACTGGATGTCTGAGGTAAATGCGCTTCGAGAAATCTGTACTCTTTTTGATATACCGGTTCTAGTTGAACGTTCCAGATCAGGGAAAGGGGCACATGTATGGATATTCTTTGAAAAACCAATTGACGCAGCCATTGCGAGACAGTTCGGATTCACATTACTTGAAAAGGGGTCTGAGTATGTTAATCTGACATCGTTTAGGTATTATGACAGAATGCTGCCCGCACAGGAAGAATTAAAAGATGGCGGTATTGGAAATCTTATAGCGCTTCCATTGCAGGGAAAGGCCGTGAAAAAAGGAAACAGCGTATTTGTAAATAATAAGTGGGAGCCATATGATAATCAGTGGCAGATTTTAAAAGATACAAAGAAGCTTAGCGAGGCGGATGTGAAGGGGTTTCTTGAAAGAAATAAATCAAACGAGGAAAAAACAGATAATTCTTGTGCGGATAAACCTTGGCAAAGAAATAAACACTTTCTGAAATCAGATTGTGACGGCACAATTCATGCGATTATATCTAACTGCATATATATTGACAAAACAAATCTGAAACCAAGAATACAAAATCAAATAAGAAGAATTGCAGCTGTCTCAAACCCTACATATTTCAAGAATAAGGCAATGGGATTATCTAATTTTAATAATTCCCGATACATCTATATGGGATATGATGATTCTGGCTACATCTGTATCCCTCGAGGGCTATTTGATGAAATTGAAAGAAAATGCCAAGAAGATGAGATAGATTTAACTGTCCTGGATGAAAGATGCGAAGGTAGGAAACTGAGTGTTTCTTTTAGCGGTCAGCTTAGAGAAGAACAGCAAAAGGCGGTAGATTATTTCAAGGATAAGGATACTGGTATACTCAGTGCAGCTACAGCGTTTGGTAAAACAGTTGTATGCAGTAATATCATTGCAACAAAGAAGGTGAGCACGCTAATTCTATTGGAGTCGTCTGCTTTGATTGAGCAATGGCAGGATGCACTGGAAACATTTCTGGATATAAACGAGGAATTACCGGAGTATTTAACAAAAACAGGCAGAATAAAGAAAAGAAAAAGTCTTATTGGAGTAATACATGGGACCAAGGATACTTCAACAGGGATAATTGATATTGCAATGGTGGGATCGCTAAAGAAAAAAGGCGAATTTCATGAACGTCTTAAATTTTATGGAATGGTTATAGTAGATGAATGCCACCATAGTGCGTCAGATACCATGAGTGAAGTATTGATGGAAGTATGTGCTAAATATGTATATGGTGTTACGGCGACACCATTCCGGGGAGATGGCCTTGAAAAGATCAACAATATGCTGCTGGGGCCTATAAGATTTCAGTATACAGCAAAAGAAAAGGCTGAATCACAAGGAATTGACCACATTGTAATCCCAAGATTTACAAGGGTTGTTAATCCACATGGACAGAATAAGATGCATATAAATGATGCGTATGAAATTCTGAGAAGCAGCAGTGTCAGAAATGAGCAGATTTGCGAGGATATTCGTAAATGTATTTCTGAGGGAAGAACACCTGTTGTGCTGAGTAAATTTGTAGAGCATGCGGAATTAATATATGACAATATAAAAAATTATGCCGACAAAGTATTCTTATTAACAGGTTCACAGACGAGAAAACAGCAAAAGATGATTCGTCAAGAAATGAATAGCATAAGTAATGATGAATCAATGATTCTTGTTGCAACGGGACAACTTGTTGGAGAGGGGTTTGATTTCCCTAGGTTGGATACACTAATTATGGCTACTCCTGTTGCGTGGAAGGGTCTGGTGGAGCAGTACGCAGGCAGATTAAACAGAGATTATGAAGGGAAAGAAAATGTAGTTATATTTGATTGTATTGATTCGAATATTAGAGTATTCGATAATATGTATGCGAAAAGGCTTAAAGCTTATAAGAGAATAGGATATTCTCTTCATGGTGAACCTGATATTCAGAAGCAGAAGGCAAATGCAATATATGATTACGAATCGTATGCTGAAGTATATTGCAGAGATTTAGCAGATGCGAAGACAAGCATAGTGGTTTCAAGCCCATCGCTTAGATACAGAAAGGTCAATATGTTTATAAGTGATATGAAACCTTTGCAGGAAAAAGGCGTAACAATTACAGTGTTGACATGGAATCCTGATTCGTATAACTTCGGCAGTTCGATTCACAAGATGGAGATTCTTAGAACTCTAAATGAAGCCGGCATTGAAGTGGTATTGAAGGAAGAAAATTGTCTGCATTTTGCGGTAATTGATAATTCGATTGTATGGTATGGAAGTTTGAATCTCCTCGGAAAAGAAGATGCTGAAGACAATATAATGAGAATAGACAGTGATGAAATTGCAGCGGAACTGTTCGAATTGAGTTTTGGGAGAAGACAGTGATGGATATCAAAAAGTTGATTGGAGAGACAACCGAATACGACAAGAAACAGTCAGTAGAGATACGAAGACCAAAGAGTTGGCTTAAGAGTGTGAGCGCCTTCGCTAATGGTGACGGTGGATATCTTATTTTTGGAATTGCTGACGACGGTACTGTTGTTGGTTTGCTTGATGCTGAAAAAGATGCCGAAGCCATAAGTGAAAGAATCAAAGCAAGAATGGATCCTATACCGGAATTTTTCTTGAGTTTTGAAGAGGAAGAGGATAAAACTCTTATTATACTTAAAATAAGCAAAGGGGAAGAAACACCATACTATTATTCCGGGGATGGAACGCTCGAAACATTTGTACGTGTTGGAAACGAAAGTGTCAAAGCAACAGCAACGGAACAGAAACGCCTTGTTATGAGAGGAAAGAATAGCTCATACGATTCTCAGGTATCTTCTTATGTTAAGGATGACTTTGCATTTACTAAACTTCGTGCAAGATACAAAAAGTGGACAGGTAAGAGTTTTGAAGATAAAGATATGATATCCTTTGGGCTTGTAGAAGCATCGGGAAAGCTGACAAATGCAGGGGCTCTTCTGGCAGACGACAGCCCGATTAGGTGGTCAAGATTATTCTGTACACGCTGGAATGGACTGAATAAAAGCGGAGGTACAATAGATGCGGTAGATGATGCTGAGTTCTCTGGAAGTCTTATCTATCTACTTGAGAACGGAGAAGAATTTATAAAACGTAACTGTAGAAAGATGTGGAGAAAGACTCCAAACTCCAGAGAAGAAATGCCGGAATATGTAGAGCGCAGCTATCATGAGGTCCTAATCAATGCACTCGCTCATAGGGATTATCTTGTCAATGGCAGTGAAGTGCATATTGATATCTTTGACGACCGTATGGAGATTTATTCTCCAGGAGGTATGGCGGACGGTATTGCAATTCAGGACAGAGACCCACTGTCAGTTCCATCAACAAGAAGAAATCCTCTGCTTGCGGACATATTCGAAAGGCTTGGATACATGGAACGAAAAGGTAGCGGATTTGGGAAGATTATTGATGCATATGAGTTTCAGGTGAATTATACAGAGGATAAAAAACCATATTTCCGCTCTGACAGAGCAGGCTTTGTCGCTATTATGCCGAACCTGAATTATGATGTCCCTCAAGGTGTCCCCCAAGGTGACCCTCAAGATGTCCCTCAAGATGGTACAATCGATGAGAGGATAATAGCACTTATAATTAAAGATTCGTCAATTTCAACGGAACAAATGGCAGCGTTTATAGGGGTTAGTGCCAAAACTATAAAAAGACATATAAAGAAAATGAACAACATAAAATATATCGGTAGCGGCTACAGCGGTCACTGGGAGATAGAAGAATAATTGAATAAAAACCACTGTCAATGGCTTGACATCTTGCGAAACAGGCGCTGAAGAGTTATCAGCGAGTATTGGGAAAATACAAGCCGGACGGAAGTCCAATTCGGTATGGCTTATTGTCCGGAAATGAAAAGGGTTACGATGCGGACTATCTCTTTTCCACCATGCAGATGATGTCCAAAGAGGACGTATTGGAAAAGTTCAGACCGGAGGAATTTGATTTTGTCTGTATCGATGAGACGCATCGCGCCGGTGCGGAAAGCTATCAGCGGATTTTGGAGTACTTTAAACCTCAGTTCCTGCTGGGTATGACTGCGAGTCCGGAGCGAACGGACAATTTCGATATCTTTGATTTGTACGACTACAATATTGCGTATGAAATTCGACTGCAGCAGGCACTGGAAGAGAATTTGCTGTGTCCGTTTCACTATTTCGGCATTACGGATTTGGAAATCGATGGTGAGACATTCGATGATGAATCCGGCCTTCGGAATTTTGTTAAGCTGGTGAGCGATGAACGCGTAGATTATATTCTGAAACAGGTGGAATATTTTGGATACAGCGTGGACGGGTGAAAGGCTTGGCAAACGGCATCCCAGTTGTCATACCAGCGATTCATTGAATGCGGGTATTTTTCACTCCATTTTGCCGATACCGCATCCACATTCGTTCGTGCCTTCTCCTCCGTCGGCGCCAAGTAGAAATCTGTAGCAAAGGTTTTCATATCCTTGTAGGATACGTGTTTTAGCGTGTTTCGAACCATGTGAACGATACATCTCTGGTACTTTGTCTTAGGAAAAGCAGTAGAAATTGCCTCTTTAATTCCCGTCAATCCGTCGGCACAAATCACCATAATATCCTGCACGCCTCGGTTCTTTAGCTCGTTCAGAACTCCAAGCCAATATTTTGCACTTTCATTTTCCCCAATGCTGAGGCTAATGATGTCCTTTTCTCCATCGCAGTTAATTCCAAGCATTACATAGGCTGCAAGCTTTCGAACAATTCCATTATCCCGCACGGAGAAATGTACGGCATCGATGAAAACAATTGGGTAGACGCTATCTAGCGGACGGGTTTGCCAATCCTCAATCTGATCCGAAATCTGTCTTGTCGTAAGTCCTCGGGCATACATACCGATAATAATATCATCAATAGAGGATATATCCTTCTGCCGATTCTTAACTACCTGAGGCTCAAAGGTCCCATTGCGATCCTTAGGAACATTAACCGACATCTCACCGTATTTACTGCGAACCTTCTTGGTTTTCGTTCCGTTACGGTAATTATCGGAATCAAAGCGCTCGGATTTCTTATAACCCAGATGTTCTGACATCTCCGCTTCCATCATGGACTTAATGGTGCCTCCCAGCAAATCCCGAAGGGCATCCTGAATGTCCTCGGCTGTTTCAATATCATATTCGTCAATCAGAGCCGATATGATATTCTTCTTTCCTTCTGTCAGAGGTTTTACGTGATAAACTTCTTTCTTCTTCCGTGCCATAACAAAACCTCCTATGGTAGTTAACTAATACTACCATAAGAGGTTCGTTTTTACAGACTTTTTCTCACACGTGGGGGTGCCGGACAATTTCTTGGAAATTCGTGATGAACCAAAGTAGCTGTGATATAATGACCCTGTATAACCGTAAAAAATATTCGAACAGAGGAGCAGCGTTATATATGCAAAAGAATGAGAATCGAAATTCAAATATAGAAGAGCTGCGCAAAGGCTTTCGCACTGCTTTTATCGATGGAGAATACAATTCGAATTTGGCATACCGTCCGGAATTCCTGTCGAACAATGCGGCAGAGGGGAAGAAAGTGCTGTCCGCGATTGAGAGCGAACTTCTGCGGTGCGATGAATTCGCCATCAGCGTGGCGTTCATTACCAACAGCGGAATTGAGCCTTTTATGCAAACGTTCAAGGAATTAGAACGCCGAAATATTCCGGGACGAATTTTGACCACGAATTATCTCAATTTCAGTGACCCGAAAGCCCTTCGCCGTCTGTCAAAGCTGCAGAATCTGGAAATTAGGATGTATGTCACGGACGATGAATCGGAAGGTTTTCATACCAAGGGTTATCTTTTCCGGAAAGATGAAATGTACCGGGTAATTGTGGGCAGCTCCAATATGACTTTAGGGGCGCTGACACGGAACCGAGAGTGGAATACCAAAATGGTATCCACCGAGCAAGGCGAGTTCCTTACCGAAATCCGCCAGGAATTCCAGCAACTGTGGACTTCGGAGCGGACGCGGAGTTTCGAAGATTTTATTGATAAATATGAACTGCTGTACAGGGAGATTCAGAAGCAGAAGAAGGTGGCGACCCAAGGGAAGGCCATCGATTTGTTGGGATATCAGCTAAAACCAAATTCGATGCAGCTGAACTTCATCCAGAATCTGCAGAAGCTTCGGGAAGAAGGAGAGAGTCGAGCGCTGCTGATCTCTGCCACCGGTACCGGAAAAACCTACGCCTCCGCATTCGCGATGCGAGATGCGGCGCCGGGGAAAGCCCTTTTTGTGGTGCACCGGGAACAGATTGCGAAACAGGCGCTGAAGAGTTATCAGCGAGTATTGGGAAAATACAAGCCGGACGGAAGTCTAATTCGATATGGTTTATTGTCCGGAAATGAAAAGGATTACGATGCGGACTATCTCTTTTCCACCATGCAGATGATGTCCAAAGCGGACGTGTTGGAAAAGTTCAGACCGGAGGAATTTGATTTTATCTGTATCGACGAGACGCATCGCGCCGGTGCGGAAAGCTACCAGCGGATTTTGGAGTACTTTAAACCGCAGTTTCTGCTAGGCATGACCGCGAGTCCGGAACGAACGGACAATTTCGATATCTTTGATCTGTATGACTACAATATTGCGTATGAAATTCGATTGCAGCAGGCACTGGAAGAGAATTTGCTGTGCCCGTTTCACTATTTCGGCATTACGGATTTTGAAATCGATGGTGAGACATTCGATGATGAATCCGGCCTTCGGAATTTTGTCAAGCTGGTGAGCGATGAACGCGTAGATTATATTCTGAAACAGGTGGAATATTTTGGCTACAGCGGGGACCGGGTGAAAGGCTTGGTGTTCTGCAGTCGGAAGGATGAGGGCGAAGAACTGGCTCGGAAATTCTGTCAGCATGGTTATCGCGCCCGGATGCTGTCGGGAGATGATTCTCAGGCGGTGCGAGAAGAAGTGATCGATCGACTGGTGAGCGATACTCGAGAGGATTACCTGGACTACGTGTTCACAGTGGACATCTTCAATGAAGGTGTGGATATTCCGGAAGTGAATCAGGTGGTGATGCTGCGCCCGACCCAATCACCAATCGTATTCGTGCAGCAGCTGGGCAGAGGCCTGCGAAAGTCGGATGATAAGGAGTTCGTGGTGATATTGGACTTCATTGGAAATTATAAAAACAATTTCATGATTCCGATTGCGTTGTCGGGCGACCGATCCTACAACAAGGACACGATGCGCCGGTATGTCAGTGAAGGGGCCAGGGTGATTCCGGGAAGTTCCACCATCCACTTTGATGAGATTTCGAAAAAAAGAATCTATCAGGCAATCGATTCCGCGTCAACCAATGATCTGAAAACATTGAAGGAAGCGTACAGCAACTTAAAACAGAAGCTGGGGCGTATTCCAAGATTGAAAGATTTCTACGATTACGGAACAATCGACGTAACGAAATTCTTCGATAAGCTGGGATCCTATCACGAATTTCTCAAGAAGTACGAGGCAGATTACACGACGGAGATGAGTGCGAAAGAAGAGGAAATTCTGCAGTTCATTTCTCGGAAACTGGCAAAGGGAAAGCGGATTGATGAATTGGTTGTCTTAAAGGGGTTGCTGGAAAATGAACCGCGAATTCAGCAGTACTACAAGAAATTCATGAAAATCCGGTATAAAACAGACGTGCAAGACGAGGTAACCCATTCCGTACTAAGAAATTTGACAAACGAATTCGCAAAGAATGAAGATCAAAAGAAATTTACAGCCTGTGTATTCTTAAAGGCGGAAGAAGGAAATTATGAAATTGCATCGGAATTTCATCAATTGCTTTCTCACCCGGAATTCCGCTCTGCAGTTACCGAACTGGTGGATTTTGGTATCGAACGCAGTTACCGCGAATACGGAAATCGATACAAGGATACGGCGTTTCAGCTATACGCAAAATATACCTACGAAGACGTATGTCGTCTTCTGAACTGGGAACAAAACCTGACTGCTCAGAATATCGGTGGCTATTTTTATGATAAGCGAACGAAAACCCTTCCGGTATTCATCAATTACGATAAAGCGGAGGATGCAATTGCATACGAAGATCGATTTGTTACGCCTAATCATTTGATCGCATTGTCGAAGCGCCCGCGAAAGGTAAATTCCAGCGATGCCGATCATATTTATAAACGAACTGCGGAAGATCAAGACAATCGTATTTTTCTTTTTATTCGGAAAGACAAAAATGATAACGAGGCGAAGGAGTTCTACTTCTTGGGCGAGATCTATGCAGAGGGTGATCCGCAGCCGATTCAGATGGCGCAGTCCAAACGCGATGCGTTTGAAATCAACTATCGGTTGGATCGGCCGGTGCGGGACGATATCTATGAGTACATCGTAGAGGAAACGGTGTAAAGGAGGAAGTTTGAAAATACACAGTAGCGACTAACAAATAAGTATGGGGCATCAAAAGAAAGCCATCGAAAGGTGGCCTGTCAGATAGCATATGCTCAGCATACTTAAGCGGACTCTTCGTCCGTAATA
>Ga0129314_1001929_pt1 | contig 12825 bp, 11 predicted proteins | sample O1111metagenome_FD_94431 | JGI IMG/M metagenome (GOLD analysis project Ga0129314, IMG submission 94431) | Orangutan individual fecal microbial communities from fecal samples from Wisconsin, USA - O1111 metagenome | ecosystem: Host-associated > Mammals > Digestive system > Large intestine > Fecal...
CACGCCCAGCCGCCCAAGGCCATAAGGCCCCGGGCGGCTAATTGCTATGGTGAAATGTAAAAACTTTTGAGTTTCGTAGGGGCGATGAAAATCGCCCGTAACCCCGGATATTAGCGAGCACCCGGATGAATGGAACCAGCCAATCCCGGCTCCCTCTATGAGGGAGCTGTCGAGCGAAAGCGAGACTGAGGGAGTGTCCTTCGTTGAATGGTACAATGTCAAATCCTTTGAGTTCCGTAGGGGCGATGAAAATCGCCCGCAACGTTGCGGTTCCCGGGCGGTACGTTGCATGGTGCAGCCAATCCCGGCTCCCTCTATGAGGGAGCTGTCGAGCGAAAGCGAGACTGAGGGAGTGTCGTCCGATGGTTCCACCAGGCCGATGGTTACCCGCAAGCCATTATTGGCTCTGGAATTTTTACCGGTTACGTTCATCAGGGTACACTCCCTCTGCGACTCGCTAAGAGCCGCCTACGGCGGTTGCTCGCTTGCATAGCGCCTGCGGGCGCTTAAGTCAGCCCTTGCGGGCGTGCCAGCTCCCTCAGAGAGGGAGCCGGGAAGTTGCGGGAGCTGGTACCATTCAACCGGGTGCTCGCTAAAATCCGGGGGTACGGGCGATTTTCATCGCCCCTACGAAACTCAGGGTATTTGACACTGTACCACTCATCGAACGACACTCCCTCAGTCAGCCCTATCGGGCTGCCAGCTCCCTCATAGAGGGAGCCGGGAAACGCTCCCTCCCGGCGGGAGCTTGGAAAGCCCAGCAATATGCCCCCGGCTCTGGTTGGAGCCGGGGGCAATGCGATATCCTATTGTCTTACTCGATAATGCAGCTGGCCGGGGCCTTGCCGGTGAGCTCTTGGGTGCGGGGGTCGGGCTGGCCGAAGGAGGCGTACAGAGTCCAGCGGCCGCTGCCATCCACCCACTGGCCGTCCTGGTTGCAGACCTGGAAGGCAGAGGCGGGCAGGGGGATGGTGACGGTCTGCTCCTGGCCCTGGGGCAGGAAGACCCGGCGGAAGCCGCAGAGCTTGGGGTTGGTGGTGGCATCCGGGGAGGCCATGTCCTGGATGTACAGCTGCACCACATCCTCGGTGTCCACCCCCCGGTTGGTCAGCTTCACCGTGGCGCTCTGCCGGTCAGCGGTGACGGAAAGCACCTGGGTGTCGCCGTAGGTCAGGCCGTAGCCGAAGGGGTACAGGGGCTTGCCGGTGTAGTAGCGGTAGGTGCGGTTGGTCATGGCGTAGTCGGTAAAGGCGGGCATCTCCTCCAGGGCGGACTGGTAGTAGAAGGTGACAGGCAGCTTGCCGGAGGGGGAGCGCTTGCCAAAGAGGATATCCGCTGCCGCCTTGCCGCCCCGGGCGCCGGGATACCACAGCTGCACCACGGCAGCCGCCCGGCTTGCAATGTCGCTGACGTCAATGGCGGAACCGGCCATCAGGGCCAGAATCACAGGCTTGCCGCTGTCCAGCACCGCCTGGGCCAGCTTCCGCTGGCACTGGGGCAGCAGCAGGCCCAGCTTGTCGCCGGAGGCGGCGGCGTTGCCGGTGTCCCCCTCTTCGCCCTCCAAAGTCTCGTCCAGACCCAGCACCAGCACCACCACGTCGGACTGGTCGGCCACAATCTGGGCCTCGCTGATGCGGTCATTCTCCTTGGCCAGACCCTCTACCTTGTCCAGGTACAGGTGGCTGCCCTCGCTGTAGTACACCCGGACATCCGGGCCCACTTCATCCTGGATGCCCTCCAGAACGGTGATGTAGCGGGAGGCGGTGCCGTGGTAGTTGCCGATAAGGGCCGCCCGGCTGTTGGCGTTGGGGCCCACCACGCCAATGGCGGTGAGCTTATCCTTGTTCAGGGGCAGAATGCCGTTGTTCTTCAGCAGGACAATGCCCTTCTCCGCCGCCTGAACGGCGTAGTCCAGGTGCTCCTTGCACTCCACTGCGGAGTAGGGGATTTGGTCGAATTCGGTGTGCTGGCCATCCATAATGCCCAGCAGATACCGGGTGGTGAACACCCGGACGGCGGCCTGGCGGATATCCTCCTCGGTAATCAGCTTCTGGGCCAGGGCGGTGAGCAGGCAGCGGTAGGTGCAGCCGCAGTTCAGGTCGGTGCCTGCCTTCAGGGCGGCGGCGCTGGACTCGGCGGGGGTATCGGTGAAGTGATGGTTGGCGTGGAAGTCATTGATGGCCCAGCAGTCGGAGACCACATGGCCCTGGAAGCCCCACTGGCCCCGGAGATAATCCTGTAGCAGCTCCGGGCTGCCGCAGCAGGGGTAGCCGTTGACGGCATTGTAGGCGCCCATAACGGACTCCACATTCCCCTCCTTCACCGCCGCTTCAAAGGCGGGCAGGTAGGTTTCCCACATGTCCTTCTTGCTGGGGTGGACGTCGAAGTGGTGCCGGTCTGCCTCGGGGCCGGAGTGGACGGCGAAGTGCTTGGCGCAGGCGGCGGTTTTCAGGTATTCGCCGTCTCCCTGTAGGCCCCGGATATAGGCCAGGCCCAGCTGGGCGGTGAGGAAGGGATCCTCGCCATAGGTTTCGTGGCCCCGGCCCCAGCGGGGGTCACGGAAGATGTTGATATTGGGGGACCAGAAGGTCAGGCCCTTGTAGATATCCCGGTCATCCTTCTTGGAGAAGGCGTTGTACTTAGCCCGGCCCTCGGTGGCGGCAATGTCGCCCAGGTGCTCCACGGTGTCCACATCGAAGGTAGCGGCCATGCCGATGGCCTGGGGGAAGCTGGTGGCCACACCGGCCCGGGCCACGCCGTGAAGGGCCTCGTTCCACCAGTTGTATTCGGGAATATGCAGCCGGTCCAGGGCCGGGGCGTTGTAGCTCAGCTGGGCGGCAGCCTCCAGCACGTCCATCTGGGCCACCAGAGCCTGGGCCTGCTTCTTTGCTTCAGCACGATTCATAGGATTTTCTCCTTCCGTTTTGGAAAAAATTTGTGTTTTTTGGTTTGGTGAATGGTAAAATGTAAAAACTTCTGAGCTTCGTAGGGGCGATGAAAATCGCCCGCAACGTTGCGGTTTCTGGGCGGCACGTCGAATGGTACGGCCCATCCCGGCTCCCTCTCTGAGGGAGCTGTCGAGCGAAAGCGAGACTGAGGGAGTGTCGTCCGATGAATGGTAAAATCCAAAATCATCAGAGTTTCGTAGGGGCGATGAAAATCGCCCGCAACGTTGCGGTTTCCGGGCGGCACATTGAATGGTGCAGCTCGTTCCCGGCTCCCTCTCTGAGGGAGCTGTCGAGCGAAAGCGAGACTGAGGGAGTGTACTACGATGAACGTAGCAGGTTAAAAGTTTCAGAGTAAATAAGAGCTATGAGTTAACCATAAGCCCCAAGCAACCAACGAACGACACTCCCTCAGTCACGCCCTTTGGGCGTGCCAGCTCCCTCAGAGAGGGAGCCGAGAAACGCCGCCCCCGGCTCCCTCAGGGAGCCGGGAATGGCTGGTACCATTCAACCGAGTACTCGCTAAAATCCGGGGGTACGGGCGATTTTCATCGCCCCTACGGAGGGCGTTTACCATTCATCGGGGTGCTCGCTAATGTCCGGGGTTACGGGCGATTTTCATCGCCCCTACGGAGGGCGTTTACCGTTTCTGGTAAAAAAAGCGGGCGGCAGCGTTGAGGGCTGCTGCCCGCTGGAGGGATGGGGTCAGGCTGCGGGGGTGGGCTGGGCCTGGTTGGTTTTTTTGAACACCAGGTTCAGCAGCTTCACCGTCAGCCAGGCGGGGAAGGCAATTCCCCAGAGAAGATACAGGTAGCCAAGCCTTGCAAACAGCTCCGACACGGTGAGGGCCATGCCCCAGGGGACGGCCCAGGCGGCCAGGATTCCCAGCAGATGCACCGGGGCACAGGCGGCCAGAAGCAGGCTGTTCTTGACATAGTTGCCCAGGGTGTTCTCAAAGGCGGCCAGTTGGGGGAAGGACATGGTGAACTCCACCAGGGTCAGCACACCCACTACCGTGGCCACTGCCAGAAAGACGAAGCGTCCGGTCTGCCCCAGGGTCAGGGCGTACCACACGTCCCCGGCAACCACCAGGGCCAGCAGGGCCACCATCAGCTCCAAAGCCGTGGCCTTGACAAAGTTCCGGGCAAAGGCTCTGAAATAGGTGCGCAGCACGTCCACGGTGCCCTCGTCCCGCTCCCGGCGGAAGAGGACGGCGTACATGGCCGTAAGGGAAGCGCCCACGGTGACAATGCCCATAGAGCACACCAATGTCAGCAGATTCACCAGCATCAGGTCAGCCAGCAGCCGCAGCAGCTTGGCGGCAGGGGTATCCTGCCAACGGGCGTTCATGGATTACTCCTTCACACCGCCCAGGGCAACACCGGCAATGATGTACTTGGACAGAGCGAAATAGACCACGAAAATAGGCAGCACCGTCAGCAGCAGGCCCAGGTAAATTGCGCCGTACTCGGTTTTGTAGATGTCGCCGTTGAGGAGGGACACCATAATAGGCATGGTGTACTTGTCCTTATTGGTCAGCAGGATGGAGGGCATGAACAGGTTGTTCCAGCTTCCCACGAAGGCGAAGATGGCCTGGGTTGCCATGGCGGGCTTCATAATGGGCAGCACAATCTGATTGAAGGTGCGCAGCTCGGAAGCGCCGTCCACCCGGGCGGACTGGACAATTTCCATAGGCAGGGAGGCCACCATGAACTGGCGCATGAAGAACACGGTACCGGGAACCGCAATGGCGGGGATAATCAGGGGCAGCAGATTGTTGGTCCACTTAATCCGGTACATGAACTGATAGAAGCCAATGGAGGTGACGGTGGCAGGAATCATCATAACCGCCAGGATGAAGCCGAAGAAGGGCCCCTTCAGCTTCCAGTCATAGGCCACCAGGGCATAGGCGGTGAGGGTGGAGAAATAGACGGTGAGGATGGTGGCACCGGCGGCAATCAGGAAGGAGTTCTTGAAGCCGGTGACGGCGTCGAACATGGCCGTCCGGTTCAGCACCCGGAAGTTGTTCATAAGGAAATTGCTGAAGGCAAAGGAAACCGGGTGGTTCTGAATCTGGATGGTGCTGCGGGTGGCGTTCACCAGCATGATAAAGAAGGGGAACAGGCTCAGGCAGGCCAACAGGAAGCACAGCACATACTGGAACACCCGGAAGACCTTCTGGCCGGGAGTGCGCCGGATGGTGATAACACTTTTCTTAGCCATTTATTCCGCCTCCTTCTGCTGCATCCTGGCAATGCGCTTCGCTTCTCTTCTTGCCTTGCCCTTCTCATCGTTGAAGGCCAGGAACACAAAGATAGAGGCAATGGCAATGATGATGAACATAATCATGGAGGCCGCTGCGGCACGGGCATACATATAGCTGCCGGAGAAGGCCTGGTTGTAGATGTACATATTGGTGGTCAGGGTGCTGTTGGCAGGGTTGCCCTTGTTGAACAGCTGGGGAATATCATACATATTGAGGCCGCCAATCATGCTGGTAATCATGGTGTACAGCAGAATGGTCTTCAGGTTGGGGATGGTGATTTTCCAGAACATCTGGGAGCCGGAAGCGCCGTCCAGTTCTGCTGCCTCATAAAGTTCGGGGTTAATGCCCAGCACGCCGGAAATCAGGATAATCATGGTATGGCCATACCACATCCAGAACTGGATGAAGGAGATAATCCCCCGGGTGGAGCTGCTGCTGGTAAGGAAGTCCGTGGGTGCATCCAGGATGCCCAGGGACTGGAGCAGGGAGTTCACCGGGCCCACAGGGTAGGCGAACAGCTTATTGAACAGCAGTGCAATGGAAGCTGCGGTGATGATATTGGGCATGTAGAAGATGACCTTCATCAGGCCCTGACCCTTCAGCTCGTTGCGCCGGGAGGTGAACCAAGCGGTAAGGATCAATGCCAGGGAAATCTGGGGAATGAAGTTCACAACCCAGAGGACAATGGTATTTTTCAGAGATTTACCGAAGATGGGATTTTTCACCACCTGCTGGAAGTTTTTGAATATGCTGTCCCAGGGCAGGAACTCCCAGTCAGTCAGGCCCGTCATGCCCTTGGCGTTGGTAAAGCCCAGCAATGCAGTATTGATGGTGGGATACAGAGAGAAAATGGCGTATACCACCACAAAGGGAATGCTGAACAGGTAGCCATATTTGGCGTAGCTAAAGCTCTTATTCTTTTTCACGCGTACTCACGCCCCCTTGTATGTCGGAAAGCCAAGGGGGGATAGGCCGCCGAAGCTGCCTATCCCCACACGGCTCAATTGTTAGCGATATGGAATTGAAGGGAATTCAATTACCAGTCGATGTCCACGTCCAGCTTGCCGGAGATGGTTTCCTTGAACAGATCGATAGCGCCGTCCCGGTCCACGTTGCCGGCAACATACTGACCAACAGCATCGCCCCAAGCGTCGTTGCAGACGGAGTCGTACTGGGTCATGTTGGTAGCGGTAGCGTACTCGTTGGCGGGAATGAAGTACTCGAACATGTTCTGTCCGCCCAGGAAGTCGGTCTCGCCGTTGGAGCGGGCCAGAACCACGTTGGAAGCAACGGTGTCCTTGGTGCCGTTCTCGTTCATCAGGCCGTTAGCCCACATGTACTGCAGGCCGTCGTCGGTGGTGTCCAGGGTGACCCACTCGATGAAGCCCTTGATCAGCTCAACCTTAGCGGCATCGTTGGTGCCAGCCAGCAGGTAGGTGCCGCCCCAGTAGAAGCCAACGTTGGGAGCAGTGACAGCCCAGTCGCCAGCGGAAGAGCTCTCGCCTTCGCCGGAGTTGGGTCCCAAGGTGTAGTTAACCAGCCAAGCGGGGCCGTAGAAGCCAAAAGCGGTGCCCTCAGCCTTCATATCGGCGAACCAGGCTTCCTGCCACTGGTTGGTGTCGTTCATGTAGCCATTGTCCTTCAGGGTCTTGGCCAGATCCAGGTACTGCTCACGCATGGGGTCGATGTTCAGGGTGTTGTCCACAACCCAGCCGGTGGGAGCAGCGGTCTTGATGACGTTCCAGATGTCGCCCTTGCCGGAGACCATGGCGTAGCCAGCGTCCTTCACTTCCTGAGCGGCAGCGAAGAAAGCGTCCCAGCTGTTGGTGCCAGCGCCGATCTTCTCAGCGATGACGGCGGGATCGTCAGTGCCCCAAACGGCCTTGGCGATGGAGCGGCGGTAGATGAAAGCGCCGCCGGTGGACTGGTAAGCCAGAGCAACGACCTGCTCGTCGGAGGGACGAGTGCCGATGTCCACGGTGTAGGGAGCGATCTCAGCAGCCTCGATACCGGCAGCCACATCGATGCCCAGGTCGGCGTAGGGAACTGCGAAGTGAGCAGCCTCGCCCTGAGAATACTTGAAGACGTAGTCGGCCTCAGCGCCGTAGATGTCAACTTCGCCGTTCATCAGAGCGGACTCCAGAGCGTTGACGTAAGCGCTGCCGTCATTGTTGATGACGGTGGAGTTGATCTCGTACTTTTCGGCCATTTCGGGATGCAGTTCCAGGTACTTGTTCATCATTCCCTGGAGCTCGTCGGTGAAGGACCACAGGTTGATGGTTACTTTGCTGTCAGCAGCGGCGGTAACGGACATCATACCGAAAACCAGCACGGCAGCCAACACGAGGGCAAGAAGCTTTTTCATGTGTGTTTTCCTCCTAAATAATTTTGTTAAAGCCTTTTGGCCATAACGACGTAAGGGAACAACAACCATTCTTTCATCCGAAGGATGAAAGAGGAAAAGGGACGTCCCTTTTGGTCATTGTGCAAAAATCGCAGCGAACGCAAACGATTTCGTTTGACCTTATTATACATTCTCCCCGGCGAAAGTCAATAGGTTTTCTGCCGAGAAATTACGATTTGTGAACTTGCACCATCTGCGGGTTTTCAGATTGGGCAAGTTGCTAAATACCCATCCGGTTTCCGCAATAAGTGAGAAGCAATTATTTTCATGCTCGTTCACAACCTCGTCCCCCCGCCGTTGTCGAAGGGAGGATTTCCCAAAAAAGTTCCCCTTCCGCCGCCGGAAACCGGAAAACAGAAGGGGACAAAAGGGGAACAAAGAAAATACATTCCGCCTTGGGCAGCGCCGTCTGCGCCGATTATTGCGCCAGTAACATAGCTGGCCCTGGAGCTGGTATAAATATATATAGTATGCCATAATTTTCAAAGAGGAGGGCCCCCGTCCCCCGGCTCCCTCTCTGAGGGAGTGTCCTACGATGAATGGCACCAGCCCTTTCGTAGGGGCGATGAAAATCGCCCGTACCCCCGGATATTAGCGAGCACCCGGTTGAATGGAACCAGCCCATCCCGGCTCCCTCTCTGAGGGAGCTGTCGAGCGATAGCGAGACTGAGGGAGTGTCGTTCGATGAATGGGAAAGGAAACCGCTTTTTGAGTTTTCGTAGGGGCGATGAAAATCGCCCGCAACGTTGCGGTTTCTGGGCGGCACATTGAATGGTACAGCTCGTTCCCGGCTCCCTCTCTGAGGGAGCCGGGAGGGGTGCGTACCATTCATCGGGGTACTCGCTAAAATCCGAGGTTACGGGCGATTTTCATCGCCCCTACGGGACTCTGATTTTTTACATTCCACCATTCATCGGGGAATTGTCAGAATCACTAATTTTCGGGGTGGAAAAATGTAAGAAAATACGATTGCGGTTGCATTTCAAATGTGCTATCATTTGTGTATCCCGGTGCGGTATGTCTACTCCACAAAAATAGGCATGTCCCACTATTATAAAAAGGAGGAAACCCCCGTTCGGCTCACGGTGCGGCAGTGTGGAGACCTGTCGTAATGCTTCCGCTATTTTACCTGGCGGAATGCGAGTGTACACCATGAGGATTCAGTGTGCACGGAGTCAAATCAACATGGCAAGTTTAACCCTGAAAAACCTGAAGAAGGTCTACCCCTTCAATGGCGACGATGCCAAAAAGGCCAAGAAGCACAAGAAGGGCGAGCCCGAGAAGAAGAAGACCAACCTGCAGATTACCGATGAGGGCGTTGTGGCCGTTCAGGAATTCAACCTGGACATCGCCGACAAGGAATTCATCGTTCTGGTCGGCCCTTCCGGCTGCGGTAAGTCCACCACCCTGCGTATGATTGCCGGTCTGGAAGACATCTCCGGCGGCGAGCTGTACATCGGCAACCGTCTGGTGAACGACGTTCCCCCCAAGGACCGCGATATCGCCATGGTTTTCCAGAACTATGCTCTGTATCCCCACATGACCGTGTATGACAACATGGCCTTCGCTCTGAAGCTGCGTCACGCCCCCAAGGACGAGATCGACAAGAAGGTGAAGGAAGCTGCCGAAATCCTGGACATCACCCAGTACCTGGGCCGTAAGCCCAAGGCTCTGTCCGGCGGTCAGCGTCAGCGTGTTGCCATTGGCCGTGCTATCGTCCGTAACCCCCAGGTTATGCTGATGGACGAGCCCCTGTCCAACCTGGACGCCAAGCTGCGTAACCAGATGCGTGCCGAGCTGATCAAGCTGCGTCAGCGCATCAACACCACCTTCATCTACGTTACCCACGACCAGACCGAGGCTATGACCCTGGGCGACCGTATCGTTATCATGAAGGATGGCTTCATCCAGCAGATTGGCACTCCTCAGGAAGTGTTCAACCATCCCTACAACCTGTTCGTCGCCACCTTCATCGGCACTCCTCAGATGAACCTGTTCGAGAATGCCGAGCTGGTGAAGGAGAACGGCAAGTACGCCGTGAAGCTGGAAAACCTCACCGTGGAGCTGTCCGAGGCCAAGCAGGCTGCCCTGGCCAAGAACAATGTGGCTCCTCAGAAGGTGGTTCTGGGCGTTCGCCCCGAGCACATCGAGCTGGACAAGGAAGGCATCCCCGCTACCGTGGACGTCTCCGAAATGATGGGCTCCTCCGTGCACCTGCACGTCACCTCCATGGGCCGTGACGTGGTGCTGGTTGTCTCCACCATGAACATGACCCCCGCCGAGGTTGCCGCTCTGAACGCCGGTGCCAGCGTGAAGTTCAACTTCGCCGGCCACGTCTGCCACGTCTTCTCCAAGGAGACCGGCATCAACCTGGAAGCCTAACCCCTTCCAGCCCCACCCCTGACAGCTTCCATGCAGCTGCCGGGAAGCAAAGCCACCCCAAGCCCGTGACCCCCACCGGTCACGGGCTTTTGCCATGCATTTTTCGGGCGGTACTGAGGGAGTGTCCCCCGTTGAATGCTAAAAACCAAAATCATCAGAGTTTCGTAGGGGCGATGAAAATCGCCCGCCAACCTGGAATTTTAGCGAGTACCCCGATGAATGGCACAAGCCCCCCGGCTCCCTCTATGAGGGAGCTGGCACGCCCAAAGGGCGTGACTGAGGGAGTGTCGTCCGTTGCATGGTAAAAGCCAAAATCATCAGAGTTTCGTAGGGGCGATGAAAATCGCCCGCCACGTTCCGGTTTCTGAGTGGTCGGATGAATGGTACAGCCCATTCCCGGCTCCCTCTATGAGGGAGCTGGCACGCCCAAAGGGCGTGACTGAGGGAGTGTCGTCCGTTGCATGGTAAAAGCCAAAATCATCAGAGTTTCGTAGGGGCGACGAAAATCGCCCGCAACCTGGGATTTTAGCGAGTACCCCGATGAATGGCACAAGCCCCCCGGCTCCCTCTCTGAGGGAGCTGGCACGCCCGCAGGGCGTGACTGAGGGAGTGTCCTTCGTTGCATGGTAAAAGCCAAAATCATCAGAGTTTCGTAGGGGCGATGAAAATCGCCCGCAACCTTGCGGTTTCCGGGCGGTACAATGAATGGTACAAGCCCCCCGGCTCCCTCTATGAGGGAGCTGGCAGCCCGCAAGGGCTGACTGAGGGAGTGTCGTTCGTTGGTTGATTGGGGCCAACGGTTTAATCGGTGGTCTTTTTGCTCTGAAACTTTTGACTTGCTACGTACATCGTAGTACACTCCCTCAGTCTCGCTATCGCTCGACAGCTCCCTCAGAGAGGGAGCCGGGGGGCTTTTTTCCATTCAACCGGGTACTCGCTAATGTCCGGGGTTACGGGCGATTTTCATCGCCCCTACGGGACTCAGAATGTTTTACACTTCACCATTCCATGGGGGTGGGCCTTGCAGAATGGCTGCTGAGGTGGTAAAATACGAAAAAAACAGCAAAAGGAGATGCCTATGGACTATACCCACTGTGTGCTGTGCCCCCGGGAGTGTGGGGTGAACCGGGTGGCGGGGGAGCGGGGGTTTTGCGGCTGCCCGGACAGGGCCCTGGTGGCCAAGACCATGCTCCACAAATGGGAGGAGCCGGTGCTGGCGGGGAATGGGGGCAGCGGGGCCATTTTCTTCGGGGGCTGTACCCTGGGCTGCCGCTACTGCCAGAATGCCGCCATCAGCGGCGGGCCGGTGGGAAAGCCTGCGGACAGTGCCCAGCTCCGCCGAATCATGGAATCGCTGATTGCCCAGGGGGCGGAGAACATCGACCTGGTGACCCCCACCCATTTTCTGCCTACCATACTCCCTGCCCTCAGCCCCAGGCTGCCGGTGCCGGTGGTATACAACTGCGGCGGCTACGAAAAGCCGGAGACCCTTCGGGCGTTGGATGGCCTGGTGGATATCTATCTGCCGGACTTAAAGTACACCGACTCCCGGCTGGCCATGCAGCTCTCCGGTGCGCCTGATTACTTCCCCACCGCCGCAGCTGCCCTTCGGGAGATGGCAGACCAGGTGGGGCCGCCCCAATGGCAGGGGGAGAAGCTGAAAAGGGGTGTGGTGATTCGCCATCTCATCCTGCCGGGGCAGGTGGAGAATTCCCTGAAGGCGCTGGACTGGATAGGCGAGCATTTCCGGCCCGGGGAGGTTTTGGTGAGCCTGATGCGGCAATACACCCCCATGGGGGGCCTGCCCGCACCCTACGACCGGCGGATTTCCGACCAGGAATACGATGCGGTGCTCAGCTGGATGTACCTGAACCGTCTGGATGGCTTCGTCCAGGAGGCGGAGGCAGCGGATAAGGGGTTTATTCCCGATTTTTGATTGACAAGAAATTGAAAATGTGCTATGTTTATCGAGAAAGTAAATAACCATCTTAGTGTCCTTGGGGCTGTCCGGGCTCCATGGGAGAATAGGGAATCGGGTGCAAATCCCGAACGGTACCGCCACTGTAAGCGAAGAGGCGGCTGCACATGGCGAAAGCCGGTCATTGGGGGCGATCCCTGAGAAGGCGGTGCAGCAGGCCCATGAGGCGCAAAGTCAGGATAACTGCTAAGGATGGGTTGTGTGTCGGGCTCCTGCAAGTATGGGGGCAGGCTACTTTTGGCGCAGAAAATCGGCTGCGGCGGTATGTTGTCCGCCGCAGCTTTTTGTTTCTCAGCTGCCGGTACAGGCTGGTTCCCCCTTGGCCGTGTCCGGATTGCCCTCCTGGGACACAATCTGCGTGATTTCCTCCAGGGGAGAGTTTGCCCACTCTCCCCTTTTTTAATTACGCTTTGGGCGGGTTCCTATACGGTAGGTGCCCTAACCCGCCCGGTATCGCTTCCTGGTGGAAACCGGAAGTTTTTGAGTAGCTGGTTGTATGGTGGAATGTAAAAACTTTTGAGTTTCGTAGGGGCGATGAAAATCGCCCGCAACGTTCCGGTTTGTGAGTGGTGCGTTGAATGGTGCAAGTCCCCCGGCTCCCTCTCTGAGGGAGCTGTCGAGCGAAAGCGAGACTGAGGGAGTGTACTACGTTGGTTGCTTGGGGCCTACGATTTAATCTTGGCCCTTATTCGCTCTAAAACTTTTAACCCTCTACGTTCACCGTACTACACTCCCTCAGTCAGCCCTTGCGGGCTGCCAGCTCCCTCAGAGAGGGAGCCGGGAACGGTTGCGGGGGCTTGCACCATTCAACCGGGTACTCGCTAATGTCCGGGGTTACGGGCGATTTTCA
>Ga0129314_1001930_pt1 | contig 12823 bp, 8 predicted proteins | sample O1111metagenome_FD_94431 | JGI IMG/M metagenome (GOLD analysis project Ga0129314, IMG submission 94431) | Orangutan individual fecal microbial communities from fecal samples from Wisconsin, USA - O1111 metagenome | ecosystem: Host-associated > Mammals > Digestive system > Large intestine > Fecal...
AGGCGAATTTGACTTAATGACCAGTGACTACGCGTCACACCCTCAACACTTTAATCATATGGTTGAAGCCTTTCGTAGGGATCTAAAACAATACCATTCTCAGCTTAATAATATTACTGACGCGCCGTGGTTTTGCGGCGATACCACCTGGTACTGGAAAGAAAATTTCCCTCATGCGTATGAAGCTATTTATGGCAATTATCACAATAATGTTTTAGCCAATATTATTTTCGTCGACTTCCAGCAACAAGGTGCAAGAGGACTGACGAACGCGCCTGATGAAGATCCAGACGATTTAAGCACGGGATATTACGGTTCAGCGTACCGGTCACCGGAGAACTGGACGACGGCACTGCGAAGCAGTCATTTCAGCGCGGCAGCCCGTCGGGGAATTATTTCTGACAGGTTTGTAGAAGCAATTTTGCAGTTTTGGCGCGAAAGGTGAGCGTTCATTAATTTGATTTATTTGCATCCATCAACGCTTTTAACTGCTCCGGCGAAAACGGTGGTTTGCGTCGGTGCAACATCGCATGGCAATTAGGGCACACAGGAAGTAAAAAAACAAATGAGATCAAGGTAATATATCTTCAATTGCAGGCTTGAACAGCAGAAAATTTGCGAGCATGATCGCAATTATTTCACTGCCAGGGATATCATGGCTTCCAGTAAATCGCTACAGCAGGCAATTGCCAACATAAAAATCTGGCACAAGGGTGAACAGCGCGCGCCGCATAAGCCATTGTTATTGCTATACGTATTAGCGGGATACCTGAATGGACATCCACGCCTTTTCGATTATGGCTCGGAAATCTACGAACCTCTGCACAGTTTACTGGAACGTTTTGGGCCACAGCGTTCACAGTACCGACCTGATATGCCGTTCTGGCGATTACAAGGCGACGGATTCTGGCAATTACACAATGCCGAGCTTTGCTCAACAGCAGGGAGCAGCCGACAACCGCCAGTGAAGGAACTGACTGAATACCACGTTGCAGGCGGTTTCGATGAACAGCACTACGCCCTGGTAACCGGCAATAAAAAACTCATCAATACTCTGGCGCAACAGATACTCGAAGCGCACTTCACCGAGAGTATTCAGGAAGAAATTGCTGACGAGCTGGGTTTTGATCTCCAGCAAATCCGTAAACAGCGCGACCCGTTATTTCGCAAAAATGTATTACGCGCTTATAACTACCAGTGCGCGATATGTGGCTTTAATATGCGCCACGACGACACCACCGTCGCGCTGGAAGCGGCGCATATAAAATGGAAACAGCACGGCGGTCCTTGTGAAATTCCTAATGGCCTGGCGCTTTGCGCAATTCACCATAAAGCCTTTGATAAAGGATCGATTGGCCTGGATGAAAATATGCGGGTACTGGTCTCGGATGCGGTAAACGGCGGAGGGATCGTTGAGAGATTATTCTGGGATTTTGACAGGAAAACTATTGCGTTGCCGCAGGTGCGTAAAAATTACCCTTATGAGGTGTTTGTAGAGTGGCATCGGAAAGAGGTTTTTAGGGGGTGAGGTAGGCTATCTTGTGCATACAAATAGACAAATAAATTGTATAAAGAGATAGCCTACAAATACTAAATAAATTCAGCCCCACTAGGAAAACGCAACTCTGATGTCTGTAAACTCTCGCCAATAAAGAAAGGTACAACCCATAAACGTAACCTATTTTCCTTCTGATGGCTAAATTCATAAGGATGAGGAGATGGCTGATTAAATCCGTTATGATAGGGGTATATCAAAATCATATCACCTTCCCCCTCCTGGTAATTCAATCCATAGGCAAGCATTTGGTAGAGATCGGCTTGAGATTGTTCAAGACTGTCCTTTCTGCCATTTACTATCTTCCATTTAATATCACAGGTAATAACTGAACCAGTAGTACTTTTACGAGGCCGTAAACAAATATCAGGCCGCAGCTTAAATAAAGCTTTACCGTTATAACTAATCAGATTTTTTGAACTTACCTGTGCGTCCACTCGCCATTTATCATAATAACGATAACGCATCCATGTCGTCACAAAAGATTCAAAAACAGCCTCCATCGGGAAAAGCAGTGAAAAAGCATTAACATCCCCATACATACAGTGTGGAGAATCGCCCAATAAAATCATCTTCGCCCACGCTAATGCTTGCTCATAGTGATGCATGTGTCTATCAAAGTGTAACTGCTCGAAAGCTATATAAGCATCATGAACTGACGTGATATTTTCAAAGTGAAACTGCAGCTGTGTTATCTGCTGTAATAATTGTGGATTACTGGTCTGGCGACTAATCTTATTGATTGCAGTTTTGAGTATCCGGTTTTCCAGACGATTGACGCTGTACTCGTCATACTCCACCTGAAACAGATCCCGCCTAATACAGTTTTTGCTTAATTGTGCAGAGATCCGTAATCTTCCTTTTATCCATGGAAGATTATCTTCCTGACGTAAATAGTCACGTTTTAACCCTCTCTGCACAATCTTACGCACGCTCTCTATAAATTGTTGAATAAAGATATCCATCAGAGGCATTTTAGATATTTTGACGCCAGATTCAGAGGAGGCAATATGACGAAATGATTTTAACGTACGTAACATCATCAGTAATTGTTGACGAACAGTATCCTCATTATCCTGACCTGTTTTAGGCAGGATTTCGAGAAATCGCCCCCCTGGCAGTGAGATTACTCCTGCATAGTTTTTTACCTGCAGCGTTTTTACTCCATTCCGGCTGCTAAGGGTGAGCAAACGATGAGTATTATCAGCATCGTCTTTCAGACAGCGCAGCTCAAGCCATTTAAATAGGTCTGCAGGTAGCACTACCGCATTATTTATACGGGCATCACCTTCCTCACTCACTAAATGCCCGTATTCGAACACAGTGAAATGACTGGAAGATTTCATTCCGCACTCCTGCGTTTTTCTTTTTGAGGTGCATAAATTTGCTGCCAGGCGATTGGATTGTCCCAAACGTTGTCATCCTCTGCTGCCAGGTGAAAACTGGTTCCCAAGTCATCTGTTCCGTTATCACCAAAGAGATCGGCATACTTTTTCTGGTATTTCACCTCACGTACAAATTGAAGATCTGGTGCTTCCTCTTTTTGGTTATCAGCCAGTACCATGCGAATTTTTTGCCAGTCATTGTAAAAATATTCTTCCAGCAATGGTAGTATCTTATTTCGCATAATCCGTTTGAATCTTTCAAATGCCAGAGCTTCGTCTTCTTTTACCTGCACAACAGGGATAAAAAAAGCATGCCCCAGCATATGTTCTCTATCGTATAAAACCTGGATGCGATCGTTAAGCGTCTGCAATAGACGAGGCAGATCAATACCTTTAATGACAGTATCTTTCAGAACAGTAATATCTGGCAGCATCGCTTCAAAATCAAATCTGCGACGTAGTGCAGTATCAAGTGCAGTAAGCGAATGATCAGCAGTGTTCATGGTACCAATTAAATAAAGGTTATTCGGTACACTAAATGGAGTGGAAGAGTATGGCAGCAATACGCTAAGCGATTCTGGCTCACCAGCCCGTTTAGATGGCTCAATAAGGGTAATTAGTTCACCAAAAATTTTTGAAATATTACCCCGATTTATTTCATCAATAATGAGAACATAGTTTTCCTTTTTTTCTGAAGCTACGCTCTGAGTATTCAGAGGCAGATAACGTTGATTAATTAAATAGTTAAGGATACTGCGTACATAAGATGGATTATGTACTTTTGCTCGTGGATCCTGATAAACTTGCCGAATATCCTTCAAATAGGCATTGTAACCCTGCCCTAAATCCTCTTTTTTCGATTGTGACGGGAAAACTCCAAAGTTGGTTTGACTTTTATACGTCAGCTGGAAGGCCTTACCCTGTTGTGTTTCCAGCGTGATATTTTCACCTTCAGATAAACGTTCTTGTAGGCGAGTAAGTGCGCTATCCAACATTTCCTGCGCACCAGCATGACCAAAGGCGGCATCCTCGCATATCTGTTTAAAAATACCTGCCTTTATTTCGTATTTTACATTACCGTCATCAGTAGTCTCAGCTCTTAAACCTTCAATAAACTCTTCATAACCAAAGCTCTGATGAAAGGTGATAAAACGCACTCGATTATCTTTGATAAGCTGATCATAAATCTTTTTCAACTCGCGACGTTTTTCACTCTCATCCTTACCCTCCTGCAGGGAGTAAGCGATCGGATCACAAATTTGTACAGCAAGCTCAATAGTACGATATGTTTTACCTGTACCTGGCGGGCCATAGAGAATTGTGTTTTTAGGCAATGGCGAACTTATAACATCATCTTCTTGCTCATTTTCTTGTAAAGCACTTTCGCTTCCAACTAAACCGATAGCATTTTTATCCTGAATTTCATACGCATAGAGATGCCAAAGTGACATATTCAGCTCAATAGGGTCGATATCATCACCCAGCGCACGATTTAGCGTTTCTTTAAGATCAACATTGCGAGCCAGCCACTCCCGTTCTCCGGAAAGACCTAGCTGGAAATGGTTGTTGCAATAATTGTAGCAACTAAAAAAATTATTAACATTCACGACACTGCTAATTTTTGATGGGTATATTGCTGCAAAAGCACGATTACAAAGAGCCCTATATACCTTATTTAATACTCCGTCCGCTTTAAGTTTGATAAGGCGTTCAATGACCCGATTATAATTTTCTTGTGTACACTCTTCTGCTATCTGACGGGTGAGCGTTAGAAGGTCTTTTTGTGCATTTTCAAATTCAACCAACGACATCCCACCTTGCATCAGGCTGGAGACACCATTGTCACGTTCATACCATACCTGCCGAATCGTGGCTTCAGAAAAGTTTGGTTTTTCGGCCTGAATCTGTTCTACAAGCTCGCGGTAGTGTTTGCCCCAAACTGAATTGTATTGATTATTTTTTTCAATTTGAGCGCGAAAGAAGGGGGCTAATGCTGATGAATCCTGAACCATCTCTTAATCCAATATTTAGGGGGGAGGGAAATTGGGATAGCCTTATCTTATCGGATTTATCTCAAAAATGTTAAATTTTATGATAAAAAAATAACTTTCATCCTGAAATTACCTTCTGCCCTGGAGCCGCCACATTTATCTGATGACTTTGAACTGCAAAACGCATGGTGTTGGTGGTTCTCAGAGAAGGCCATAGCATTCTTTCAGACGTAAAATCGCTACTCGTTTTTCAACCTGTGTGCATTTTCTAGTTGCATAGGGAATCAACTGTTTTTCAGGTAGGTATTGTTTACAGTAAATGGATATGCCGAAATTCAGAGGGTTCCAGTAACGACATTTTGACAGCAAACATACGACATTCATTTTGCTGATAACGCTGACGGATAGTGCTTCGCCACAATGTCATTCATCTTATCCACCAGATCCAGTCGCTTGAAAGTGATATGCCCACTGCCTTTCTGGTAATAGCGGATGACAAATAAATCGTCATCAAATACCTGTTCATGCGGGTGAGCACTAACGAAGTCCATAAACCGAATCGCAACATCATGCCGGTTATCGGGAATGGCCTTCCCATCCAGCAGATAGAACATCCGTTCCAGATCGGCAAGCTGATCTCCTCGCCAGCCCCAGTGCAGGCTGTAACCCCATCGGTCATGCTTCACCAGATTGTTAACGATAATCTTCTTACCGAAGTAACAGGGATTATTGGTTTTGTAATCCCAGCTCAATCCCTTAAATACATTGATAATCCCACGTTCGAAAACGTCCTGCTTATTGTGGTGAAGTTGTTCAAAGGTACTCAGGATGTTGGCTTCGCTAATCGCCGGGAGATCGCCCTCCTCCAGATTCTTTGCCCACTGACTGCGGGCTTCGGCATCCATCAGAGTCAACATCCCGGACTTCAGCATGAGATCGCGCCAGATGCTGCGATCGATATTGCGGGTGATCACCGGCATCGCTTTGTCGGTTGGTTGCATTAGCCAGCAGTCAAAGGCATATCCATTACGCATTGCCCAGGCTCCAGCCACATCACCGCCAATACTGGATGTCAGGCTGGAGATATCATCAAGTTTTTGGATTAACGTCGCTATCTGGTTCAGTGCACTATCACGTCCTGTGACGATGCGCTCAATACTGGTCGAGCAAATTAGCTCGTTATGATCGGTTAAGACTTCAGCTTCTGTTTGCATAATCTTTCATCCGTAAAAAATACACTCGCCGTTAGTAGCAGACGGATTATCCACTGGTGAAAGATTGGGTAAATAATGAGATTGAAAATCGGGAAGGTGACTCGCAATAAATTATCTGATCACATACGGATGGACGATGGGCATATAAAGTAGCCTCCTGACGCAAGCGGCGATGCTGAATAAGATGCACTAACAATCTGGTACTGAATCCCCTCCTCACCGTCATACAAATCTGAAAAACCAAAAAACTTCCGGTAAAATCCCGGCAAAAGCCGACGTTAAAAACACATTCAAAGGATAAAAAATGACCAGTCTTCAGCAGCGCGCGGAGCTTCATCGCCAGATCTGGCAAATTGCTAACGATGTCAGAGGTTCGGTCGATGGATGGGACTTTAAGCAATACGTTCTGGGCGCGCTTTTCTACCGTTTTATCAGCGAAAATTTTTCCAGCTATATTGAAGCCGGTGATGACAGTATCTGTTATGCGAAACTGGATGACAGCGTAATAACTGATGACATTAAAGACGATGCCATCAAAACCAAAGGCTACTTCATCTACCCAAGTCAGCTTTTCTGCAACGTAGCTGCGAAAGCAAATACCAATGACAGACTGAATGCAGATTTAAACAGCATCTTCGTTGCTATCGAAAGTTCTGCTTACGGTTACCCTTCAGAAGCTGACATCAAAGGTTTGTTTGCTGATTTCGATACCACCAGTAACCGCCTGGGTAACACCGTTAAGGATAAAAATGCCCGCCTGGCCGCGGTTCTGAAAGGGGTTGAAGGATTAAAACTTGGTGACTTCAACGAACATCAGATTGACCTGTTCGGCGATGCCTATGAGTTCCTGATTTCTAACTATGCGGCGAATGCTGGTAAGTCAGGCGGCGAGTTCTTTACACCGCAGCACGTCTCTAAGCTGATTGCACAACTGGCAATGCACGGCCAGACCCACGTTAACAAAATCTACGACCCGGCAGCAGGTTCCGGTTCGCTGTTGTTGCAGGCTAAAAAACAGTTTGATGACCATATCATCGAAGAAGGTTTTTTTGGTCAGGAAATCAACCATACGACCTATAACCTGGCGCGTATGAACATGTTTTTGCACAACATCAACTACGACAAGTTTGATATCAAGCTGGGCAATACGCTGACTGAGCCGCACTTCAGAGACGAAAAACCGTTTGACGCCATCGTATCTAACCCACCGTATTCGGTGAAATGGATTGGCAGCGATGACCCGACGCTGATTAACGATGAGCGTTTTGCCCCAGCTGGCGTTCTGGCCCCCAAATCAAAAGCTGACTTCGCCTTTGTACTACATGCGCTGAACTATCTTTCTGCCAAAGGTCGTGCTGCGATTGTTTGCTTCCCGGGTATTTTTTACCGTGGCGGCGCGGAGCAGAAAATCCGTCAGTATCTGGTCGATAATAACTATGTAGAAACCGTGATTTCACTGGCACCAAACCTGTTCTTTGGCACCACCATTGCCGTAAACATTCTGGTGCTGTCTAAACATAAAACGGATACCAAAGTTTAGTTTATTGATGCCAGCGAACTGTTCAAAAAAGAGACTAACAACAACATTCTGACCGATGCCCATATAGAAAAAATTATGCAGGTATTTGCCAGCAAGGAAGATGTTGCTCATCTGGCGAAATCTGTCGCGTTTGAAGCCGTTGTCGCGAATGACTATAACCTGTCAGTGAGCAGCTATGTGGAAGCGAAAGATAACCGCGAAATTATCGATATTGCTGAGTTGAACGCAGAGCTGAAAACCACGGTCAGCAAAATCGACCTGTTGCGTAAAGATATTGATGCGATTGTGGCTGAAATTGAAGGCTGCGAGGTGCAGAAATGAGCGAGTTGAGTTATCTGGAAAAATTGCTGGATGGAGTTGAGGTTGAGTGGAAAACCCTTGAGGATATTTCTATAAAGATATCATCTGGAGGAACCCCTAAAACTGGCGTATCAGAATTTTATGATGGCGACATTCCTTGGTTGCGAACTCAAGAAGTAAACTTTTGTGATATATGGGATACCGAGGTAAAAATAACTGAGTCTGGAGTTAAAAACTCTAGTGCAAAATGGATACCAAAGAATTGTGTCATTGTTGCTATGTATGGGGCAACTGTGGGGAAAATCGGCATAAACAAAATTCCAATGACAACAAATCAAGCGTGCGCAAATATTCAACTTAATGAAGAAGTTGCTCATTATAGATATGTATTTCACTTCTTGTGTAGCCAATACACATATATCAAATCCCTTGGAACAGGGTCCCAGACAAACATAAATGCGCAGATTGTCAAAAATATTAAGATCCCCATCCCCTGCCCGGATAATCCGGAAAAATCCCTTGCCATCCAGTCTGAAATCGTTCGGATTCTGGATAAATTTACTGAGCTTACAGCAGAGCTTACCGCTGAGCTTAACATGCGTAAAAAACAGTACAACTACTATCGCGACCAGTTGTTGAGTTTTAAAGAGGGTGAGGTTGAGTGGAAAGCCCTAGAAGAAGTATCTGATATTTATGATTCCCTTCATCAAACCCCCCAATACTCAAAAAATGGCTTGAGCATGATACGCGTTACAGACATAAAAAATGGGTATATTGATTTGAAAAACACGCTTAAAGTCAATGATGGGATATTTTCAATATTCACAAAGAAATATTTACCACAAAAAAATGACTTAGTGATGTCCAGAGTAGGCTCATATGGGAACGTGGGCATTATCCCTACTGATAACTCAGCCTGCATGGGGCAAAACACTGTCGTTATTCATCCTCATATAAATAACAGATATCTTTTTTATATTCTGACATCCTCAATAGGACAAGACTTCATAGAAAAAAATGTTGGCGGTGGGAGTCAAAAAACTCTAAGCCTCAAATCGATAAAATCGATCCCCATTCCGCTCACGGGAGAAAGTGAACAATCCAAAATAGTTTCTATTCTGGATAAATTCGACACCCTGACCAACTCCATCACCGAAGGTCTCCCGCGTGAAATCGAGTTGCGCCAGAAACAATACGAGTACTATCGTGATTTACTGTTCAGTTTCCCGAAACCTGAAACTGTCAGTAATTAATTGACCATTGCTACCGACCGGACCACCTTAACATCCGGTCTGTATATAGACTATTTTTTACGTGCCGGAAGTCACCCTTAACTCCCTTCCGGCCCTTGCCAGACGGCACAAAGGATGCGCTATGACTCATCAGACACACACTATTGCTGAATCCAATAACTTTATCGTCCTTGATAAGTACATCAAAGCTGAGCCAACAGGCGACAGCTACCAGAGCGAATCGGACCTGGAACGTGAACTGATTCAGGACCTGCGGAATCAGGGCTATGAATTTATATCCGTAAAATCTCAGTCGGCTATGCTGTCCAATGTTCGGGAACAGCTTCAGAGCCTCAATGGTGTGGTGTTTAATGACAGCGAGTGGCGGCGTTTCACGGAGCAGTATCTGGACAACCCGAGCGATGGCATTCTGGATAAGACCCGTAAAATCCATATCGACTATATTTGCGACTTTATTTTTGACGACGGGCGTCTTGAGAACATCTATCTGATCGATAAAAAGAATCTCATGCGTAATAAGGTGCAGATTATCCAGCAGTTTGAACAGGCGGGTTCTCATGCTAACCGTTATGACGTCACGATCCTGGTTAATGGCTTACCACTGGTACAAATCGAACTGAAAAAGCGCGGCGTGGCGATTCGTGAGGCTTTCAACCAGATACATCGTTACAGTAAAGAGAGTTTTAACAGCGAAAATTCCCTGTTTAAGTATCTGCAACTGTTTGTCATTTCTAACGGCACCGATACCCGTTACTTTGCCAACACCACAAAGCGCGATAAAAATAGTTTTGACTTCACCATGAACTGGGCGAAATCAGACAACACGCTGATTAAAGACCTCAAAGATTTTACCGCTACCTTTTTCCAGAAACATACTCTGCTGAATGTTCTGGTGAACTACAGCGTTTTTGACAGCAGTCAGACGCTACTGGTGATGCGACCGTACCAGATTGCCGCCACCGAGCGCATTCTGTGGAAAATTAAGAGCTCCTTTACAGCGAAGAACTGGTCAAAACCGGAAAGCGGTGGGTATATCTGGCACACTACCGGTTCTGGTAAAACCCTCACCAGCTTTAAAGCCGCGCGTCTGGCAACAGAGCTGGACTTTATTGATAAAGTCTTCTTCGTGGTCGACAGGAAAGACCTCGATTACCAGACCATGAAGGAATATCAGCGTTTTTCGCCAGATAGTGTTAACGGCTCGGAAAATACCGCAGGCCTTAAACGAAATCTGGATAAGGACGATAACAAAATTATCGTCACCACTATTCAGAAACTTAATAACCTGATGAAAGCAGAAAGCGACCTGCCTGTATACAATCAGCAAGTGGTGTTTATATTTGATGAATGCCACCGCAGCCAGTTTGGAGAAGCGCAGAAAAACCTGAAGAAGAAATTCAAACGCTATTATCAGTTTGGTTTTACCGGTACCCCTATTTTCCCGGAAAACGCTTTAGGTTCAGAAACGACCGCCAGCGTATTTGGTCGTGAATTGCATTCATATGTTATTACCGATGCGATTCGTGACGAAAAAGTGCTCAAATTCAAGGTGGACTACAACGATGTGCGGCCACAGTTTAAGTCTTTAGAGACAGAAACTGACGAGAAAAAACTGAGTGCGGCTGAAAATCAGCAGGCGTTTCTTCATCCCATGCGTATACAGGAAATTACGCAATATATTCTGAATAACTTCCGCCAGAAGACCCACCGTACTTTCCCAGGTTCCAAAGGCTTTAATGCCATGCTGGCAGTGAGTAGCGTGGATGCCGCGAAAGCCTATTACGCGACGTTTAAACGGTTACAAGAGGAAGCAGCTAATAAATCGGCTACCTATAAACCGCTGCGTGTTGCGACAATCTTCTCCTTTGCCGCCAATGAAGAACAAAATGCCATTGGTGAAATTTCCGATGAAACTTTTGATACCAGCGCAATGGACAGCAGTGCTAAAGAGTTTCTTGACGCTGCAATTCGTGAGTATAACAGCTATTTTAAAACTAACTTCAGCACCGACAGTAACGGTTTTCAGAACTACTATCGTGATTTAGCCCAACGGGTTAAAAATCAGGATATCGATCTGTTAATTGTCGTTGGGATGTTTTTAACCGGCTTCGACGCTCCAACATTGAACACGCTATTCGTCGATAAAAACTTGCGTTTTCACGGCCTGATGCAGGCATTCTCCCGCACCAACCGCATTTATGACGCTACTAAAACCTTCGGTAACATCGTCACTTTTCGGGATCTGGAACGCTCAACCATTGATGCCATAACGCTGTTTGGTGATAAAAATACTAAAAATGTGGTATTAGAAAAGAGTTATGCTGAGTATATGGAAGGCTTTACAGATGCTGCCACTGGTGAAGCTAAACGCGGCTTTATGGCAGTAGTTTCAGAACTGGAACAACGGTTCCCTGACCCTGCCAGTATTGAAAGTGAAAAAGAGAAGAAAGACTTCGTAAAACTGTTTGGTGAATACCTGCGTGCCGAGAACATCCTGCAAAACTATGATGAATTTGCCACGCTGAAAGCCCTGCAACAAATCGATCTTAGCGATCCTGTTGCGGTAGAAAAATTCAAAGCAGAACATTATGTGGATGATGAAAAGTTCGCTGAATTGCAAATGATTCGTCTCCCTGCTGAACGCAAGATTCAGGATTATCGTTCTGCCTATAACGATATTCGTGACTGGCAGCGCCGTGAGAAAGAAGCTGACAAAAAAGAAAAATCAACCACTGACTGGGATGACGTAGTTTTTGAAATCGATTTGCTGAAGTCTCAGGAAATAAACCTGGATTATATCCTTGGACTGATTTTCGAACACAACAGACAAAACAAAGGTAAGGGCGAAATGACCGAAGAGGTCAAACGCTTAATTCGTTCAAGCCTTGGGAACCGTGCTAAAGAAGGATTGGTGGTCGATTTTATTCAGCAAACGAACCTGGATGATTTGCCGGATAAAGCCAGCATCATTGACGCGTTTTTTACCTTTGCTCAACGCGAACAGCAACGTGAAGCAGAAGCCTTGATCAAAGAAGAAAATCTCAATGAAGAGGCGGCGAAACGCTATATTCGCACGTCTTTAAAACGCGAATACGCCACCGAAAATGGCACGGAATTAAACGAGACATTGCCAAAACTCAGTCCGTTAAATCCGCAATATAAGACGAAAAAACAGACGGTTTTCCAGAAGATCGTCGCGTTTATTGAGAAGTTTAAAGGTGTAGGCGGGCAGATATAATGTATTAATCCGAACCTGATCTGGCAGATAGCTGTCAGATCAGGACTGATCTAATACAAATTAATATCGAACCGAAAATACCAACGCCTGTACCAACATTTTTCGTTTGCGATGGGTTGGAATTGGTTAGCCCTGAGAGAGTTAAAATAGCGAGAAAGATAGGTAACTAACGGATTCCAGACACAAAAAAAGCCGCCCTTGAGCGACTCGATTTGCATACGGTGTGGTGCCGAAGGCCGGACTCGAACCGGCACGTATTTCTACGGTTGATTTTGAATCAACTGCGTCTACCGATTTCGCCACTTCGGCACTGAAGAGGTATGCGGAAAACGTTGTGAATTATACCT
>Ga0129314_1001935_pt1 | contig 12779 bp, 12 predicted proteins | sample O1111metagenome_FD_94431 | JGI IMG/M metagenome (GOLD analysis project Ga0129314, IMG submission 94431) | Orangutan individual fecal microbial communities from fecal samples from Wisconsin, USA - O1111 metagenome | ecosystem: Host-associated > Mammals > Digestive system > Large intestine > Fecal...
CGTCTCTGGAGGAGAACGACGACATCGCAGGGGTCCTGTTCCTGCTGAACACCGTGGGCGGGGACGTGGAAGCGGGCCTGGGCATTGCGGAGCTGATCTCCGGGATGCGGAAGCCCACGGTATCCCTGGTACTGGGCGGCAGCCATTCCATCGGCGTGCCGCTGGCGGTGGCGGCCAAGACCAGCTTCGCCGTGCCCTCAGCGGCCATGACCATCCATCCGGTGCGGATGAGCGGCACCGTCATTGCCGCCCCTCAGACCTACAACTATTTCGACCGGCTCCAGGAGCGTATCGTGGACTTCGTTGCCCGCAACAGCCGCATCAGCCGGAAGGATTTTCTGAATCTGATGCTGAAGACCGGAGAGATGGCCGCCGACGTGGGCAGCGTCATCTATGGACAGGAGGCTGTCCGACTGGGCCTCATCGACCAGGTAGGCGGTCTGGCTGATGCGCTGGAGGACCTGTACCGTCAGATCGACGAGGGGAAAAAGGAGTGCGGGGAGAGACAGGGATAACCTGTCTCTCCCCGGTGTTTTTCAGATCCGCTCTCTTTCGTCAGCAACATCCGCTTCCTCCGGCAGAGGCGGGCGGACATATGGGAGCAGGCGCGGGAGGACGGCGCCGTATTGCCGGTAATTCTCCTGCCCCTGGAGCAGGGTCAGACCGTGGTTCTCGTCGCTGGGCTCGTTTTCACAGCGGAGGAACACGTCGTTCTCCCAGAAGCAGACCGGACAGATATAGGCGATGGCGTCCACTGCCGGAACGGGCAGCGTCCGGCATCCGCAGCAGGGGCAGGGAAACCGGCCATGAACTGCCTCCACCTCCGGACGCCGGATATCATCGCGCAGGTCAGGCCCGCCGATGACTGTTCTTTCCTTGGGAAGAACCTGCTTTTTTGGCTGGCTCATAATCATTCCGCTCCCTTCCTTTTGGGACAAGCCATACAGTTGCACTTGCGCTGTCCCGGAAAAAATGATAACATATACAATGATAAAATGGAAGGGGAGAGGCAGATGCTGTTAGCCATCGATGTGGGCAACTCCACCACCTCTGTGGGGCTGTTCGACTGGGAGAAGAAACTGCAATTTTTGGCCACACTGGACACGGACAGCCGCAAAACGGCGGATCAGATCTGCGTCGATCTGATGAATCTGTTCGCCCTCTATCACTATGATCTTCACGATGTCACCGGCGCCATCCTGTGCAGCGTGGTACCTCCCAGCAACTTTATGATGGAAAAGGGCCTGACCCGTCTTTTGGGCCGTCCGCCCATGGTGGTGGGTCCCGGCGTCAAGACCGGGCTGAATATCCGCATGGAGAACCAGACCCAGATGGGCGCGGACATCGTGGCGGACGCGGTCTCGGCGCTGGAGAAGTTCTCGCCGCCCATCGTCACCATCGACATGGGCACCGCCACCACCATCGGCGTCATCTCCAAGGGACGGAACTATGAGGGCGGACTGCTGCTGCCCGGCGTTAGCGTATCGCTGGCGGCCCTGAGCCACAGTACCGCCCAGTTGCCGGACATTTCGTTCCAGCGTCCCAAGACCCTCATCGGCAAGAACACCGTGGACTGTATGCGCTCCGGCATCGTCTACGGCACTGCTGGCATGCTGGACGGCATCATCGACCGCATCCGGGAGGAGTTCCCCGGACAGGAGATCACCGTGGTGGCCACCGGGGGTAACGCACCCGTGATCGTGAAGTACTGCCGCAACAAGATCATCTATGACAAATACCTGCTGATGGAGGGTCTCTGGACCATTTGGCAGAAAAACAAGTGACAGAAAACGTCCGGCACGGAATCGCTCCCGCGCCGGACGTTCTGTTATCCCTGATAGCCGTACTGCCGCAGCAGCTCCATCACACTGCCGTTCTGGAAATCCATTCCGATGCGGTCCATCCGCCGCAAAGTCTCAGGTTTTCCCGGGATCACTTCTGCGATGCCGTTTCGGGTGGTCAGGGTGACTTTCGCACCGTGGTCTGCCATGACAGCGTCAGCCATGGCGTTGTTCATGCCCCTGGGGTAGGTATAGACCTGGGGCCGGACGCCAGTCTGCTTCTTCACCTCGGCCATGATCTTCTCCGTGTCCTCGTCCAGCACCCGGATATAATCCTCCCAGCTCTCATCCTCCAGCTTCAGAACGCCCAGCCGTCCGCCCTCGGCGGAATGGTTGCCGTGGAGATCGGAGGCGTGGGCCTGGAAGGACACCAGACCGCTGGACTGCATCTCCCGCACCTCATCCCAGCTCAGGCTCCACTCCGCGCTCTCCATGGCGGCGCCGATGAGGGAAATCTCCGCCTTCATCCCCAGCTCCCGCAGGATGGGATACACATAGGTGTAGTTGCTGTGATAGCCGTCGTCGATGGAGATGACGATGGGCTTGTCCGGCAGGGGCGTGCCGTTCTCCGCGTAGTCGATGAGCTGGGAGAAGAAGACCGTGTGGAACCCGGCGTTTTTCAGCTCCTCCATCTGCGCCCGGAACTGCTCCGGCGTCTTGGAATAGCCCTGTCCCAGATAGGATACGTCGTGGTACATGAGGACGGGGACCTGCACGCCATTGCCTCCGGCGGCGCGGTCTTTGTCCCGCAGGCGGAGGGCCCCGGCGATCAGCGCGGCGGATTCCGCTCGGGTCATGGTGTCATGTGGCAGGAAGCGCCCGCTTTCGTCGCCGTCCATCAGGCCCAGCCGCCGGACCGTCCGCACATAGGGCTTGTATTCGTCCCCCACATTCGCCTGGTCCCAGAAGGCGGGCGCGAACAGGAACGTACTCTCCTCAGGAAGCAGGCTTCGGAGCACCAGCATCGCCGCCAGTTCCCGGGTGACAGGCTCCGTCCAGCTGTCCCGGGTGATCTCATCCGGACTGAACCAGCCCCGAAGGGAGGCATAGGCCATGGAGGGCTCCGCCCAGTCGCTTCCGCCCTGTAAATTCCGGTCATCCAGACCGGCAGCTCGGCAGAGCATGGACACAAAGACCTGTCGGCTGGTGACGGCGTCCGGCGAGAAGCTCTTGCCGTTGCCCTGGAGGATGCCCCGCTCCTGCAGGTACATCACGTCGCTGTAGGCCCAGTGGCTCTCGGGCACATCGTCAAAGGCGGCTGCTGCCGTCCAGAGCGCCAGCCCATTCACACACAGCGCGATGGTCAGACACAGCGCGGAGAGGCTGCGCAGCCAGATACGTATCATGGTTTAAAATGCCTCCTTTGTATACGGTTCCGTTTCTGCTGATAAGAAAGGGGAGCGGCGGTGATCCGCCGCTCCCTCTATCGTTTCTCTAAAAGGCCGGAGATAATCTGACAAAATTTTCGATGATAGGAAACCCGGATGGCTTACTTCGCCAAGACCTTCTTCAGGCGGGCAAAGCGGGGCAGGGAATCCTCCTTGGGCAGCTTGGGTTCGCCCTGGATCAGGGGCAGCACGTAGTCGATGAAGGGACGCTCCACACCGTTGTGCTCCGCGTTGATCCACTCCAGGGGGACCTTCTTCTCGGTGTTGGCCACATCGGTCAGAGGCAGCAGCTTGGTGCGGCAGACGTACTTGCCGTCCTGGATATCCCGCTCAAAGCCCACCATCTTGTCGGTGATGCCGGCCACGGCGTTCTCCACGGCGGCCTTACCGGACATATAGGACTCCTCGATATCGGTCTCGGAGGCCAGATGGGCGCCGCAGCGCTGCAGCAGGCTCAGCTCGATGCCACGGACCTTGGCGCCGGTCCGCTCCTTGACAATGGCGGCCAGAGTGGTGGCCAGACCGCCCAGCTGGGCATGGCCGAAGCCGTCGGTGGCAGAGGTCTTGGCCTCGGAGACGAAGGAGCCGTCGGCATAGTGGATGCCCTCGGAGACGGCCACCATGCAGTTGCCCTTCTCCTTATAGATGCGCTCCACGTCGGCCAGGAACTTCTCCATGTCGAAGTCCACCTCGGGCAGGTACACCAGGTCGGGACCGGCGCCGTAGACGGTGGCCAGAGCGGCGGCACCCGCCAGCCAGCCGGCGTGACGGCCCATGATCTCGATGATGCAGACCATGCCGGTGTCATAGACGCGGGCGTCCTGATAGACCTCCATGCAACTGGTGGCGATATACTTGGCGGCGGAGGCGAAGCCGGGGCAGTGATCAGTGCCGAACAGGTCGTTGTCGATGGTCTTGGGCACGCCCATGACGCGGCACTCATAGCCAACCTTCTGCATGTACTTGCTGATCTTGTTGCAGGTGTCCATGGAGTCGTTTCCGCCGTTATAGAAGAAGTAGCGCACGTCGTACTTCTTGAAGATCTCCAGGATGCGCTTGTAGTCGGTGTCGTCCACCTCCGGATCCGCCATCTTGTAGCGGCAGGAACCCAGGGCAGAGGAGGGAGTGTACTTCAGCAGTTCCAGCTCCGCGGGATCCTCCTGGCCGATATCGAACAGCCGGTCATTCAGTACGCCCTTGATGCCGTGCTCCGCGCCCAGAACGCGGGTGATGTTGGGATTCTTCAACGCAGTGTCAAAAACGCCGTAGGCGCTGGCGTTGATAACGGAAGTGGGGCCGCCGGACTGGCCGAAAATACAAGCGCCTTTCAATTCACTCATAACAGAAAACTCCTCCTAAAAATCGTTGAATACGCAGGTGCTGAATCTCACACGGAGCGATCGTCCATGTTCTTCCTATCATAACATTGTGAAATTCAAATGTAAATACTTGCATTTTATTTTTATTGTGATATTATCATAGAAGAAAATCGTTTGCTTCTTTTTTCTATTGGGATACCTTTACCCGACGGAAAGGGGAGTTGGACGGAAATAAGATGTAATTTGGAGATGATACTATGCCACTGGTCACTACTACCGAGATGTTCAAGAAAGCTTATGACGGCGGCTACGCGGTCGGCGCTTTCAACGTCAACAACATGGAGATCGTTCAGGGCATCACTGAGGCTGCTCAGGAACTGAAGGCTCCCCTGATCCTGCAGGTTTCCAAGGGTGCCCGTGCCTATGCCAACCACACCTATCTGGTGAAGCTGGTGGAGGCCGCTGTTATCGAGTGCCCCGATATTCCCATCGCCCTGCATCTGGACCACGGCCCCGATTTCGAGACCTGCAAGTCCTGCATCGACGGCGGCTTCACTTCCGTCATGATCGACGCCAGCAGCAAGCCCTTCGAAGAGAACATCGAGATCACCAAGAAGGTCGTGGAGTATGCCCACGATCACGGTGTTGTGGTCGAGGCTGAGCTGGGCACCCTGGCCGGCATCGAGGACGACGTGAAGGTCAGCGCCGCTGATTCCTCCTACACCCGTCCCGAGGAGGTCGAGGAGTTCGTGACCAAGACCGGCTGCGACTCTCTGGCCATCGCCATCGGCACCAGCCACGGCGCCTACAAGTTTACCGCCGACCAGTGCACCCGCAACGAGAAGGGCATCCTGGTTCCGCCTCCCCTGCGGTTCGACGTGCTGGAGGAGGTCTCCAAGCGCCTGCCCGGCTTCCCCATCGTGCTGCACGGCTCTTCTTCCGTTCCTCAGGACTTCGTGAAGAAGATCAACGAGTATGGCGGCAAGATGCCCGATGCCGTCGGTATCCCCGAGGAGCAGCTGCGCCATGCCGCCGAGCTGTCCGTCTGCAAGATCAACATCGACTCCGACCTGCGTCTGGCCATGACTGCCACCATCCGTGAGTACATGGCGGAGCATCCCGGCGACTTCGATCCCCGCCAGTATCTAAAGCCCGCCCGTGCCGCCATCAAGGCTATGGTTGCCCACAAGATCGTGGACGTCCTGGGCTGCGACCATAAGGCCTGATTTTCCGGATCCATACAGCGATCATACATAAAAACGAGGAGATATCCATTGGATGTCTCCTCGTTTTTTCTTTGAAAAGCCGTGTCACCCCGCCCGCATTTCCTCATACACTGGCAGGGAAGGGGGGACCTCCATGGAATTCATCCGAAGTTACGACCGCCGGGCCGCGGTGCTCTATGCCCATGAGTGGGCTTTCGGCCGGAATCCGGCGTTTTATGACTATGAGGATATCGGCGGCGACTGCACCAATTTCGCCTCTCAATGCATTTTCGCCGGCGGCGGTGTCATGAACTTCACGCCGACCTTCGGCTGGTACTATATCGACTCCAATCAGAAGGCACCGGCCTGGACCGGCGTACCGTATCTGTATAACTTTCTCACCCGGAAAACACCCTCCGTGGGACCCGTTGCGGAGGAAGTGCCCATTTGGGAGATCATGCCCGGCGATATCGTCCAGCTGAGCTTCAAGGGCGTTGCGTTTCAGCATTCTCCAGTGGTGGTCCGGGCCAACAAGCCTCAATCCACAGAGGAGATTCTGGTGGCCGCCCACAGCTATGACGCGGATAATCGTCCGCTGTCCACCTATGAATATCAGAAGGTGCGCTATCTTCATATCACCGGCGTGATTCGTCCGTGACCGGCCCAAGGACCCAGTTATTCCGCAGTCTCTTTGTTGGCTTTCTTTGATTTTTTAATATGTGACAAGGGATTTGCCTTGGCAGCTACTCGCAGGTCTTCATTGTCGATATGGGTGTAGATCTCCGTGGTGTTCAGGTGCTCATGGCCCAGGACCTCCTGCACGGCCCGGACATCCACGCCGTTCCGGAGCATCAGCGTGGCGGCCGTATGGCGCAGCTTATGGGAGGAATACTGGCTGGCGTCTATCCCGGCCTCGCTGAGCCGCTTTTTTACCATGGCGTGAACGGCCGAACGGCTCATCCGCTCATTCTGTGAAGACAGGAACAGGGCATCTTCATCCTGCCCTGTGATGGGACGCCGTACCGCCAGATATTCCTCCAGCGCGGTCTGGCAGGCGTCGTTGAGAAAAACCACCCGCATTTTGTTGCCCTTGCCCAGGATATGGAGCGCCTCGCCCTGGATGTCGCTGATGTTCAGTCCCACCAGCTCCGAGATCCGCAGTCCGCAGTTCAGGAACAGGACCAGGATGCAGTAATCCCGCTCCTGATTCTTGCCATGAACAGAGTCCAGAAGCTGGACGCTCTGATCCAGTGTCAGATATTTGGGCAGCGTCTTTTTCAGCTTAGGGGAGTCCATATCCTTCACAGGATTCTCCGTCAACAGATGCGCCTTCACCGTCAGATACTTATAGAACGACCGGATCGTGGCGATCTTGCGTGCTCTGGATGCGGCATTGAGACCGTAGCCAGAGTTCTGACTGTTCTGATGCTGGACCCGGTCCCGGCTGAGATAGGCCATGTATTCGTAGATATCTGTTAATGTTACATTTTTCACAAACTCGAGATCTACATCCATGATGTCGAGCTCATCCAGCTCCTTGTTCCGGAGCGATGGATCTCTGGACTGCTTCAGATAGCGGAAAAAATTCCGCAGATCCAGGAAATACTCGTCCACCGTGCGCTTGGAGTGGCCCTGGATGGTCTCATGGTATGCCAGAAAATCCCGAAGGATCGGTGGCGCTTCTGTACGATAATCATTCATGATTGGATATTTTGGGACTGTAGATATCGGGAGACATCTCTGGAGCGATCAGAAGAACAGCGAATGAAGAAAGCATCGCCCGAACGTCCGAAAATCACTGGAAAACCGCGGACATTTGAAATTGATCACAGCTGAACCGCTGAACGTGTCAGCAAAACAAAATGCGCGGACTGTTGATACAGACAAACAAACTGATGACGTAAAACTCCGAAATGAAATAACAGTCATGCTGGATGCTGTACAGTCACATCCCGGAACCAGGCCAAGGCATCAGAAACGGCTCCGGAGGTTCAGAAGGGGTTTTCCCGGGAAAAGGCCCTTTCAGCGCAATTCTGTCTCCCCTATTTTGAACAAAATTTACATTTTGTTCAAAAATATTTCCCGCGAAAATACCTCCACCCTGCGGGTGGAGTTTGAAGCGGTGGGAAATATTTCTGTTCGGTCCATGCCCGCCCACGGGGCGGCTGCGCGCGGGAAATCCGCCGACAGCGCCCGGAAAGCCACGGATTTCCCGCGCTTGGCCTCCGGCGCATGGCCCAACAAAATCATACCTTTTGTGCAATCCCGCCGTACCGGGCCATCAGATGGCCGCCACGGGCAAAATCTGCAAGTCCCGCGCCCTCCTTTCTGCATGGGCTGCCGCCGGGGGGCATCCCTGCGGCGCTCAGAATTCGGGCCATTCCCCGCCATGCGGCGGGAGCGCGGCCCCTTGATTCCATCATACCCCGGGAACAGTCAGATGTCAAGTCAGACTTGACGCCTGCGCCTCCGGGCGGCCCGCTGCCGCTCCCGCATCTGGGCCTTGTTGGTCATCAGATGGTCTGCCATGGCATAGATGGCCGTCACGCTGTCCGAGTTATGGGACAGTGCCCGCCGGACACGGGCAATGTCGCCGTAGCGCTCCATGAGCCGCACGGCGTAGACCTTCCGGAAGCTGTGGGTCCCCACGTTCTGGTCCAGCCGGAACGCCCGGGCGGCCCGCTTGACGTCGGCCCAGACGGCCTGCCGGGTCTTGTGGGTCCCCGGCTTCCGGCCCGGAAAGGCCCAGACCGGCCCCGCCTGCGCCCTGATCTGGGCGAGAAGGTCCTTCGGCAGCCCGCAGCGGTGCCGCTTGCCGGTCTTTTTTTCCCGGACCCACATGGACGGGGCAAGCTGCTCCGTCCGCAGTTCGAGGACATCGGATATCCGAAGCCCGGTCTGTAAAACGGCCTCGATGATGAGCGCATTTTGCGGCGTCAGGGCCGCCAGAATGTGGGAAATCTCCCGGTTCAGCAGGTATTCGGTGGTCATTGGTTCCCGGTTCCTCCCTCGATTTTTCCGGGGTCATCCGCCCCGGCCTCCGGCCCGCAGCGCCCGCCCCGGCGGGGGCGGCGGGGGCGTTTGACTTTCCTGAAATTGTAAACTGGGTTTTTCGCGGCCAACTTCCGCGAGCGGGATTTCCGCGCCTTGGGGTTCACAAGATTCTTGTGAACTTCCCGGCGCTGTTCCTGATGATTCACAAGATTCTTGTGAATCAGTTCCCATTCCATGGGGCAGCCCACGCAGGTCACCCCGCCGGTCATCCGGCAGAACCTCCAGTTTGGACAGAGCCGCAGCAGCGGCGTCACCTCCATCGGCGCACAGGCGGACGAAGCGGCTCCACGGGAGGCCGTCCACGGTGAACGGCTCCGCGCCGCTGTCGGCGGTCAGCGCCTCGTAATCCACGTCGCACCACTCCACTTCCGGGCGGCGCAGCTTGCCGCCGGAGTAGTACCAGCGGCCCCCGATCTTGTCCTGCTCCTTGGCGATGTACTTGCAGCAGTACCCCACCGCCGCCCTGCGATCACCGTAGAGGCGGATGGCGGTGGAGAAGCCCCAGCCCCACGCGGGCAGGTTGTAGACGGTGTGGCCGCCGCTGTCCTTGTGGCCGCTGTCCACGGCGGGCAGCGCGTCATTGAAGAAGCCGTGGAAGTGGATGGCCCCGTCCTTGTGATGCTCCGGGACGAGGACATACGCGAGGCCGTCACGGCGGACGCGGTTGTCAAGCCAGTGGTTGAGATGGCGGACCACCTCGGCGGGGTCGTAGCGGTCGATCCGCTGCCGGTCCAGCGTCAGCGTGACGAAGTACGCCCAGTCGTTGCAGAGACCGAGGTCCCGGACGGCCACGCGGGCGCGTCTCTGCGCCCGTTCCCGGTTCGCCTGACGGGCTTTGCGGACGCTGGGGTCCTCCCCCTCGTCTTGGATGGCGGCCCGCTCCAGGGCCGCGTAGCGCTCCTCTGCGAGGATTGCGCGGTACTCGTCGGAGAGCATGGCCTCGAAGATGGCCTGTTCGGCCTCGCCGGTGTCGAAGCGGGGCGGTTCCCGGCGAATCTCGCCGCCGCCGAAGGGCGCGGAGGCGGCGACGATCTCGGCCGAGCCGTCGGGATAGCGTTTGATGCGGCAGTTGTGCAGCGGCTTCATGGCATGCCGCGGGGGTTGCAGAGGGGATGACGGAATAACGTCCTGATATCAAGTAGGGGGGCCGCGTCGCTTCCGCGCGGTTACAAGAAACTTGTAACTTCCCCTTGACAATGGCAGGATTCTTTGATAGAATCAGCATTGCAAGGGGTTGACGCGCAAGCGCCGCCGAAGGACCGTTCCGGTATCGTGTACGCCGGGACGGTCCTTTTTTGCGTTGACGCTGGCCCGCGCTCCCGCTTGGGCGCGCCCTGTGCCGGACGGCACGGCACGGGGGACGCCGCGCCGACGCGGCGCAGGGCCGTGACGGGATGGTCCGGCGAACCGTCTCGAGGCCCCGGCGCAGCCTCGCCCGCGTGGCGGTTGCGGGAAGCTGGTCCCTCGGGCGGCCGTCGGCTCGGGGGGCACTCCGGTCCCCCACGGCCCCGCTCGCCTCGCGTGAGATCGGCGGGCGAGGTCCGGGGGGCGTGCGGCGGTGCCCCCGTCGCCTCCGGCTTGTTTTGCCGCGCTGTGGCGCGTCAAAACGTCAGCGGTATGCGGCCCGGTCGGCGGCTGGAGCCGCCGCCCCTGTTCGCAAATCCGGCCCGGCTTGCGGGGGCCGCCGTGCCGGGTTTGCTGGGCCGCCTGTCGCGGGCGTCTGCGGGCCGCTGGCCTTGGTGGTTGCGGCAGCCCGGACAGCCCCCCCGACCCGCCAGCGCAGCGGCGCGGCGGGTCGGGTCCCCCCCTCGGCGGCCCTGTGGCCTGCCGTAGCGGGCGGACTGGATGCCGCCCGCTCCTCCGCGCATGGGGGCGACGATTACCCATGCGCGGCCTGTCCGGCTGCCCTGCCGTCCTGTTTGGGCGGCGTATGAGCGTTGGGCTTCTCCCCCGCCCCCTCCCGTCCCCCGCCCCCGCTGGGGGCGGGGGAGGCGCAAGAGGTTGACGGCCCGCAGCGGCGGGGACGGAGGAAGGACCGACCGGCGGCCCGAAACCGAAAGAAAAAGCGCCTCCCCGCCCGTGGCACTCAGTCCCCGGCGGGAAGGCACAAAACGCCCATTTTGTTCAAAAACTACCGTACCCAAAAATGACCTCCCTTCTGAGGAAATTCTACGATCTGCGGTGCCGGATCCGCGGCGCCGCAGACTCGGACAGCGCAGGTGAAATCCGCCAACATAAAACATGGCTGTCCGGTTCATGCTAGATCCAAAGACTCCAACGTCAAACGGAAAGTGATGGATGAACATGAACTGGATCCCATGCACAAGCAGCTGTATCTATCAGCAGGACGGCGTCTGCTGTCTGGAATGGGCCGCGGCCGCCGGATATCCCACCAGCGGCGGGGCCTGCGTCCACTTTATCCCCGCTGGTGAAAGACCGCGCGTAAAGCGTCACCGATATTTCGGACCGGGATCAGCTCCAACGCGTAATGGCTCCGAAGCTGCTCCGCCCGTCGCGCCGGGATCAAACATTTTTTAAAACCAAGCCGCTGGGCCTCGGAGATCCGCTGTTCCATCTGACTGACGCTGCGCAGCTCCCCGGTGAGGCCCACCTCTCCGATGGCCAGAAGGTCCTGGGGCACAGGCTTGTCCAGATAGCTGGACGCAATGGCTACCATGGCCGCCAGATCCGCCGACGGCTCGTCCAGATACAGCCCGCCGATGATGTTCAGATAGGCGTCGCAGACGGACACCTTCAGCCCCCCGCGCTTTTCCAGCACCGCCAGCAGCATGGCCGCCCGGTTGTAGTCAAAGCCGTTGCTGGTGCGCCGGGGGCTTCCGTATCCGTTGGGCACCACCAGCGCCTGGATCTCCGCCAGCACCGGACGGACGCCCTCCATGACGCAGGCCACGCAGGTCCCCGGGGCGTCCTCCGGCCGTTCGGAGAGCAGCACCTCCGACGGATTGGGGATCTCCCGCAGGCCCTCGTTCTCCATCTCGAAGACGCCGATCTCGTTGGTGGCACCGAAGCGGTTTTTCGCCGCCCGGAGGATCCGGTTGGAGGAGTGGTGGTCTCCCTCGAAATACAGCACGCAGTCCACCATGTGCTCCAGCACCTTCGGTCCGGCGATGGAGCCCTCCTTGTTGACGTGTCCGATGACAAATACGGTGATATTCTGCCCTTTTGCCAGCTGCATCAACGACAAGGTACATCCCTTTACCTGCGTGACACTGCCTGCTGTGGAGTCCAGTTCATCGTTGTACAGCGTTTGAATGGAGTCCACGATCAGCACATCCGGCTTCTCCTCAGCCACCGTCTCCAGAATGTCCGACAGGCTGGTCTCGGAGATGACGTACAGCTGGCCGCTCTCCACCCGCAGTCGTTTTGCCCGGAGCTTCAACTGATGCTCTGACTCCTCGCCTGATACATACAGGACCTTGGAGAACTCACACAGCTTGCTGCAGATTTGCAGCATTAGAGTGGATTTGCCGATGCCGGGGGCGCCGCCCACCAGCACCAGGGAGCCCTTCACGGCTCCCCCGCCCAGCACCCGGTCCAGCTCTCCCATACCCGTGGAAAAGCGAATCTCCTCCGACGATTCCAGGTCTGTCACCGGACAGGCCCGGCGACGGGTCATCTGATTGCCTAGGGCGGACTTCCCTTTCCCCTTGCCGCTGCTTTTGGTCTCCGGCTGCTCCACAATGGTGTTCCAGGCGCCGCAGGCGGGGCACTTCCCCGCCCATTTCGCCAGCTCATTGCCGCACTCCGTACAGTAAAATAGTGTTCTCTGTTTCATGTTCCCTCCATCGCGGAAGCATCTTCTTCCGTGATACCGCCGGGAGTGTTTTCACCCTCCCCCGCGCTCTCCAGCAGACCGCCTGTGATGGCCGCCGCCAGCTTCAGCTGATACTCCGGCCGCTGCAGCGCCGCCGTCTCATCCGGATTGGATAGAAAGCCGCACTCCACCAGCAC
>Ga0129314_1001937_pt1 | contig 12769 bp, 12 predicted proteins | sample O1111metagenome_FD_94431 | JGI IMG/M metagenome (GOLD analysis project Ga0129314, IMG submission 94431) | Orangutan individual fecal microbial communities from fecal samples from Wisconsin, USA - O1111 metagenome | ecosystem: Host-associated > Mammals > Digestive system > Large intestine > Fecal...
GGCAACTTCTCCTTCGGCGATTACTTCAAGCACGAGGCCATCGCATGGAGCTGGGAGTTCCTGACCAGCCCGGAGTGGGTGGGTCTGGAGGCAGACCGGCTGTACCCCTCTGTGTACGAGAAGGACGATGAGGCATGGAACATCTGGCATGACGAGATCGGCATTCCCGCTGAGAAGATTTTCCGCTTCGGCAAGGAGGACAACTTCTGGGAGCATGGCTCCGGCCCCTGCGGCCCCTGCTCCGAGATCTATTATGACCGGGGTCCCGAGTACGGCTGCGGCAAGCCCGGGTGCACCGTGGGCTGCGAGTGCGACCGCTATATCGAGGTCTGGAACAATGTGTTCAGCCAGTTCGACAACGACGGCCACAATAACTATACCGAGCTGAAGCAGAAGAACATCGACACCGGTATGGGTCTGGAGCGTCTGGCCTGCGTATGCCAGAACGTGGACAGTCTCTTTGATGTGGACACCGTCATGAACATCACCAACAAGGTCAGCGAGCTGACCGGCGCCCACTACGGCGAGACGGAGAAGCGGGACGTGAGCCTGCGCGTTATCACCGACCACATCCGCTCGGCCACCTTCATGATCTGCGACGGCATTCTGCCCAGCAACGAGGGCCGGGGCTATGTGCTGCGCCGCCTGCTGCGCCGCGCCGCCCGCCATGGTAAGCTCTTGGGCGTCAACGAGCCGTTCCTCTATCAGGTGGTGGACACTGTTATCCATGAGAACGAGTGCCAGTACCCCGACCTGCGGGAAAAGCAGACCTATATCACCAAGGTCATCCGCACCGAGGAGGAGAACTTTGCCCGCACCATCGACGGCGGCATGAAGATCTACGGCGACATGCTGTCTGCCCACAAGGAAAAGGGGGAGACGGTGTTCTCCGGCGAGGACGCCTTCAAGCTGTACGATACCTTCGGCTTCCCCATTGACCTGACGGCGGAAATGGCTGCCGAGGAGGGCATGACCATTGACGAAGAGAGCTTCAAAGCCCTTATGACCGAGCAGAAGGAGCGGGCCCGCGAGGCACGCAAGGCGCTGGGCGATCTGGGCTGGGCAGGCGTGGAGTTCGGCAAGGATATGCCTGCTACTGAGTTTGTCGGCTATGACTACGACGCCATTGACGACGCCCGCGTGCTGGCCATTGTGGCCGAGGGCGAGCTGGTGGACGAGGTCGTGGCCGGTATGGAGGCCATCGTGGTACTGGATCAGACGCCTTTCTATGCCGAGATGGGCGGTCAGGTGGCCGACCACGGCCGTCTGACCGACAGCGACAGCATCGAGAATCCCGATGATCACTGCGCTGTGCTCTTCCGCGTCAATAACGTTCAGAAGAACAAGGGCGGCAAGTTCATGCACTACGGCAAACTGGTCAAGGGCTCGCTGAAGGTGGGCGACACGGTGGCCGCCTCCATCGATACCGTCCGCCGGGCCGCCATCCGCCGGGCTCACAGCGCCACCCATCTGCTGGACGCCGCGCTGGTGAAGGTGCTGGGCGACCACGTCCATCAGGCCGGTTCTCTGGTGGAGCCTGACCGTCTGCGCTTCGACTTCACCCACTTTGAGGGGATTACGCCCCAGCAGCTGAATGATGTGGAGGATCTGGTCAACGACGCGATTCTGGCCGGTCTGACCGTCACCACCGATGAGCTGCCGCTGGAGGAGGCGCGCAGCCGCGGCGCGGTGGCCACCTTTGGTGAAAAATACGGCGCCACCGTTCGCGTGGTCACCATGGGCGATTTCTCCATGGAGCTGTGCGGCGGCACCCATCTGGACAACACCGCCAAGGCGGGTATGTTCCGCATTAAGTCTGAGAGCAGCGTAGCCTCCGGCGTCCGCCGCATCGAGGCCACCACCGGCCGCGTGTCCATTGACGATACCCGCCATGGCCGCAACACCCTGCTCAAGGCGGCCCAGTTCTTCAAGACCACCCCCAACACGATTCTGGAGCGTATGGAGCAGCAGGCCAATGAGATGAAAGAGCTGCGTCAGGCGGTGGAGAAGTTTAAGGCCGAGGCCTCTCTGGGTGAGGCCCGTCAGGTGATGGCCTCCGCCAAAACCGTGAACGGCCTGCACATCATCACCGGCACCCGCCAAAATATGGACGCCAACGCCCTGCGGGCCATGGGCGACTTCCTGCGGGATAAGGATCCCAGTGTGGTAGCGGTACTGGCCAGCATCAACGGCGAAAAGGTCAGCTTCCTCGCAGTGTGCGGCAAAGAGGCTGTGGCGCGGGGCATCAAGGCCGGTGATCTGGTGAAGTCCGTGTCCGCTGTTTGCGGCGGAAAGGGCGGCGGAAAGCCGGACAGCGCCATGGGCGGCGGCACCGACCTTTTGAAGGTGGACGATGCACTGGCCACCGTGGATGACTTTGTGGTATCCAAGCTGGGCTGAGACACAAAAATCGCATACCCGCCCCCAATGGGGCGGGTATGCACCGAAATAAACACAACGAAAGGAGACAACTCTATGAAGAACGATTGCCTGTTCTGCGCCATCATCGACGGCGAGATCCCCAGCAAGAAGCTCTATGAGGACGCACTTTGCTATGCCTTTTATGACATTGAACCGCAGGCGCCCGTCCACTTTCTGGTGGTACCCAAGGAGCACATCTGCTGCGCCGCCAAGATCGATGAAAGCAATGAAGCCATAGTGGCCCACTGCTTCACGGTTATCGCCAAGCTCTGCAAGGAGCTGGGCTGCGAGAGCTACCGCATCGTCAATAACTGCGGCGATCAGGCGGGGCAGACCGTCAAGCACCTGCACTTCCACGTGCTCAGCGGCCGCGACATGACCTGGCCTCCGGGCTAAACAAAACTGGCATGAAATCTTTGATTTCATTGCCAAAAGGAATTGCGGTCGGCTGTGCGCACCCATCGGGTGCACTGGCGACCGAGAAGTATTTTTCTGACGCACATGTCGTCAGAAAAATGATTTGATTTTTCGCCGCTTCTGAGCGGCGAGCTCTGCGAGGCTTTTTCCCAATCAACCACAACCCCGCCGCGGGCATAGCCCGCGGCGGGGTTGTATTTCGCTGCTATTTTTTCAATAATTCCTTCAAAAATTCCCAAATGACAAATGCACTTCCGGCGACGAACAGGATCACGCAGACCACCAGCGGCAGCATCAGACCTGTTCCCAGCAGATTGCTCCTGATACCGGATATCCCGTTGTATGTCCAATTATGCCGCGCCGCCTCGCAAATACACATAATGGTACCAAAAAGTCCCATCGCCTGCCAGGCAAGTCCCAGGATCAGCTTTTTCATACCATGCTCCTTCCTTTCTGTGGTCTTTTCAAGTCAAATTCACTGCTCCAGCGCATTACCTAGCTCGGCCATGCGCACATACGCATTGGCGTCCGTCACATCCTGCGAGAGTATCTCCATCACCGTAACAATCTCCGCCATATGTGCCTTGGCCAGCTCCGGCTTCAGCAGCAAAGCACCATAAACCTCACTGCAAAACACACGGTCGGCAGCATGGCTTGTCCCCTCCGTCAGAAGAATGTGGGCCTGTTGAAAGGTATGAAATGCCGCCACACCGCCCCAATAGTCGCCGTCATCCCCCAACTTCCGGAAGTCGGAAAAGCGGGTGCAGGCCTCGCTTGCCCCTGTCCGGGCCAGCATCTCAAGGTCGGAATGATTCCGCAGCGCACTCTGCCACAACACCCCAAAGGTCACCGCCGCAGCCGCCAGCACAGCAATCAGGAGCCACGCAATATACTTTTTCATATCCTCATTCCCCCCTGTTTTTTCTCCATTATACCATCCCTTGCCCCATGACGCAACGGCAGGACGCGGCATTTGCCGCGCCCTGCTATCTATTATTGTTCTAATATTTTCCTGATCTGTGCAAGGTCCTCTGCAAAATATATCCCTTGCTGACGGTCCTCTGAGGACAGGCCCTTTTCGATCATATGCCGCAGCAGTGCCTTCAGGTCATCGTAGTAGCCGTTCAGATTATAAAGGATACAGGGCGCGTCCAGATGCTTCAGCGCCACCTTGGACATGATCTCCGTGATCTCCTCCAGCGTTCCGGTGCCACCGGGAAAGGCGACAAACGCATCGCCTAGCTCGATCATCTTTCCCTTGCGCTCTGCCATGTCCTTTGTGATAATCAGCTCCGTCAGGCCGTCATACTCATATCCTGCGTCGATGAAAAACTGCGGCTCCACCCCAATGGCCTGACCGCCTGCGGACAGAACGCTTTTGGCAATCTCCCCCATCAGGCCGGTCTTTGATCCGCCGTAGACCAGCGTGTGGCCGTTTCCGCCGATCCACTGTCCCAGCTCGCGGACTGCCCGGCCCAGTGCCGGGTCGTTGCCCTCATTGGCGCCTAAATAGACTGTAATACGCATGTTTTTTCTCCTTACACCGCAGCCCTGCACCGTCTTTTTTCCTCATAGATACTGTTGAGCATATACAGGATCACGCCCGCCCAGATAAAGCAGAAGCTGACCAGCTTTTCCTTTGTCAGGCTTTCGCCCAAGATCATTCCGCAGAAAATACCCAGTGTGGGGCTGAGATACTGGCAGATACCGCTGGTCATCAGCGGCAGGTTCCGCACGCCCACCGCATAGAGCAGCATCGGCGCCGCCGTGACGATGCCCGAACCCATCACCAGCAGCTGGATGCCCCAAATCAGAAAACATCCCAGCATGGCGCTCAGACCTTTCTTATAATCGTACACAGGCATGGTGTCTATACTTCCTTTTTCTTGTCTTTTTTCGGATTCAATGGTAAAATATCTGAAACAGCATACCATCGGAGGATGAAAATGGCAATACTCTGTCGAGAATTTTATGCAGGAGATACGGTGGCAATCGCCCGGTCTCTGTTGGGCTGCTATCTGGTGCGCCGCTGTGAGGGGCAGCTGCTGGTCTGCCGGATCATGGAGACCGAGGCTTATATAGGCGCCATGGACAAGGCCGCCCACTCCTATGGCTATCATAAAACCGCCCGCAACGCCACCATGTTCGGACCGCCGGGTCATGCCTACATCTACCTCATCTACGGTATGCACTGCTGTCTCAACTTCGTCACCGAACCGGAGGGGGAACCCTCCGCCGTACTGCTGCGGGGCCTTTCCCCAGTGGCGGGGATTGATGGGCTTTGCCGCCTGCGATACGGCAGGGCTCCCAGCGAGCTGACGACTTACCAGCGAAAAAACTTTCTCAACGGCCCCGGTAAATGCTGTCAGGCGCTGGGGCTTGACCGGCGTCTGAACGGCCTTGACCTGACCACAGGCGGCCAGCTGTTCCTCTGCACCGCCCTGTCGGATGCAGGGCTCCCCGATGAGCCGCCCTGCACCGAGCCCATACACACCGGCAAGCGCATCGGCATCGACTACGCACAGGAGGCCGCGGATTTTCCCTGGCGCTTCTGGATTGACGACACACAACGGAAAGGAGACCTTCTATGCTGATTTTTGATATGGACGGCACCCTCATTGACTCCAACGGCATCTGGCGGGATGTGGATACCGCGTTTCTGGCCAAACGGGGCCTGCCCTATACCCACGATTACTATGAGGGGGTGGCCCACACCGTGTTCCCCAAGGCGGCGGAATTCACCAAGGCTCACTGCCATCTTACAGAGTCTGTTGAGGAGATCATGGCCGAGTGGATGGAAATGGCCGGTGATCTATACACCACCAGCGTGCCGGTAAAGCCCGGTGTGGTGGCCTATCTGGAAAAGTGCAGGGCCGCCGGAGAGCGCATGGCCGTTTTGACCTCCAGCGTTCCTGCACACTGTCATGCCGCGCTGGGGCATCTGGGACTGAAGCCCTATTTCGAGCGCATTTTCTTCGCGCAGGAGCTGGGTATGGACAAAAGAGAGCCTGCCATTTACGGGAAGGCCGCACAGCTGCTGGGGGTTTCCCCGGAGGCGTGTACGATTTTTGACGATTCCATTGCCGCCTGCCGCAGCGCCCGCGCCGCCGGCATGCAGGTGATCGGTGTGTATGACGCCTTTTTCCACGTCTCTTGGGATGAGATGCAGACGGTATGCCACCGCTGTATCCGCAGCTTTGAAGAGATGCTCTGAATCAGTTTGCTGAAGCGGCGGCCGCACGACATGCGGCCGCCGCTTCTTCATAGCAAAAACTCCTTTCATCGTTCCGGTTTTACTGCTGTCTTGCTCTTTTCAAGTACGATGATACGCCGGTCTTTGCCATCTGTAGAATACAGGATAATGAAGTTCGCTATAGATTTAAGCTATCGCTGCCGTCTGTAAGGAAAATGCCTTAAAAACTGCCGATGGGAATGGAGCCGTCGTCGCTGCCCTTGGTGACGGATTTGATCTGCAAATAGTAGCCGCGGCCGCTCTCCATCTCTACATAGACCCGCTCCCCCGCCTTGCGGCCCATGACGGCACGTCCCACCGGGGACTCTTTGCTGATCCAGCCCTTCAGCGCATCCTGACGCAGGGTGGTCACCAGCTGGATGGTTCGGCTGCGGCCTGTATTTTCCATCAAAATCTCCACCGTGTCGAACAGGCCCACCGTATCCTCGCCGGACTTGTCGCCGATCACCTTGGCGGTTTTGATCATGCGCTGCAAGTAGCGGATGCGGCTGTCGTTGCGGTTTTTTTCCTGCTTGGCGCACTTATATTCAAAATTCTCGCTTAAATCGCCAAAGGCCCGCGCCGTCTGCACATCCTCGATCAGCTTGGGCCGCAGCTGCTGCACCCGATAGTCGATCTCCTCCTGCATTTTCTGAATATCCTGCTTTGTCAGTTCGTCATACATGTCTTTTTCACTCCTTGATGATCTGCGCCAGACGCACCAGCGCCTGCGGCAATTTCTCCAATTCGATACCGGAATAGTTTACCACCAGCACATGATGGGGCGCTTCCTCCGGGTCCTGATAGTAATCTGACAGCAGCGCCAGACGCAGCCCCTGCTCCGCTGCCCGCTGCCGCAGCACCTCATCCGTGAGAGCCGTATCCAGCCGCGCCAGAAAATGAAGCCCCGCGTCCTGCTCCATGATCTCCGCCATGCCGCCCAGCGCCCCCGTGTGAATGCAGTTGATCACCGCATCCCGCTTTTGATGATACCGCTTTCGCATACGGTTCAGATGCTGCTCATAGTGGCCCCGCGCCAGAAATTCCGCCAACGTATACTGCTCAAAGCTGGATACCGTACAGGCGTAGAACCCCAGCTTTTCCCGATAGTCCTCCAGCAGTCTCGGCGGCAGCAGCATGTAGCTGATACGGATGGAGGGGGCAATGGTCTTGGAAAAGGTGTTCAGATAAATCACACGCTGGTGCTCATCATCGGAAAACAGCGTTGGAATCGGCCGCCCTACAAAGCGGAACTCGCTGTCATAGTCATCCTCCAGAATATACCGTCCCTCCCCCTCGTCGGCCCAGCGCAGCAGCTCGTGGCGGCGGGCGGCAGGCATCACGATGCCGGTGGGGTAGTGGTGGCTGGGCGAGATATGCACCACGTCGGCATCTGTGCGGCGCAGCGCCTCATAGGAAAGACCGCTGTTGTCCATGGCAATATGCCGCAGGGGTACCTGATTCCCCTGATAAATGCGGCCGATCTTACTGTAGCCCGGATCCTCCACGGCGTAGCATTTTTCCCGTCCCAGCAGCTGGATCAGCAGAGTATACAGCGTTTCCGTTCCCGCGCCCACAATGATCTGCCGGGGTGACACCGTCATGCCCCGGAACTGGTGCAGGTATTCCGCAATGGCCTTTCGCAGCTCTACAGCGCCGGTGGAGGGGGTGGGACGCAGAAGATTGGTATCCTGCTCCAAGATGGTCTGGCGCATCAGCTTGGACCATGTGGCAAAGGGGAAATATTCCGCTGCCGTGGAATTGGTCACAAAATCCATGAACCACTTTGGCTCCTCCGGCTCGCAGGCAGGCTCCTGCGCCGCCACCGGCGCTGTCAGCGGCTGGTCAATGCGCATAACATAATAGCCTCGCTTTTCCACGCCGCAAATATACCCCTCCGCAATCAGCTGCTCATAGGCATTTTTCACCGTGATGACGCTGACCTCAAGATGGGCGGCCAGCGCTCGCTTGCTGGGCAGCTTCTCCCCTGCCTTCAGCATACCGGAGAGAATATCTTCCTTTATTTGGCGGTAAAGCTGTTCATACAGGCTCACGCCGCTTTTTTCAAAGGTATAGGTCAGCATCCCTTCCCTCCTATCTGGTATGCACATTTCTTTTATTTTTGGATATTTTAATAATACCAATTCATACTATAATACAACTCATCAAGAATAGCAAGGAGATATTCAATCATGAGCGATAAAAAAGTCCGCAAGCTGGTCGTCAGCGCCCTGATGGCCGCGTTGACCTATGTGGCCACCATGGTGATTCGGATTCCCTCCCCCATGGATGGCTATGTAAATCTGGGCGATTGCTTTGTGCTGCTGTCCGGTTGGCTGCTCGGCCCGTGGTATGGCGGTGCCGCCGCCGGTATCGGCTCCATGCTGACCGACCTGCTGTCCGGCTATGGCTACTATGCGCCCGGCACCTTTATCATCAAGGGTCTTGACGCGCTGGTGGCCGCCCTTATTTTCAAGGCCATGGGCCGCACCAATGCAGGCGCCATCGTCAGCGGTCTGGTGGGTGAGATCATCATGGTGGTGGGCTACTTCGGCTACGCAGGACTGCTGCTGGGCAAGGGCATCGGCGCTGCCGCCAGCATCCCCGGCAACCTGGTACAGGGCGCCATGGGTCTGGTCATTGGCTTTGTGCTGCTGAAGGTCACCCAAAAGACCCGTATTGCAGAAAAAGTGTAAGCGTGCTATAATTATGTCAAACAATCGGACGCACTTTTCCTATCTGTTGAAATGAGGTGTTTTTTATGGCAGGAATCGTTCATGATGTAGAGAATAAAGACCTTCTGGCGCAGGTCAGAGAGGAATCTGCCAACGCCGCCCGTCAGCTGGCGGAAGCCGCACGGCTCCATAAAGGCCAGATCGTGGTGGTGGGCTGCTCCACCAGCGAGGTGGTGGGACACAATGTGGGCAGCTGGACCACACCCGAGATGGCAGGCGCTATCTTTGAGGGACTCAACAGTGTGTTTGCGCCTATGGGCGTCTATATTGCCGCCCAGTGCTGCGAGCACCTGAATCGCGCCTTGATTGTGGAGCACGAGGCTGTCCCCAATGGGGAGATCGTCAATGTTATGCCCCAGCCCAAGGCCGGCAGTTCCTTTGCCACTGCGGCTTACCAGAATTTCCGCCATCCTGTGGCACTCGAAGAGATCCGGGCCGACGCAGGTCTTGATATCGGCGGCACGCTGATCGGCATGCACCTGAAAAAGGTAGCCGTCCCCGTCCGCTTGCAGCAGAACCACATCGGTCAGGCCATTGTGCTGGCCGCCCGTGTGCGCCCCAAATTTATCGGCGGCGACCGTGCGATTTACGATGAAAGCCTGAAGGACGGCTATCCTGTGTTTGACGACTGATTATCTCCTGTTGTGATTAAAAACGAGACTGCATATGCAGTCTCGTTTTTTCATCCTGTCTTTACCGAAAAGCGTCGGTTTTCCCCGCCGCACATCCGATGTCCGGCATTATTCCTCCGTTGGCATCTTCCATGCCGTCAGGTCGGTATGCAGCAGCTCATGGGAACGATGGCTCAGCGGCTTGTGGAAGTAGGCGTTATAGATGGCCTGTACCTCGGGATTCTCATGGGAAAAGCGGATCGGCGCATGTTTGTCGATATTCCACAGAATATCACCACGCTGTTCGGCCAGTTCCACACCGTCGCGGATCGGCTGTCCGCCGCCGCCCACACAGCCGCCGGGGCAGGCCATGACCTCTACAAAGTCATAGCTGGCCTTGCCGGACTTGAGGGCATTCATCAGCTTGCGGGTGTTGCCCAAGCCGCTGACCACCGCCACGCGCACCCGGCCGGCACCCGGTATCTCAAAGGCGGCCTCCTTCCAGCCGTCCATTCCCCGCACGGCGCTGAAGGCATCCGGATCCGGATTTTCTCCCGTCACCAGATAGTAGGCGCTGCGCAGCGCCGCATCCATGACGCCGCCGGTCGCTCCGAAAATTGCCGCCGCGCCAGTGCCGGTACCCAGAGGGCTATCAAACTCCGTCTCTGTCAGCACCGCCGGATTGATCTGCTCGCCGCGCAGCATACGGCTGAATTCCCGGGTCGTCAGCACCACATCCACATCGGGATCGCCGCAGGCATCGTTCAGATTCGGCAGCGCCCGCTCCGCCTTTTTCGCGGTGCAGGGCATAATGGATACCACAAATATGTCGTGGGGATCCGCCCCCAGCTTCTCCGCGAAATAGCTCTTGGTCACTGCGCCGAACATGGCCTGAGGTGACTTGGCCGTGGAGAGATTAGTGGTATACTCCGGAAACTGCCCCTTGACAAACCGCACCCATCCGGGACAGCAGGAGGTGAACATGGGCCAGCGATACTGATCGCGGTGGGTAAAACGCTGCAAGAACTCGCTGCCCTCCTCCATAATGGTCAAATCGGCGGTAAAATTGGTGTCGAACACATAGTCAAAGCCCATTTCCTTCAAGGCCGTAACCATCCGTTTCGCCGTGGCAAATTTAGGGTCCAGATGGTAGTATTCCGCCCACGCGGTTCTCACCGCCGGCGCCAGCTGCACCACCGTAATCTTTTTGGGGTCCGCCAGCGCATCCCATACTTTACCGGTATCGTCATGCTCCTGCAGCGCGCCCACGGGACAATGGGTAATGCACTGGCCGCAGAAGGTACAGTCAGACTCGCCCAGTGTGCGGAACCGCCCCACGCCCACGGTAGTACGGATACCGGTGCCCACCACGTCCCAGATCTGCATACCCTGCACCTTCTCGCACACCTGAATACAGCGCATACAGCGAACACAGCGGTTTTCAATACGTACCACGGGATTGGAGAAATCCGTGGGGATATTCTTGAGATCCTTTATGTAGTGATCCCCCAGCAGATTGTAGTCGTTGCACAGGGTTTGCAGCTTGCAATTGCCGCTGCGGGTACATTTGGTGCAGCTGATCTCATGCTGGCTGAGGATCAGCCGCAGATTGACGCGGCGTGCCTCCCGCACGCGAGGAGAATTGGTGTGCACCACCATGCCCTCCACCACGGCGTTGTCGCAGGCGGGCACCAGCCGTGCGTGACCCTCCACCTCTACCATGCAGATGCGGCAGGCGGCAATTTCGTTGATATCCTTCAGGTAGCATAGGGTGGGAATGCTGATGTCCGCACTGCGTGCCGCCTCCAGAATCGTTGTGCCTTCCGGCACTGTCACTGTTTTTTTGTCGATCGTCAACGTTACCATTTGCTGTTTCGCCCCCCTCTGAAGATTCCGTATCCGAAGTGGTCACAGCGCAGGCAGCGGGCAGCCTCGATACAGGCGCCCTCGTGGGTAAGACCACATTCGATGTCCTCAAAATCATTCTTCCGTTCGGAAGCCTCACGCTCTGTGGTGTTGATGCGGCCATGAGGCGGCGAGTTGTTCAGCTTGGGCGCCGGGATCTCCACATCCACGGTGATATCGTGGTGGAAGCCCAGATGCTCATCAATGTTGGCCGCCGCCACCTTGCCGGCCGCAATGGCACGGATGGCCGTGGCAGGGCCGGTCACACAGTCGCCGCCGGCAAACACATTATTCATATTTCCCACCTGACTGGAGCTGGCCGCCACAAAGGTGCCGCGCTTGATGGGCACACCGGACTGCTCAAAGCCGGCAATTTCAATGCCCTGACCGATGGCCACCACAATGATATCCGCCTCGATCCGCCGCTCCGGCAGATCCGCTTTCTCAGGACGGGGACGGCCGGATTTATCGGTTTCGCCGGGGATCTGAGGCTGCACCCACAGGGCTGTTGCCTCGTCGCCGCTGGATTCGATGCGCACCGGCGCCATCAGCGTCAGCATCTCCGCGCCCTCTGCCATAGCGCCCATTACCTCGTCGTGCAGGGCGGTCATGTCCTCCATGCGGCGGCGGTACACGCAGGTGACCTTTTCAGCGCCCAAGCGAATGGAGCTGCGGGTCACGTCCATAGCCACATTGCCGCCGCCGATCACCAGCACGCGCTTGCCGGTGAAGTCCGGCATGTCACCGTCCCCGATGCCGCGCAGCATCTCCACTGCGGAGATGACGTTTTTGCTGTGCTCGCCGGGAATACCCGCGCCCTTTCCCTGATGGGCGCCAATGGCGATATAGAGGCAGTCATACTCTTTTTGCAGCTGCTCGAAGGTGACCTCGCGTCCTACGGTCACTTCCGTATGGACCTCGATCCCCAGCGACAGGATGGACGCGATCTCCGCATCCAGCTTCTCCCGTGGGAAACGGTAGTTGGGGATGCCATAGCGCAGCATACCGCCCAGCTGGCGGCGCTCTTCATAGATCGTAACCTTATGCCCCATCAGTGCCAGATAGTAGGCGCAGCTCAGGCCGCTGGGGCCGCCGCCGATGACCGCCACGGTCTTTCCGGTGGCGGGCGCGCACGCCGGCTGGGGCACTTCGCCTGCATGATCCACCGCATAGCGCTTCAGCCCCCGGATATTCAGCGGTGCGTCGATCATGTCGCGGCGGCAGCGGGCTTCGCATGGATGCTCACAGATGTAGGCGCAGGACGTGGGCATGGGGTTGTCCTTGCGGATAAGCCGTACCGCATCGGCGCAGCGCCCCTCCCCCACCAGTGCCATATAGCCGGGCACATCCACACCGGCAGGGCACAGCGCCACGCAGGGCACCGGCAGCGACAGGCTGGCAAGGCAGCGGTGATGACGGATGTGCTCTACGTAATCCTCGCGGAAGCC
>Ga0129314_1001938_pt1 | contig 12751 bp, 9 predicted proteins | sample O1111metagenome_FD_94431 | JGI IMG/M metagenome (GOLD analysis project Ga0129314, IMG submission 94431) | Orangutan individual fecal microbial communities from fecal samples from Wisconsin, USA - O1111 metagenome | ecosystem: Host-associated > Mammals > Digestive system > Large intestine > Fecal...
GCCGTCTCCTCCTGAGAGCGGGGCATCTGACGGTGGTGCAGATACTCCAGCAGCATGTAGCCCAGGGCGGCAAAGGAGCCCACGGTGACGCCCACGATGGCCATGGCGGCGGCGGTGTCACCGCTCTTTCCGGCCCGGAGGGCCAGCACCGCCAGAGTCAGGCCGATGACCAGCTTGCAGAAGGCCTCGATGATCTGAGAGACGGCGGTGGGCACCATGTTGGCGTGGCCCTGGGCATAGCCCCGGAAGGAGGCCAGACAGCCCACGCAGATCACCGCTGGGGACAGGGCCCGGATGCTCTTGGCCGCCAAGGGATCGTGGAGCATCTCCGCCAGGGCGTCCGCGCCGAAGAACATGACGAAGAAGGACACCACGCCCAGCGTCAGGAACACGCACAGGGACACCCGGAAAATCTTCCGGACCTGCCGGTCCTCTCCCCGGGCGTCCGCCGCCGCCACCATCTTGGACAGTGCCACCGGCAGTCCGGCGGTGGAGATGGTCAGCAGCAGGGCGTAGATATAGTAGGCGTTCTGAAAGTCCGCGTAGCTGCCGCCCAGTACGTTGACGATGGGTATTTTATAGATGGCGCCCAGAATTTTGACGATGACGATGCCCGCGGCCAGAACCGCCGCGCCGCCAAAAAAGCTGGTCTTTTTTCTCTCAGGCATGATCTGCGGAATCCTCCTGTCGGCGGCCGGAGGGGCCGCCTGTTCTCTCTGTGTCGCTGTGTGATTCGTGTTTTACTGCTCAGAAGCGCAGGGGCAGTGAAAGAACTGGTCGTACCACACCAGGAAGCAGTAGATGGTCCAGATGCGCTTCATGCCGCCGTTGTGGCCGGACTTGTGCTGCTCCAGCAGCTCCAGCAGGGCGTCCGTCTGGAAGAAGCGCTTGGCGTCGTCGCTCTCGAAGGCCGTCCGGATGCGCTGGTAGAAGCCGTCCTGGCGCATCCAGTCGTTCAGGGGCGTGATGAAGCCGATCTTGGGCATCTTGGCGGACTTCTCCGGCAGGACGCGGCCCGCCGTGCGGCGGAGGGCCACCTTGGTCATCTCCTTGGTGACACGGTACTCCGCCGGGATCTGCACCGCCAGCTTCAGCACCTCCCGGTCCAGGAAGGGCACCCGCAGCTCCAGGGACGCGGCCATGCTCATCTTGTCCGCCTTCTGGAGAATGTCGAAGGGCAGCCAGGTGCAGATGTCCGCGTACTGCATCCGCGTCACCTCGTCCTCTCCCGCTGCGTGGTCGAAGTAGGGCTTGGTGAGGGTGCTGGGCTCGATGGCGGTATAGCCCTCCGGCAGGTATCTGCCCAGTTCGGCGTACTGGAAGTCATAGTTGTTGCGGATATACCGCTTCTCCAGGGGCAGACGGCCCCGCATCAGGAAGCGGCGGCCGTGGAACTGGGGCAGCTTCTCCGCCGCGCCGCCCAAGGCGCTGCGGACGAACTGGGGCACCTTCATGTACTTCTCGAAGTCCAGGCACTCCTTATAGTAGTTGTATCCGCCGAACAGCTCGTCGGCGCCCTCGCCGGAGAGGACCACCTTCACGTGTTGGCTGGCCATCTGGGTGAGATAGTACAGGGGGATGGCGGAGGGATTGGGCAGCGGCTCGTCCATGTGGTACTGCACCGCCGGAACGGCGTCGAAGAACTCCTGGGCCGTGATCTTCCGGGTGATGCACTCCACGCCGATCTTCTCCGCCAGCTCCTCCGCATGGTGCAGCTCGCTGTACTTCTCCTCGGCGTAGCCGATGGAGAATGCCTTCACCGGCATATCGTCCCGCAGCAGGCGGGTGACGTAGCTGGAGTCCACACCGCTGCTGAGGAAGCAGCCCACCTCCACGTCGCTGATGCGGTGGGCCCGGCAGGAGGCCCGGAAGGTCTCCTCGATGGCATCCTCCCACTGCTCCATGGTCTTGCTGCGGTCGATGTCGTAGCGCAGCTCAAAGTAGCGGCTGACGCGCATCTCCCCGGCGTGGTACGTGAAGCAGCAGCCCGCCGGCAGCTTGTACACGTTGGTGAACAGCGTCTCCTCGTTGGGGATATACTCCATGCAGAGATAGGTGGAGAGCCACTTCTCATTGAACGCCCGGTGGAAATTGGGATGGGCCAGGAAGGCCTTGATCTCGCTGGCGTACAGGAAGGTGCCGCCGTCCCGGTAGTAGTAGAAGGGCTTGATGCCGAAGATGTCCCGGGCGCCGAAGATCGTCTCCTCCTTCCGGTCGTAGATCACGAAGGCGAACATGCCCCGCAGCTTTTGGGGCAACTCCTCGCCCCACTCCTCGTAGCCGTGGAGCAGGACCTCCGTGTCGGTGCGGGTGGTGAAGACGTGGCCCTTGGCCAGCAGCGCCTCCCGCAGCTCCTGGAAGTTGTAGACCTCGCCGTTGTAGGTGATGATCAGGTTCCGGTCCTCGTTGAAGATGGGCTGGCTGCCGCCGTCCAGGTCGATGATGGACAGCCGCCGGAAGCCCATGCCCACGTGATTCTCGCAAAAATAACCGTCGGAGTCCGGCCCGCGGTGGGCGATGCGGTCCGCCATGGCCCGGGCGGTCTCCTCCGGGGAATAGGTGATGTTTTCATCCAGAAAACCAACAAATCCGCACATGCAGCAAAGTACCTGCTTTCTTCTAATTTTCAGCGGCTCAAGGCCGGAACTTCTTCCGCTGCTTCCACATGAAGTAGATGGGGTAGAGACGGCGGATCAGGTTGCGCTCGCCCTTATAACTCAGGGGATCGTGGACGCAGCCCTTGGCGTACAGCTCCTTCACCCGCTGGCGCAGGGCGTCGTCCTTCACATAGTTCATCAGGACGTCCTTGGGCACCACGGTGTACAGGCTGTCCTCATTGTCGGCGATGACCGGCTCGTCGTCGAAGTCCTTCTCGTAGATCAGGTCGTCCACGATCCACTTCACGGCGTTGAAGCCGCTTCCGGTGACATAAAAGTTGCTGCGGCCCAGGCGGGTGTTGATCTCAAAGAACCGGAAGGAGCCGTCCCGCTCGTCGTACTTGATGTCGAAGTTGGCGAAGCCGGTGTAGCCCACGTGCTCCAGCAGCCGCCGGGCGTTCTCCATGATCTCCCGGTTCACGTCGTTGATGATGGCCACCGGGTTGCCCACGCCCATGGCGGCGTTGTCCTCCAGCAGCACGTGGCCGGAGGAGAAGAACCGCACCTTGCCGTGGCGGTCGCAGTAGCAGGTGAGGATGCGCATGTTGTAGTCCAGTCCGGGAATGGTGTCCTGGATTAGGAACTTGTAGTCATAGCCGCTGGCCCGGAGCTTGTCCAGCATGGCGGACAGCTCCTCCTCCGACTTCATGCGGAAGACCTTCTTCTTGCCCTCGAACTTGGCGTAGTGGTACGCCGCGGAGGAGGCGGGCTTGGCGATGACGGGATAGGAGAAGTCGAAATCCAGGGGCTGGGAGTCCTTGCAGTCATAGACGAAGGTCTTGGGATAGGGCACCCCCACCTCGTCGCAGATGCGGTAGAAGGAGTCCTTCAGCACCAGCCGGTTCAGCAGCTCCTCCCCGATGTAGGGCACCACGTAGTACTCCTCCAGCGCCGCCCGGTTCTCCACGATCATCCGGACGTACCAGTCGCCGCAGGCCATCAGCAGCAGCTTCTTCCCCGGATACCGCTTTGCGATCTCGATGAGCCGCTGAACGAAATGCTCCTTGCTGTCCATGTCCGGCACCACGATGTTCTCGATGATGCTGGAGTGGGAGATCATGATGCTCTTGAGCATGCTCACCGCCACGCTCTTGACGCCGTATTCCTCATGGAAGCTGCGGGCCAGGCTGTAGGTGGTGATATCGCCGCCCAGAATGATGGGCAGGAACTCCACCGGCTGCTTCCCGGCGGCCTGTCCGCGGGTCGTCTCTTCTCTTTCCATACGTTCCTCCTGTATCTGCCGCGTCCGGCGGGAGCATCCTCCGCTGTGGAGGGCTCTGGCGGACGCATTTCCGTCCTGTGTTCCCGTGATGGTATTGTTGGGATTTTTTCACTGTTTCATACTTCTGTGGATCAGGGCAGTCCATTCCAAAAGAAAGCCGTCGCGGAACCCCGTGAGAGGCCGTCCCCTGGGACAGCCGCGGCGTTTTCAGCAGTTTGACCATGTCCGCGGGCCCTCCTGGGCCCTGGGTTCCCATATCCGACAAAGCAGGTCAAGTACTGTTTATTCTACATCAGTACCGCCCAAATGGCAATAGTTCCGGCCGGAAATCTCCACTTTTCGGCCGTCTCCGCGCGAAGGGATCCCGCTTGCCTTTTTCATAGTCCTGTGGCATAATCATCACGGAACGGCCCCTGACGGGGCGGAATCTGATTTGGAAAGCAGGGAGAGTTCATGATGGACCGCACTGTGCCGCTGGACGGCATTGACCGGGAGATCAAAGACATTCTGTACGGCTATGTCAAGGCAGAGAGCATCACCTATTCCCCCGGAGAAAAGGACGCCGCCCGCTATTTTCTGGAGTTCTTCCGTGCCCAGCCCTACTGGCAGACCCATCCGGAGGACTGCGGCGCCGCCCCCATCCCCGGCGACCCCTTTGACCGCGCCCCCGTCTTCGCCATGGTGCGGGGCGCGGGACCGGACACCGTGGTGCTGATGCACCACTACGACGTGGTGTCCGTGGAGGACTTCAAGCTGCTGAAGCCCCTGGCCTTCTCCCCGGACAAGCTGGAGGAGGAGCTGCGTAAGCTGTCTGGCACCCTCGCGCCGGAGGTGCAGGCCGACCTGGCGTCCGGGGCGTATCTCTATGGCCGGGGCGTCTGCGACATGAAGGGCGGCGGCTCCATTCAGATGGCCCTGCTCCGCCGGTACAGCGAGCTGGTCCTCCGGGACCCTGCTGCCCTGCCAGGAAATCTGATGGTGCTGGCCGTGCCGGACGAGGAGAATCTGTCCGCCGGAATGCGGGCGGCGGCGCCGCTGCTGGCCCGTCTCCAGGAGCAATACGGCCTGCGCTACCGCCTGATGATCAACTCCGAGCCCCACCGGCGGTCCGACCCTGAGAAGGGCGTGTTCTCCCTGGGGTCCATCGGCAAGCTGATGCCCTTCGTCTATGTCCGGGGCTCCCTGACCCACGTCAGCAAGATCTTCGAGGGCTTCAATCCCGTGAATCTCATGAGCGAGATCGTCCGCCGCACGGAGCTGAACATGGACTTCTCCGACGCGGTGGCCTCCGAGGCTGCGCCGCCCCCCACCTGGCTCTATCTGCGGGACCGGAAGCAGGAGTACGACGTGTCGGTCCCCCTGTCCATTGCCGGCTGCTTCAGCGTGCTGACCATGAAGCAGACCCCCGCCGTGGTGCTGGAAAAGGTCCGCGCCATCTGTCAGGACAGCTTCGACGCCGTGCTGTCCCGGATGAACGACAGCTACGCCCGGTTCTGTGCCGCCGCGGGCCAGTCTCCGGCGCCCCTGCCCTGGAAGCCCGTCGTGACGGACTTCTCCGCCCTGTATCAGGAGGCGCTGGCCGGCCACGGCGACGATTTCCGGACCGGATACGAGGCGGAGCTGGACCGGCTGGGCCAGGAGATGCGCACCGGCGGGAGGACCATGCTGGAGTGCAATTTCGCCCTGGTGGACTACGTCTGCAACTACGTGGACGATCCCTCCCCCCGGGTGGTGTACGGCCTGATCCCGCCCTACTATCCCAGCACGGCCAATCTCTTTATGGAGGGCCTGGCACCGGAGATCGCCGGCATCCAGGACATCCTCAACGAATTCACCCAGCGGGAATTCGGCCAGACCTACACCAGCGAGCATTTCTTCACCGGCATCTCCGATCTCAGCTACGCCGCCGTGTCCGACGGCGACGGCGTCGTCCGCGCTCTGGAGGACGCCATGCCCTTCTTCGGGAATCTCTACGACATCCCCATCGCCGCCATCGAGCAAATCTCCATGCCCTGCATCAACATCGGCCCCTGGGGCAAGGATCTCCACAAGATGACGGAGCGGGTGCTGAAGGAGGACCTGTACCACCGGACGCCCCGCATCATCCGGCACGCCATTGAGACTGTTCTGGGGATCGGATAAAACGGTTCGGAGAAGCAAACAGCGTGAAAAAGCCCCTCCACCGCGAGACCTGCCTGCGGTGGAGGGGTCTTTCTCAGGGAAAAGGGCGTCCCCGGCGGGACGCCCTTTCATGTTCCTTATACAGATCAGATCAAGACCTCGCGGTACTTCAGCTTCTCCATGGTGGTCAGGAGTTCCTTCTCCTGCTCGGGAGTCAGGTTCTCCATGGGACGGCGCATCTTGGTGGTGGCGATGACACCCTCGTTCTTCAGGATCACCTTGTAAGCGGCGATATTGTTGATGGCGCACATGGTGGCATTCAGCACGTTGGTGCGGCGCTGATACTTGGTGGCCAGGTCGTAGTCCTTGGCCTGGATGGCCTCCCAGATCTTGGCATAGTGCTCGGGGACGCACATGGCATTGCCGGAGACGACGCCCTCGCCGCCCACGGCGCACAGGGCCTCAAACAGGTGGTCGGGACCGACCAGCACGCTGAAGGTCTCGTTGCGGACCAGCATGAACTGCTGCAGCTTGGTGAAGTCGGGCCAGCTGTACTTGATGCCCACCACGTTGGCGCACTTCTGAGCGATGGCCTCGGCGGTGGCGGGATTGATGTCGTTGACGGCGTTCTGGGGGATGCTGTACAGATACACGGGGAAGTCGGCGGGGACGGAGTTGGCGACAGCCTCGTAGAAGTCCACCAGCCCCTGGTCGCTGAGCTTGTAGAACACGGGGGTGACCACGCCGATGCCATCGGCGCCGATGGCCACGGCGTGCCGGGCCAGCTCGATGGTGTCCGCCAGATTCCAGGCGCCCACCTGCACGAACACGGGAACCCGCTTGTTGGTGTGATTCACCACGGTCTCAGCCACCAGCTTGCGCTCCTCAACGGTGAGATACATCATCTCGCCGGTGGTGCCGCAGGGATACAGGCACTGCAGGCCGTTGTCGATGCAGTGGTCCACCAGGTTCTTCAGGCTCTGGACATCGATCTTGTCATCCTCGGTGAGGGGGGTAACGATAGGTACAACAGTTCCGTACAATTTCTGCATGGTAAAACATCCTTTCCAAATGATTTTATTGCAGCGCCCTCCGGACGGAACAGCCCAGCCGGCGTCAGGACGGTCCGGCCCGGCACCCGCGTCCGCGGACCCCTTTAAACGCCTATAAAATAGCATTTCCCGCCAAATTTTGCAACCGTGAATTTCCTTTCATCCCTTGCGGGAAGGCGCGAAGAAGCCTCTTTGCTCTCTCAGAAAAGGCTCCGGATGCGTTCCGTTTTTTTAAAGAAGAACGCGCACGGGATCGTTATCATCCAATTCGGCCAAAAACGCCCCGCCGATTTGTTGACCTGTACAAAATTATCCAGGATCGGCCGTATTACCGGGCTTTCGGGCACGTTGAGCGGGCCCCGGAGCCAAAACAGACTGAGCCGGGGAACCGCTGTTCCCCGGCTCAGTCCGCCGTCTCCTGTAATCGCCGGCTGTTGCGCCGGACCATGGCCTGATAGTACTGCCGGATGGCGTCCATCAGCTCCCGGGCCAGAGGGGAGAGATAGGCGCTGGTCTTGTACACCAGAGACAGCGGGATGGCCAGATCCGAGGAGCGCAGGTCGAAGCAGCACAGCTCCGGATACCGGTCCGCGTCCTCCCGGCCCGTCTCCACCAGGAAGCAGAAGCCCATGCCCTGGGCCACCAGCCGCAGCACCGTATTGTTGTTGGTGCTGATGAGCCGGTCGGCGAAGGTCAGCCGGTTCTTCTGGAGATAGTTCCCCACCTGCCGTCCCACCGTCAGGGTGTTGCTGAGGGAGATCAGCCGCTCCCCCTCCAGCATCCGCAAATCCGGTCCCCGGCCCTGGCGGGTCAGTTCCCGGAACGTCTCCGTCACCGGGTCGTCCCGGTGGGTCACCAGCAGAATGCGCTCGTAGGCGATCATCTCATTGACAAAGCCCTCCGGGATGCCGCCGGGGGCGGTGTTCATCACGGAGAAATCCACCTTGCCATCCTCCATCAGGGGATACAGCTCGCTGACGGGGAACTCGTGGAGGCTGACCCGGGCCTGGGGATGGCTGTCCAGAAAGTCCGGCAGGAGGTCCGGCAGCAGGATGCTGCCCCGCCAGTTGCCCACGCCTAGCCGGACGCTCTGGCTGCAGCTGACGCTCAGCTCCGACAGCTCGGACAAAAACCGCTGATATAGAAAGGTGCTGCTTTCCAGATAGTTCCGGTACAGCTCCCCCGCCGGGGTCAGGGCGATGGGCGTCTGCCGCCGGTCGAACAGCCGGACGCCCAGATCCGCCTCCAGCTTGGCGATGTGCTGGCTCAGGGACGACTGGGTGATGAACAGCTTGTCCGCCGCTCGGGAGATGCCCTTCTCCCGCACCACCGTGAGAAAATACTCCGGATTCCGGTTCTGTATCATGTCCGCTCCCCTCCCTGCCGGTATGGATTGTCTGCGCCGGTTACAGCGTCAGCCCGTAGGGCGCGCCCAGATCCCGCAGCTCCTGCACCACGGTGTCCGGCAGAGAGATGCCCTCCGCCAGATGCTTCTCCTTCTGCCGCAGGGACCGCTCGCCGGGGAGGAAGATCTCCTCCACTCCCGGCGCCCGGCGCAGCGCCTTGATCTCGCTGCTCATGCGGGCCACGCCCGCCCGGAACTCCGCCGGGTCGATGAAGTGGGCCACGTCGATGGCGCCTACGAAGTGGCCCACGCCCTGGGGATGCTCCATGTCGCCGTACAGGTCGTGGAGATGGGGGCCGAAGCCCGCGCCGCTGAGAACGCCGCTGAGGATGTCCACCACGATGGCCATGCCGCTGCCCTTAGGGCCGCCGATGGGGATCAGGGACCCGGCCCGGCCCGCCTTGGGGTCCGTGGTGGGATTTCCGTCGGCGTCCAGCGCCCAGCCCTCTGGGATGGACTTGCCCAGCTTCTCCGCCAGGATCAGCTTGCCCAGGGCCACCACGCTGGGGGTCATGTCCAGCACCACCGGCGTATCGTCGGAGGGCACCGCCACGGAGATGGGATTGGTGCCCATGTAGGGCTCGGCGCTGCCGTAGGGGGCGATCTTGCCTGTGAGATTGGTGCAGGCGAAGCCGATCATCCCTTTGTCCGCCGCCAGTCTGGTATAATACGCCGCCGCGCCGAAGTGGTTGGAATTCCGCACCGTGGCGAAGCAGCAGCCCGTGTCCGCCGCCTTCCGGACGCACTGCTCCATGGCGAATTTGGCGCTGGGGGCGCCCAGGGTGTTCCCGGCGTCGATGGCCAGGGCCGACGGGCTCTCCCGCAGGATGCGGATGTTGTTGTCCCGGCTCACCGCGCCGCTCTGGATGCGCTGCAAATAGATAGCCATCCGGCTGACGCCGTGGGTGCTGACACCGGTGAGGTCCGCGTCCACCAGGACGTCCGCTACCGTCTCCGCGCAGCCCGCCTCCACACCGGCGGCCGTCATGACCCGCCGGCAGTAGTCCCGCAGGACCTCCGCCTGAAAGATCTCCATAGTAAGATCGCTCCTTCCGCTCTGTGGCTGATTTGTGATCGTATAGAGGTAGCGTATCAAAAAAACGTCTCGACGTCCAGTCCTGTTTTACTTATCTTCCCATAAGCAAATACAAATCTCCTCTCCGGGGGCCGTTTCCGGCTTCCACGGGTTTTCCGGCCGGAGGACATTACCGTTCGCTAATGGGCGGATTAGCAAATCAGACTTTTACTTTTCCCCATCCGGCGTGGTATGCTGACAGTGTAAACAACGTGTACGGCTGGAAAGGAGGCCCTTCCCTTGGCAACGATCCTCATCACCGAACAGATCGACCCCTCCGGCATCGAGCTGCTGGAGCAGGCCGGTCACACCGTCACCCGCATGGAGACCCGGGACCCCGCCGAGCTGGCGGAGAAGCTCCGGGACGCGGACGCCATGCTGGTCCGCATTCTGGACATCCCCGCGGACATCATCCGGAACGCCCCCCGGCTGAAGCTCATCTCCAAGCACGGCGTGGGGGTGGACAACATCGACCTGGACGCCGCCAGAAGCGCCGGCGTGGCGGTGTCCATCACGCCGGGAGCCAACAGTCTCTCCGTGGCGGAGCACACCATGACGCTGCTGATGGCCCTGTCCAAGAATCTGATCTTCACCGCCTCTCAGTACCGGGACATCGGCTTCGCCGCCAAAAACGGTCCCACCGGTCAAGAGATCTCCGGCAAGACCCTGGGCGTCATCGGCTGCGGCCGCATCGGCAGCCGGGTGGCCAACATGGCCATGCACGGCTTCGGCATGCGGGTCCTGGTCTACGATCCCTACATCACCGAGGCGCCGGAGGGCGCGGAGCTGGTGACGGACCGGGACCGCATCTTCCGGGAGTCCGACTTCGTCACTCTGCATCCCGTCCTCAGCCCCGAGACCTTCCACTGTGTGGGCGCCCGGGAACTGGGGCTGATGAAGCCCACCGCCATCCTGCTGAACTGCGGCCGTGGGCCGCTGGTGGAGGAACCCGCCCTCATCGCCGCTCTGGAGGAGGGCCGTCTGGCGGGCGCAGGGCTGGACGTGACGGAAAAGGAGCCCTGCGACCCGGACAGTCCCCTGTTCCGGATGCCCAACGTCATCCTGACGCCCCACTTCGCCCCCACCACCCGGGAGGCGGCGGTACGGGTGTCCACCATCGCCGCACAGAACATCATCGACTTCCTGGAAGGCCGGGAATTCCCCGGCAGGATCGTCTGATCCCTCAAATATAGAAAGGAGCTGTCATTATGCGTCTCGCAACCATCAAACACGGCGGCGCGGAGATCGCCGGTATCGTCACGGAAAAGGGCGTGCTGCCCATCGCCGCACTGAACGCCGCCAAGGGAACCGGCTGGAAGGAGGACATGCTGTCCCTCATCCAGGCCGGTGAGGTCCCCGCTCTCACCGACTGGTACAACAACGGCGGCAAGGCGGAGCTGGAGGCCATTCCCGGCCTGGTCCCCGCCGCGGGGGTGGTCTACGCCCCCCTGTACCGGAATCCCAAGCGCATCTTCGGCATTGGCCTGAACTACGTGGACCACGCCGGAGACATCGGCTCCGCCGCCCCCACCGGCTTCCCCGGCAGCTTTTTCAAAATGCCGGACACCCTCATCGGCCCGGGCGATGACATCAAGCTCCCCACCCTGAAGGAGGCCCAGAAGACCACCGCCGAGGCGGAGCTGGGCATCATCATGGGCAAGGACTGCCGGGACGTGTCCGAGGAGAACTGGCAGGACGCCATTGTGGGCTACACCACCATCCTGGACATGACCGAGGAGTCCATCCTCAAGGGCAACGACTACGTGAAGGGCAACCCCCGCTATCTGTGCATCGTCAAGAACTTCCCCACCTTCTTCTCCTTCGGTCCCCAGCTGGTGACCCCCGACGAGGTCCCCGACGTGCTGGCCCTGGAGGTCCAGAGCGTCCACAACGGTGAGGTCTACGCCAAGAATGTGGTTGCCAACATGACCCACCGCCCCGCCCGTCTGGTGTCTCTCCACAGCAGCATCCAGGGCTGGTACGCCGGCGATATCCTGTCCACCGGCACGCCCCGGGCCTTCCACATTCAGGACGGCGACATGGCCGAGTGCCGCATCTACGGCCCCGACGGCTTTGAGATGGCGCCCCTGGTGAACCCCGTGGTGGATCTGAAGCTCCATCCGGAGCAGGCATAAAGTCCGGGTTTTCCCCCATATCACACAGAATCTGAAACTATCAGGAGGTAATCATTATGGATCTCGGTTACAAGGATAAGGTCGTTGTTGTTCTGTCCAGCGGCGCAGGCATCGGCAAGGGCATCGCCACGGAGATCGCCCGGGAGGGCGCCAAGGTGGTCATCTCCACCGCTCCCGCGTTCCAGGCGGATCTGGAAAAGGCCCAGGCGGACATTGAGGCGGAGACCGGCAACAAGCCCTACTGCTACTACTACGACGTCATGGACGACGCCAGCATCACCAAAATGATCGACGACGTGGCCCGTGATCTGGGCGGCGTGTACGCCCTGATCAACCACTGCCCCGGTCCCAAGGCGGGCAGCTTTGAGACCCTCACTGAAGCCGACTGGGCCGACGGCTACCAGAAGTGCCTGCACAGCTACATGACCTCCATCCGGGCCGCCATTCCCTACATGAAGGTAGCCGGCGAGGGCCGTATCCTCAACAGCACGTCCTCCTCCATCAAGCAGGCCCTGGACAACCTGATCATCTCCAACACCTATCGTCTGGGCGTGGTGGGCATGAGCAAGAACCTGGCCCGGGAGCTGGGACAGTACGGCATTCTGGTGAACACCATGGGCCCCGGCCGGGTGTATACCGACCGCATCAAGTACCTGAACACCATCCGCGCCGAGAAGGCCGGCATCACCGAGGAGGAGTACACCAAGCGGGACAGCGCCAGCTTCCCCCAGAAGCGCTATCAGACCGTGGAGGAGTATGGCCGCACCGCCGCCTTCCTGTGCAGCCCCGCCAACACTGGCGTCTCCGGCCAGTACCTGCTGTGCGACGGCGCCATGACCACCGCTTACTGATTGGCTCCATACCGGCGCGGAACAGTCTTCCGACTGCGCGCTGGGCCGCTGCGGAACCCATATATTTCCCTAGGACCCGCCGGATATTCTGGCGGGTCCTCAGCTTGTCGAAAAACCCTGTCTGAAGGAAAAGAGTCCTTTTTTGCAGGGGGAGTACGAGGGGGAAACTGGCGAAGCGCCGCCAGCGGCGGAAAAAGCGAGCCGGTTTCGAGGAAGCGGCGCGATTGGCGGCC
>Ga0129314_1001939_pt1 | contig 12732 bp, 12 predicted proteins | sample O1111metagenome_FD_94431 | JGI IMG/M metagenome (GOLD analysis project Ga0129314, IMG submission 94431) | Orangutan individual fecal microbial communities from fecal samples from Wisconsin, USA - O1111 metagenome | ecosystem: Host-associated > Mammals > Digestive system > Large intestine > Fecal...
TCACGCAAACCACTCCTCATTTGCGCCCGCCGGTCTCTCCCCCGGACGGGCTCGTTTTTCCTCCCGTCCATTGTAGCACGGGGCGCCGGAAATATCTATCCCATCCGGGCGGTCTTCTCAAAAACTTCACAAAAAACCGGGATGAAATTTTACCGCGTGCCCGCCGCGCCGCCGTTCCCTTCCAACGGGAATGTGGTATAATAAAGGTACTATCCCAGCGGGGTCCAAAATTCAGGAGGAGGTTTCAAGAATGAAAACATCAAGCAAGTTCCTGTCCCTCGTACTGACTCTGGCGATGCTGTTCTCTCTGAGCGTCACGACCGTCAGTGCGGCGGACACCACCACCGAGCCCGTTCAGGGCGACATCGTGGTGCTCTACACCAACGACGTCCACTGCGGCGTGGACGACGCCGTCGGCTACGCGGGGCTGGCCGCCTACCGGGCGGACATGCTGGAGAAAACCGACTACGTCACGCTGGTGGACGCCGGCGACGCCGTCCAGGGCGCGGCGCTGGGTACGCTGTCCAGGGGCCAGTATCTGGTGGACATCATGAACCAGATGGGCTACGACGTGGCCGTCCCCGGCAACCATGAGTTCGACTACGGCATGGACCAGTTCCTGGCCTTGGCCAAGGCCCAGAAGAGCGGCTACATCTGCTGCAACTTCATGGATCTGAAGACCGGCAAGCCCGTGTTCGACGCCTATCAGATCATCACCTACGGCGAGACCAAGGTGGCCTACGTGGGCATCGACACGCCGGAGGCCATCTCCAAGTCCACTCCCACCTACTTCCAGGACGCCAAGGGCAACTACATCTACGGCTTCTGCCAGGGCGGCGACGGCCAGGACCTGTACAAGGCCGTCCAGTCCACCGTTGACGCCGCCAAGGCCGAGGGCGCCGACTACGTCATCGCCGTGGGCCACTGCGGCATCGACGAGCAGAGCGCTCCCTGGCGCTCCACGGACATCATCGCCAACGTGTCCGGCCTCACCGCCTTCATCGACGGCCACTCCCACAGCGTCATCCCCTCCCAGACCGTGGCGGACAAGGACGGCAAAACCGTCATCCTCACCTCCACTGGCACCAAGCTGGAGAACATCGGCAAGCTGGTGCTGAAGTCCGACGGCTCCGTCACCACCGGCCTGGTCGGCAAGGACGACTACACGAAGAAGGACGACGCCATGGACACCTTCGTCAAGGGCATCCAGGCCAAGAACGACGCCCTGCTGAAGAAGGTGGTGGCCAAGTCCGACGTCACCCTCACCATCATGGGCGCCGACGGCAAGCGGGCCGTCCGCAACGCCGAGACCAACCTGGGCGACCTGTGCGCCGATGCCTATCGGGCCATCGGCGATGCCGACATCGCCTTCGTCAACGGCGGCGGCATCCGGGCCGACATCCCCGCCGGGGACATCACCTATGAGCAGATCATCGCCGTCCATCCCTACGGCAACGAGCTGTGCGTGGTGGAGGCCACCGGCCAGCAGATCCTGGACGCCCTGGAGATGGCGTCCCGCTCCAACCCCGGTGAGAACGGCGGCTTCCTGCAGGTCTCCGGCCTGAGCTACACCATCGACCAGTCCATCCCCTCCTCCGTGAAGGTGGACGATGAGAAGATGTTCGTCTCCGTGGAGGGCGCGCGCCGGGTGAAGGACGTGCTGGTGGACGGCAAGCCCATCGATCCCAAGGCCACCTACACCCTGGCCTCCCACAACTATATGCTCCATGACGCCGGCGACGGCATGAACATGTTCCAGAACGACAACTTCCTGATGGAGGACGTCATGCTGGACAACCAGGTCCTCATCACCTATATCACCGAGGAGCTGAACGGCTCCGTTCCCGCGGACTACGCCGCGCCCCAGGGCCGCATCACCCTCACCGGCGAGCCCTTCGACGACGTGGCCACCAGCGCCTGGTACTATGACGGCGTGGTCTACGCCTATCAGAACAAGCTGTTCAACGGCACCAGCGAAACTACCTTCAGCCCCACCGGCACCATGACCCGTGGCCAGATGGCCGCCGTGCTGTACCGCATGGCCGGTTCTCCCGACGTGGAGCTGACAGAAAAGTTCACTGACGTGGCCCCCGACTCCTTCTGCGCCAGGGCCGTGGCCTGGGCCGTGGAGCAGGGCATCACCAACGGCACCACCGCCACCACCTTCAGCCCCAGCGCCCCCATCCAGCGTCAGCAGTTCGCCGTCTTCCTGTACAAGTACGCGCTGGCCGCCGGCTATGACGTCTCCGTGGGCGAGGACACCAACATCCTCAGCTATCTGGACGTGTCCTCCGTGGGCGAGTACGCCATCCCCGCCATGCAGTGGGCCTGCGGCGCCGGTGTGCTCCAGGGCAGCGACGGCCACCTGATGCCCGCCGCCTCCTGCACCCGCGCTCAGGTGGCCGTTATCCTCCAGCGCTTCGCCGGACTGGCCCAGGCGGGCTGAGTTTTCCGGGAAACGGAAGGATCTCCAGGCATACGAAAGCCCCGCGCCCTTTCGGGCGCGGGGCTCAGCTTGTCGAAAAACCCTGTCTGAAGGAAAAGAGTCCTTTTTTGCAGGGGGAGTACGAGGGGGCGGGAGCCCCCTCGTGTTCGATTGAATGCCTGCAAAAAGCCTGTGTCAGCAGGCGTTTGCGCCGCGCAGCGGCAACTTTTCGGCCCGCTGCGCGGGCAGAAAAGCGAGGCATTGTGAAGGCTGTCGAAAAAGTCCATCGGACTTTTTCGACAGCCTGAGCCCCGCACCCGAAAGGGCGCGGGGCTTGTTCGTTTTCTGTTTTCCGCCGGTCACAGCGCCAGCGGCTTTCCGTTCAGCGCCGCGGCGGCCAGACGGTCGCCCTCGTAGCGCAGCTTCAATGAGAAGAAGGGCGCGTCCCGGTCCAGCAGCTCCAGGAAGATCCGGTCCCCCTCCCACATGGGCAGGGACAGCAGACGGTCCTTCCGGATCCACTCCAGCACGCCCTCGTCGCAGGGATGGGCCGTCCCCGTCCACGCGGCGGCGGTGAACAGGTGCATGTACTCCGTGGGGGCCTGGTCCGAAACGAAGGTCACAAGGCCCCGGTAGCGCCAGTCCGTCAGTGTCAGACCCGTCTCCTCCCGGCACTCCCGCAGCAGGCACTCCTCCGGGCTCTCGCCCTCCTCGAATTTGCCGCCCACGCCGATCCACTTGTCATGGTTCACGTCGTTCTTCTTTTTCACACGATGGAGCATCAGATACTCCCCGCCCCGCTCCAGATAGCACAGGGTGGACTGGATGGCCATGCTCGTCTCCCCTTTCCTCGTCTTCCGGCAGTCCGGCGGACCGTCACAGGCCCAGCAGTTCCCGGGCAGCGGCCACGTTGCCCCGCTCCATGTCCCGCAGCTTCCGGACGGCGGCCTCCTGGGCCTCCGGGCCGTCGTTCCGGGAGGCGGCGCGGCCCACCATGGCGATGAGCTTCTTCCCCGTCAGGTTCTCCAGGTCCGCGAACTCCTCCTGCCCGATGTACCGCAGGAAGGCGGACACCTTGGGATCGTACACCGCGCCCACCAGGGGGATGCCTTGTCCGGCGGCGAAGATCAGGGCGTGGAGCCGCATGGACACCACCAGCCGCATCCGGGCCAGCACGCCGATGATGCAGCCCGCCTCCCCGGCATCGTCGATGAAGTAGTGGGGCGCCTTCATTCCCTGGGCCACCATCCGGGCGGCGGAGGGGTCCAGATGCTTTTCCACCGCCAGGAACACCGGCGTCAGGCCGAAGGTCTCGTAGGCGTAGTCCGCCGCGGCGGCAAAGGCCGGGGCAGCGGCCTCGAAGTTCTTCCAGCGCCGCAGGGCGAAGCAGATATAGTTCCCGTGGGGCGGGATGCCCGCCCGGAGCATACAGGAGTCCACCTCGTCGTCCCCGGCGGCATGCAGCGTCAGGGCCGGGTCGGCGGTGAGCTGGATGCGGGGCACCGTCACGCCCATGGACCGCAGCTCCTCCAGGGAGTTGGGCTCCCGGAGGGTGATGACGTCCACGGAGCTGTTCAGCACCCGGGCGGCCATCTTCCGGTGATTGTCCCGCAGGACGGGGCCGATGCCGCAGCCGTACATCTGCACCTTGCAGCCGCAGCGCTTGGCGGTCCAGATGTTGTGGAGATAGTACCACAGAGAGCGGCGGGAGGTGACGTCCTGAATGAGGCTGCCGCCGCCGTTGATATAGAGCTTCGCATGGCGCATGGCCTTGTGCCACGCGGGGATGTTGCTGCGGTGGACCGCCTGAACCCGATAGGTCAGCCGGGTGGCCTTGGGATCCTTGCTGAGGACCAGCATGGGCATGTCCGGGTCGATGCCCCGCATCTCCTCCAGAATGGCCTCCAGAATGGCGTCGTCGCCGGCGTTGCCCCGGCCGTAGGCGCCGCAGATCACCACGCCGTCCCGGTCCGCCCTGGGCCTGCGGTGGCGGCGGACGATCTCCTCGTAGATGTGGAGCTGGGTCTCCACCATCTTCTGGATGGAGAACCGGGCGGAGGCCTTCTCGTAGAGCTTCTCGCCCAGGGACCGGCGGAGGGCGTCGTCATTGCCCAGGGCCGCCAGCTGCTCCCCCAGGGTCTCCCAGTCGCCGGGCTCAAACAGGAAGCCGTTGACACCGCTGTCGATGAGGTACGGCAGTCCGCCCACGGCGGTGGACACCGTGGCCAGATGGAACCGGGTGCCCTCCACCACGGCGTAGGAGAAGGTCTCGCTGAGGGAGGTCAGGGTGTTGATGTCCAGCGCGGCGTAGAAGCGGTCCATACCGCCGGATATCCATCCGGCGAAGGTGACCTGCTTGTCCACCTTCAGCTCCTTGGCCAGGGCTGTCAGCTTTTCCAGCTCCTCGCCGTCTCCGGCGATGACCAGCCGCAGCCGGGGGCACTTGGCGTAGGCCGCGGCAAAGCCCCGGATCAGGGTGGACATGTCCTTCACCGGGTTCAGGCGGGCGGCGATGCCCACCACCACGGAGTCCTCGTCCACGTCCGCCCCCAGGGAGCGGAGGTAGGCGATCCGGTCCCCCTGATCCGGCACGGGGGTGAAATCGATGCCGTTGTAGATGGTGTAGAACCGGTCCGCCGGGAATCCCCGCCGGATCAGCAGGTCCACCATGGCGTCGGACACGCCGATGCGGTAGTCCAGCTGCCGCAGGGCCCAGGCGTTGATGTTGCCGTAGGTCACCCGGGAGAAGGGGCGGCCCAGATAGTCCAGCTTGTAGTCGCTGTGGACGGTGGTGACCACCGGCAGTCCCGTGGCCTTCCGCAGCATGGCGCCCATGAGATTGGCCCGGGCGCCGTGGCAGTGGATGACCTCGTAGCCGCCCTCCCGGATGTAGGCCACCAGCTGGCGGCGGATGCGCAGCAGATGGTTCCCGTCCATGATCTCCGTGGGGATGCCCATTTCCCGGGCCTCGTCGGCGAAGGGGCCGTCCCGGAAGCAGACCAGTTGGGCGGTGATGGTCTCGTTGAGGTGCTGCAGCAGGCTCAGCACGTGGGTCTTGGCGCCGCCGGAGTCGCCGCCGCTGATGAGATGGATGACTTTCATTGTTCAGTCCTTCTTCTGTGATCGAAATGAGGAAGTGAAATTCCTCTTGTGTATTCTGAAAAAATATTATACAATAGACGGGATTACAGGTCAACAAGCCTTTTACGGAGGAAACGGCAATATGGAACAGAAGAAGTGGAAATTCAATGTCATCGACGTCATCGCCGTGGTGCTGATCGTGGCCGCCGTGGCCCTGGTGGGCATAAAGCTGATGAACCGCGGCGATAGCGCCCTGGCGGAGACGGTGAAGGTCACCTATCAGGTGAAGGTGGAGGGCGTCCCGGCGGAGCTGTATGAAAACTGCCAGGCCCATCTGCCCTCCCCGCTGATGGCCTCCGGCGAGCTGGTGGGCGGCCAGATCGAGTCCGTGGAGCAGCAGCCCTACTACGTGCTGGGGCCTGACGGTCAGTGGGTGGAGGACCCGGAGCATGTGACGCTGATCTTCACCGCCACCACCGACACCCCCGCCGGCGCGGTGATGACCACCAAGGTGGGCGAGCAGGAGGTCCGCATCGGCAAGACGGACTACATCCTCAAGAGCGAGTATATCGAGTTCAAGGACGGCACCGTCGTGGACGTGAAGTGGGGCGAGTGAGCCTCCTTCCCCGGAAATACGAAAAAACGAGGAGCCCCCGCAGGCATCTGCGGACGGGCTCCCCGTTTTTATTTTCGCGCTCACACCGGCTCCGCCGGAAATACCTGGCTGTACCGGCTCCGGAGGCGCTCCGCCGCCGCGGCGGCTCCCTCCGTCTCCCCGGAGGGCCACAGGCCGAACACCGTGGGGCCGGAGCCGGTCATGACGGCGCCCAGTGCGCCGCCGTCCAGCATGGTCTTCTCGATGGCGGCGATCTCCCGCCGCTCCTCCGCCGTCAGCACTTCCTCGAACACGTTCTTCAGGTTTCGGGCCGCGGCGGACAGATCCCCCGCCGCCAGCGCCGCCGTCAGGGCGGCGTGGTCCGGACGGTCTTTCAGCTCCTCCACCCGCACCCGGCCGAACAGCGCCGGGGTGGACAGGCCGAAGTCCGGCTTGCAGATGAGAATACTGCATGCCGGCAGGGACGGCAGGGGCGTCAGAAGCTCCCCTCTCCCCTCCGCCAGGGCGGTGCCGCCCAGGACGCAGAAGGGCACGTCGCTGCCCACGGCGGCGCCGATGGACGCCAGTTTCGCGTCCGGCAGGTCCGGGGCGTACCAGTCCCGCAGAATGCGCAGCACCGCCGCGCCGTCGGCGCTGCCCCCGGCCATGCCCGCCTGGGCGGGGATGTGCTTCTCCAGGGCGATGTCCAGCCCCCGCGGGGGAAGATCCATGTCCCGGAAAAACTGGTCCGCCGCCTTCCAGGCGATGTTGCCCGGTCCGGCGGGCAGGTCCCCCTGATCGCAGGTCACGGCGATGTCCGGCCCCGCCGTCTCCGTCACCGTCACGGTGTCGTGGAGGGACACGGACTGCATCACCATCCGCAGGTCGTGGTAGCCGTCGGGACGGCGGCGGAGGATGTCCAGCGTCAGATTCAGCTTGGCATGGGCCTTCCGGGTCTCGGTGCGCACAGGCTCGTCCCCTTTCATTTCAGCTTGAAGTAGATGCGCTTGGAGGTCTCGCTCTCGTCGTCCGCCAGCTCCCGGGTCTCAAAGCAGCCCAGGGACCGGACAAAGGAGGCGAATTTCTTGAACTTGAAGTTCCGCACGTCGAAGTCCGGGAACCGCTTGGTGAGCAGATACCCCAGCTTGCCGGAGTAGATCCAGCCGTCGTCGTCGGAGTTCTCCTCCGTCAGCTCCCGCAGAGCGTCCCGGACGCTGTCCAGATTGGAGCCGTTGGCCTCCTTCTTGGGGGGCTTTTTGGCGGCGGGCTTCTGGGCAGTGGGCTTGCCGGACTTTCCCTTTTCGGCAGGCTTCTCCGGCGCGGCGGGGACCGCCGGGGCCTCCTCCTTGCTGGCGGCGTACAGGATGTCCAGATAGGAGAACTTGTTGCAGGCGGAGATGAAGGACCGGGGCGTCTTCTGCTCGCCCATGCCCAGCACGTACATCTCCGCCTCCCGCAGCCGGGAGGCCAGGCGGGTGAAGTCGCTGTCCGACGAGACAATGCAGAACGCCCCCACCCGGCCCTGGTACAGCAGGTCCATGGCGTCGATGATCAGCGACGAGTCCGAGGAGTTCTTGCCGCTGACGTTGCTGTACTGCTGGATGGGCTGGATGGAGTTGTCCAGCACCACGTTCCGCCACGCTCCCATCTGGGGCGAGGTCCAGTCTCCGTAGATGCGCTTGTAGATGACGTTGCCCAGATTGTTGGCCTCGCTCATGATGACGCTGACATACTTGCCGGAGATGTTCTCCGCGTCGATGAGCACCGCCACCTTCATTTCCTTTTCCATACAATGCTCCTAATCCCTGAAATCTCAAAACGGGCCGCCCCGGGGCGGCCGTTCCGTGTAAAACGATCACAACGCACCGATATTGGTACATTTTTATCATACAATATCCCCCGCCGCTTTGCAAGACGGGAAAATGTCGAACCCCGCCGGACGCAAAATGCCGCCGGGAAAGCGCGGCGGCGCTCTCCCGGCGGTCCGTAAATTTCCGACGTTTCTGATGACGCTGCTGCGCTCCCGATCACAGCAGGTGCCGGCGGCTGCGGAACTTCCAGACAGCCTCCCAGATAAAGTAGACGACGCTGATCGCCGGCAGGGCGATCAAGGGCAGAAGCAGCAGCAGGTATACCAGGCTTCCGCCAAGGAACATCAGTGAACTGTAGATACCGAACATGACGCTGCCTCCTTTTCGATTCGTCAATTTTGCTAACAGTGTTAGCTATTTTCTTCCTTTCTTTAGTATAATCTTAACATATTCTGAACAAAAATCAAGCCCCCGGAACAGAAAATTTTTTCTGTTCCGGGGGCTGGTGCGCAATCGCTTACCGGATCTTCCGGGCCTCCACGTAATAGCGCTTATCCTGGGCGTGGCCCATGGAGAAGGTCTTGCGGGGCAGAACGCCGTCGGCCATGACGGTCTTGAACAGCTGCTCCTTGCCCATGGCCGGGAGCTTGAAGCCGATGCAGCCGGGCTTCGCGCCCAGCTGGTCCGCCACATCGTCGCCGTGGATGTAGTCCACCTCGCCGGGATGCTCCTTCAGATACTGGTCGATGAAGGCCTGGAGGGTCCCCACCGCCAGCTGCATCTTCGGCGACGGCACGGTGACGGTGCCCTGACGGCCCTCATAGGTGTAGGCGATGGTGTGGCCCTCGCCCGCGCCCTCATGGGTGCCGGGATAGAAGTCCTTCAGCGCCGCCAGCACCGCCTCCGGCTCCACGCCGAACAGCACCCGGTGGATGGGCTCGAACTGGAGAGCGTCGTCGTGGTTGTTCACCACCTCCACCAGGGCGAACCGGGCGGGATGGTCCGCCAGCTGGTCCGCGGGCAGAGACGCCTTCAAATCCTCCCAGCACTGCTTGGCGGTGGCCAGGGAGTGGTTGCCGTCGCCCACGGCGAACAGCAGCGGCGCGGCATCGCCCATGCCGTACTTCTTCTCCATGGCCTCCGGGGCCATCAGCCCCGCCAGGGCGTCCGCCGCGGCGTCCATCTGGGCGGGGGTCAGCTTCCAGCCCTTGAGATGGCCGCCGCCCTGCTGGAGGTCGAAGTCGTAGAGCTGCTCCATGCCGCCGGTGCCGGCGGTCAGCGGCTCGATGACCGTCCGCTCCGGATCGTCGATGAGGAGCATGACGTGGGGCAACTCGATGGGCGCGTCCCGCCGCACCCGCACCCGGGGCGGGATCCGGGACAGCACCGTGCCCTCCGTGGCCCGGACCAGGGCGCCGGAGCCGGGGGTGAAGTCATACTGGTCCAGATCGATCATGCCGATGAGGCCGTGGCGGATCTTTCCGTCGGACTGGGTGCGCTCGATGTAGAACAGGGACTCCGGCAGGCTGCGGAACACACCGCTGGCCAGATAGCTCCCCATGGTGTCGTTGATGGCGGCGATGTCTCCGTCCACGCCGGAGCTGTTGAGTTTCGCCTCCGGCAGGATCAGCCGCAGGGTGGAGGGGGCGTCCCCCACCGTCTTCTCCACGGCCTCCCAGTACTCCGGCTGAGAGGTGAACTGGTCGCAGGCCACCACGGCCCATTTGGTCATATCCGCATCCTTGGGAAGCAGGATATCCGCGGGGTAAAAGCCAAGGCTCCTGAATTTCTCGTTCATTGGGCAGCTCCTTGTATTATAGAGTAGTAGTTATTAGAGTCCCTCTCCAAGGACTTGTGCTACACTGTAAGGGATGCTGTGGATTGGTTTGCACCTCCTACCGCTAGACGGTTCTTGAAAGGCTCCAACCACAGTCCTTTACCAGTTTGTTAATCAGTTAGATACCGCCAGACGGTTTATGTGGAACAAGGTTACAAGCGTAAAGTGTCCTGTGGACTCAGCATCAAATAAACATACCGGGAGGTATCATCATGATCTGTGTGGGTATTGACGTTGCCAAGGACAAGCATGACTGCTTCATCCTCAACTCGGAGGGTGAAATTCTGGCAGATGTATTCACCATCCCAAACAACGCAGAAGGCTTTAGAACACTTCTGCAAGCCATTCGCCGATGCACCTGTTCGGAAGACAAAATAAAAGTAGGACTTGAGGCTACCGGACATTACAGCTACAACATTCTTGGATTTCTGCTTGACAAAGGTCTGGCCACCTATGTCATTAATCCGTTGCACACCAACCTCTACCGAAAGAGCCTTAGCCTCCGTAAAACGAAGACGGACCGTGTTGATGCGCGAACCATTGCAACTATGCTCATGTCTGATGTGGACCTCAAGTCCTACACAGACACAGCATACCACAATGAAGAACTAAAATCACTCACAAGATACAGATTTGACAAAGTTCGTGAGCGAGCTAAGCTGAAGCAGTCCGTTTCCCGTTTGGTTACTATTCTTTTCCCCGAACTGGAAAAAATGGTTCCAACTCTTCATATGGCGTCTGTTTATGCCCTCCTCAGTGAGTTCCCAGGTGCCAGGCAGATTGCCTGCGCCCATCTAACGCACCTGACGGCACTCCTGAACAATGTTTCTAGAGGTCGCTACGGGCGGGGTACGGCAATGGAACTCCGGGGTGCCGCCAGGTGTTCTGTTGGCTCTGTTATGCCTGCCAAGTCGCTGGAACTGCAGCATACAATCCGCCTGATTCGGGAACTGGATACCGAGATTGATGACATCGAGGGTGCCATCCAGTCCATAATGGAAGAACTGCAATCTCCCATTACAACCATCCCGGGTATAGGTGTCCGCATGGGCGCTATGATCCTGGCCGAAATCGGCGACTTCTCGCGCTTTGACTCGCCGGATAAGATTCTTGCTTATGCCGGCATGTCACCATCTACCTACCAATCTGGACAGCTCTCGTTATCCGGGACATACTCGCACATGGAAAAGCGAGGGTCCAGATATTTACGTTATGCTCTTTACAACGCAACTAAATATGTTTGCCTTTGGGATCCGACCTTTGCAGCCTATCTGGCGAAGAAACGCGCCGAAGGCAAACACTACAATGTTGCTATCTCCCACGCCGCCAAGAAATTAGTCCGATTGATCTACGCCATGGAGAAATCCCGGCAACCCTATAACAGCGCTGCATAATCTTTTTACTTTCATAAACTCATTCAGGCGCCCAAACGGACGTCAGCTTTGCTATACCTTTTTGAGCCGTCTCCAATTTCTTGCCAAGCCACACTTTTTAGACTTGACTTCTAATAGTTAGTCTTTCAAATCGTTATTTCCTCAGTTCCCGAATCACCATTATGATGATTCCGATGAAGCAGACGGCTCCGGCAAGAATGCCCGGCATCAAATACGCAATGCCCAGCAGACCGCCCAACGCCTCCATCAGGAATCCCGACAAAACAGCCAATCCCTCCGCAGGCGTCATGGGCACGCTCCTCTCTTACAGTGCGGCCTTGATGGCGGCCAACAGGTCGCCGAACTCCTCATAGGCCGGCAGCTCCGGATGGTCCGCCTTGATCTTCTCCGTGCTCTTGAACAGGAAGCCCGCCTTGCTGGCCTGGATCATGCCAAGGTCGTTGTAGCTGTCGCCGCTGGCGATGGTCTCGTAGCCGATGGACTGGAGGGTCTTCACCGTGGTGAGCTTGGACTGCTGGCAGCGCATCTTGAAGCCGGTGATCTCCCCGTCGGGGGCCACCTCCAGGGAGTTGCAGAAGATGGTGGGCCAGTTCAGCTTCTCCATCATGGGCTTGGCGAACTCCTCAAAGGTGTCGCTGAGGATGATGACCTGGGTGATGGAGCGCAGCTCGTCCAGGAACTCCTTGGCGCCGGGCAGCGGGTCGATCTTGGCGATGGTGGCCTGGATCTCCTTCAGGCCCAGGCCGTGCTCCTTCAGGATGCCAAGCCGCCAGCGCATCAGCTTGTCATAGTCCGGTTCGTCACGGGTGGTGCGCTTCAGTTCGGGGATGCCGCTGGCCTCCGCGAAGGCGATCCAGATCTCCGGGACCAGTACGCCCTCCATGTCCAAACATACGATATTCATGGGTGTTTCCTCCTTATGACAGCGGTCCCTCCCGGAACGGGTCCGGCGGCCGCCGCTTCGTTTGTGATACCGGAACGGTCCGGCGCGCCTCGATCCCTCCGCCGGTCTCCGTTCCCTGATATGCTATATGAATTATACAATAGGCGGCCGGTGGATTTCAATTCCAAAAGTGAATTATGTGTTTTTCCCAAAAAAGCCACGCTGTTTTGTGTATACTCCCATGGCGTACGGGAAAAATAAGGCCGAAATCCCTGCGTATCTCAGATTTGAAAATGGAGGTCTTCATATGGTTTGGGATAAGATCGCCCTGACTCTTGCAGTCATCGGTGCGCTGAACTGGGGCTGCATCGGCATTTTCGGCTTTGATGTGGTGGCCTTCCTCTGCGGCGGCCAGATGGGCATCATCAGCCGCATCATTTACGCCCTGGTGGGCCTGGCCGGTATCTGGTGCATCACCCTGCTGTTCCGGGGCGAGGAGAGCACCGGTCACTCGCCTCATACCGCGTCCTGACGCTCCCTTCTCCCTCTCTCCGCAGAAAAGCCCGCCGCATAACGCGGCGGGCTCAGGCTGTCGAAAAAGTCCAGCATAGCTGGGCTTTTTCGCATTTATATGGTAAAATAAGCATGGGTGATGAAAGATGCTTGAACGAGGGAAGCTGGATCGTGGAATCGTAGAAATCGTGGA
>Ga0129314_1001943_pt1 | contig 12708 bp, 9 predicted proteins | sample O1111metagenome_FD_94431 | JGI IMG/M metagenome (GOLD analysis project Ga0129314, IMG submission 94431) | Orangutan individual fecal microbial communities from fecal samples from Wisconsin, USA - O1111 metagenome | ecosystem: Host-associated > Mammals > Digestive system > Large intestine > Fecal...
CCGTCACTGGTGCCGGCGATGAGCTCCGTCATCGGCTCGCCGCAGCAGACCACCGGGACGCCGCTGTCCTTTGCTTTTAAGATAATGTTTCCACAATGCTTACAAATATAATACTTCTGCTCCATGTTACAATCTCCTTTCTTCGTAGTGTTGGGTTTATGATCATGGCGATGGTCTTCTGCTCCCACCGCCGTGTACGTTCATGCTTATGGCGATGCTCTTCTGTACTCACCGTCGTGTGCGTTCATCCTTCGATGAGGTCACATTCTGCCAGTGTTCGCCCGGATGAACGTACAGTGCTATGAAACATAGCGGATCAATAGTTCTCTGCGTGCACCTCGAAATAGCTCTGCGGGTGGTTGCAGGTCGGGCAGACCTCCGGGGCCTTCTCGCCGATGACGATGTGTCCGCAGTTGCGGCACTCCCAGACCTTGACCTCGCTCTTTGCGAAGACCTCGGCCATCTCGACGTTATGCAGCAGTGCGCGATAGCGCTCCTCGTGATGCTTTTCGATCGCGGCTACGAGGTGGAAACGGTGAGCGAGCTCAGGGAAGCCCTCTTCCTCTGCGGTCTTCGCGAAGCCCTCATACATATCGGTCCACTCGTAGTTCTCACCCTCGGCGGCTGCCTTCAGGTTCTCTGCGGTATCCCCGATCCCGTTCAGCTCCTTGAACCACAGCTTCGCATGCTCCTTCTCGTTGTCCGCCGTCTTCAGGAACAGCGCAGCGATCTGTTCGTAGCCTTCCTTCTTCGCCTTCGAAGCGAAGTAGGTATACTTATTGCGTGCCTGCGATTCGCCGGCGAATGCCTCCATCAGATTCTTCTCAGTCTGTGTGCCTGCATACTTATTCTTTTCCATCACGTATCTCCTTTCAAGCTTTACTCATATCATCATTATACCAGCTTCGCGAAAGGCCGGCGCAGGCCGGCCTCAGAGTTTATAAAATCTTTCGAATTCCTGGTTCATTAATCCACAGCGTGTTCAGATTCTTTGGGATACGCCGCAATCTGCAGTACCGCATCTTATCGCCTATACGGTTCTTGCGTATGTGCACTACCGATGACGGCTTCATCTTCGGATACGCGCTTAAATCTGCAGGCGCTCTGCGTTCTCTCTACTTGTGAGATCGCCGGTGGTTATCCATAACTACGCCGTTCCGGAGACCTGCATTCTCTCTACTTGCGAGATCGTCATCAGTGGCATCCGTGGTTACCGCAGCCGTGACTGCCACAGCTGTGTCCGCCCTCGCCGTGCTCGTGATCATGGTGGTCACAGTGTACATCCGGGTTATAGCCGAGATTTCCGGCGATGAGTGCGTTGACCGCTGCATCTGCATCCCCGCTGACCCCACCGAAAAGACGGATACCGACCTCGGCGAGTGCCATCTGTGCACCACCACCGATGCCGCCGCAGATCAGTGCATCGACACCGAGCTGCATCAGGAAGCCTGCCAGTGCGCCGTGGCCACTGCCGTTCGTATCCACTACCTCTGCACGTACGATTTCGCCGTTCGCTACATCGTAGATCTTAAACTGTGCGGTATGTCCGAAGTGCTGGAAAATCTGTCCGTTTTCATAGGTTACTGCAATTCTCATGATGATATCTCCTTTATGATCAATGGTTAAACCAGAGGTACAGCAAGTGCCGGATTTACCTGCGCTGCCGCAAGCGCTTCCCACACCTGTCGTTCCGCCGGTGCCATCCTGGCCTGCTCGATCGCATGTCCCTGCACGATCGCAGCTTTCGGATCGCTGATTCTGCCCGCTGCAGATTTGGACGTTTCTGCCGGTGATATCCTGGCCTGCTCGATCGCATGCCTCTGCACGATCGCAGCTTTCGGATCGCTGCTTCTGCCCGCTGCAGATCTGGACGTTTCCGCCGGTGATATCCTGGCCTGCTCGATCGCATGCCTCTGCACGATGGCAGCTTTCGGATTGCTGCTCCTGTCCGCGACAGATCCGGACGTTTCCGCCAGTGATGTGCAGCGGCTTTCCGTAGACGAGACAGGCGGCGAGCTTGCGTCGTGCGTTTTCATAGATCTCCTGCACGGTCGAGCGTGAGATATCCATCTGCGTAGCACACTGCTCGTGCGTCTTCTCCTCCAGATCGACGAGACGGATAACCTCGTACTCATCGAGCGTCAGCAGAATCGGAGCGCTCTCTGCCACATCGCATGGGCAGAATCGCTCCACCCTGGGCGCACTGCAGATTCGACGGCATCGTGGCGGTCTCGGCATCGCTGTATCCTCCTTTATTTCCGGTATATACCGATTATGCGCCCTCAGAAGGGAAAAGTCAATCCGCAGTAATCGCACTCGAAGAGTCATTTTGTCTGAACGAAAGAAAAGCCTGAAACCGATGGAATTCAGTCATTCCACGATTTCAGGCTTTTGTTTAGCGGAGATGCAGGGATTTGAACCCTGGCGCCGTTTAACCGGCCTAGCGCATTTCGAGTGCGCCCCCTTCGGCCACTTGGGTACATCTCCATTTTATAACACTAGAGGATGGATCTCTCGAACCATCCTCTAATGCCGGTAGTCGGGGTCGAACCGACACGACCATCACTGGTCACAGGATTTTAAGTCCTGAGCGTCTGCCTATTCCGCCATACCGGCAGGACCAAATTATAATACAAAAAAACAGCGCGCTTGTCAATATTCGATTCCAGGCATATATAAGCCGTATATTCCGTATATTCGATGTTACTGTTCACTCGTGGCTGCTGTCCGCCGAGCCACGCCTTGACTTAACTACGTTTGAACAGTAACAAGTAGGCGGTAACAGTTCAGGCAGGGTGATTAGATAAAGATGGATTGCACTATCCATTAACCGGTTGATTTCGAAATCGTGGATACTTTCAATAACGATTAGCATTTTCGTACACAGAGCTAAAATATCCACGATTTCAAAATTGGGCACTTATTGGATAGTTTTCCGTAAAATCAAGCATACGCATATATGCGTACTATCCAATCTTCCTCGATTTTTCAAATAGTAGATATGTATTTCGTGCTTCAAAGAAACACATCTTTAAGCAGATATCCAATAAAACTTCTTTTTTAAAATACTGGATATCATACCCTGGAGCTCTCTTATGAAATAAGGCTTTTCGTATCCAGTATTTTTGAAATCGTCTAGAAGTGGATACTTTACAATCAATTTCGATGATTCCGGTCAAAAAACATATCCAGTATTTCCAAAATCAAACCATATTAGATAGGGATGTGACAGTATGGGCCAGGATCCTCGCCGGGTCCCGGTCTGAACGGTTACACTATAGCATCAGCCGGGTGATTTCCTCACCCGGCTGAGCTGTTACTGCGAATCACGCGGCGGTTTCTGCGATCGGCCCCGCTTCTGTCGTCTGTGGCGGCGCGACCGGTCCGACCTCCGGGCCGGCATTTTCCGTTTCCTTCACGGATGTGCCACCGTTATGTCGATCAGACGAATCGTTCTGATCAGAGCTGTCCGCTTTTCCGGAGGAAGTATGCTTATCCGAAGGCACATTCGTATCCGAGTTGCCATTTGAACCACCGTTTCCGAACGAGGTGTTCTTATCGGAAGCCTCCGGCTCGTTCGAATGCTCGTTCTTCTTCGATTCTTCGTCCTTCGAAAGCTCCTCGATGGTGCTCTCCTCTTCCGTCGTCTGGCCGTCCGCCGTCACTTCGGTGGATTCAAGCGCAGATTCGCTCTCTGCTGCCGCGGCGGTTTCCGGTGCCGGTGTCTCTACAGCCGCAACCGGATTCTGACCACTGTTTCCGGACTTTCCGCTGTCACCGCTGTTCGCGGCGCCCTCTGCTGCCTTCGTCACACCGGTGCCGCCACCGATCTTCGGGATGTCTGCATTCGGCAGCTCCCCGATGCCGGTCTTCTTCTGAATGTGCGCGGAGATCTCCTGCACCTTCGCACTCGGTGTGTAGCCGGCCGCATCATCACCATACAGGAACGGGTGCAGCTGCGCGACGTTCGATACGAGCGTCGCCGGCACGACGACATTCATCTTTCCGACGTTCGTGGTATCACGTGAGAACGGGAAGCCGACCGCGTTCTGGATGTTATACTTCTTCACCGTCTTCGCGATGTCCAGGATATCATCCGCACCGATACTCGTCTGGATGTCCGGCATGACCTCCATCGCCGTCGCCACCAGCGTCTTCTTGCTGGCAGCCTTCGCCTTCTGCATCGCGAGCTCCAGCACCTTCCGCTGACGCGCCGTACGGTTGAAATCGGTGTCCATGAGACGAAGACGCGCATACGCGACGGCCTGTACACCATCGAGGTGGTTCATGCCGCTGTGCTCGAGCTGCACGGAGCCGAGCCCCGTACCCTGCACCGTCTCCGTGATAAACGCATTGATATACGCGAATTCCTTATCGCTGATATCGAGATCGACGCCACCGAGCACATTGAGGCCCTCGGCGACCGCCTTCCAGTTGAAGGTCACATAATCATCGATGTCGAGATCGAAGTTCCGGTTCAGCGTTGCGATGGCCTGCTTCGGACCACCCTTGAAGTAAGCCTCGTTGATCTTATGGTACTTTCCCTCGTCATCGATCTGAAGATACGTATCGCGGTAAACCGACGTGAGGTTCACATCCCCCGTCTTCCGGTTGATGCTCGCGAGCATGATGACATCACTGAGCGCCCCCGCACCGAGATTTCCGTCACGCGAATCGACACCGAACACCGCCACCGTCCAGTACGTCGACTGACCGAGTGATTTCACGGCACTGCAGCCGAAGAAGCCGCCAATGATGACGACCAGCACGAGGATACCGGCCATCACACGACGGCCCCAGTTCGCCCTTTTCCTCCCGCGTGCCCGCCGCGGCGTGTTGCCGGCCCCGGCAGAAGTATTCGCACGCAGGCCCTGCGCGGTGGTCGACATATCATGATCCATCCGCGTATTTCCGACACGCTGTCTCCGTGCGTTCGCTGACATCTCGTCGCTCATCCGTGGATGACCGTTCCGTTTGCCCTGCGCACCTGCAACCATCGCATCGTCCATACGACGCCCCTGCGCATTTGTTCGCTCCGCTGTACGGTCATATGCACCGTCCGTACGATGCGTCTGCCCTACGCCGCTCATCGGAGAAGTCGCTGCATCCGCATATGCGCTGTCCTCATCCTCCTCGAAGCTCGCCTCCACACGACTCGTTCGGTAGCGAAGCTCCTCCATCCGCTGCTGTGCTGCACGAGACGGCGCTGTCCGCCGCGGGGGACGCGCACCACCCTCACGACGCGGCGCGATATTCGGCACCTCAAGCCCGCCCTGATTATTCTGATGATCGAAATCCTGATTATTCATATGCATGCATCATCTGCACTGTCCCATAGACAGAAGTGATGATCCTTTCTCCCGCTGTTCCGGGTTATTGATTCTGATAAACTACCTCGTATAGGATGGTTCATTCAGGAATCTGTCGACTGTCCGCAGTTTGCCTTTATGTTTCATAGCCGCTCAGGCTGGAGCGTAGCGATCTACTGACTTCACAAATACGACGGCATTATAGCAGAGGGCACAGAAGAAAAAAAGTAAATTTACTTCTTTGTCACGATAAATTAATAAAGATATTCAAAAAGAGGATGAAATGTTACGGTTTATCTACCGGAGCCATAGCTTCGAATTTCAGAGAGCCGTGTCACAAAGCCGGTAGTGAGGACTGAAGACCGTAGAGCATTTCGATGTCTGTCCCATGGCGACAGCTAGTGGCGTCCCAAGCTTACGGCGACCGACCGCAATTGTCTGAGGTCTGTTTTCCCCATAAGGAAAACAGGCCGAGTTTGCGGGCGGTGGGTGGACGCCACTTGTCTGGCGACATGGTTGACAGACCCGAAATGCGTCATCGGTCTTCAGGCCCACTACCGGCTTCGTGAAATAGCTCTAAGGAAACTGAACTGTCATAAAAAAAGACCATCGGCGGATGCCGATGGTCTCTGTAAAACATATTCAGCTGTGCTTTATGCGATGGTTGCTGTGTTGAGAAGCAGCATGCAGAATACCAGTGCGAACACGGCGACGGTCTCGGCGACACCGATCACGACGAAGTAGTTCGCAGTACCCTTACCGGTTGCACCGAGTGCATCCGCAGAAGCAGCGGCTACCTTGCCCTGGAACATAGCGGAGAAGCCGATCGCGATACCACCGAAGATACCGACACCGAGGGACAGTGCAGGATCGATGGTGCCTGCATTGTACGCACTCGCGATGAAGTTCATCAGAAGGAAACCGTAGATGGTCTGTGTCAGCGGTGCGCCGGCAAATGCCGTCATGATGAACGGTGCCTGCTTACCCTGTGCATAGCACTTCTTCCATGCGCCTACAGCGGATTGACCGGCGATACCGGTACCAAATGCGGAACCTAATGCAGAGAGACCAAGTGCTGCTGCCATACCAATAAAAGCGATATTCATAATAATCTCCTTTTTGCTTATCTGAAAAGCTTACTGTTTAATTTTATCGTTTAATCTGAACGGGTTGTACGCGATACCGGTCCACTCCAGTCCTACCTGTCCGGAGAACTCGAGCACGTTCAGACGTACACCATGTACAACGACAGAGAGAATACACATAACGATATTGATGACGTGTCCGATCAGTACGATCACGACGGCAGCAATCATCAAAGGTCCATGTGCAAGACCTGCGGCCATGTTGTTAAAGCTCTGAGCGATCGCGAGTCCCGCCATGCCTACGGCGAAGAGTCGGATGTAGCTCATGATATTACCGAAGCAGCTGATCGTGTTCAGGAAGACGGTAAATGCGCCGCCTAAGCTCGAAGCGATACCTGCGCCGATGCTCTTGCCCGGTGCCATGCCGTTCGTAAAGAGAACCAGTACGAAGCCGATCGCCACCGCTGCAACGACCGGGGTCAGCGGAAGCTGCTCGTGTAATACGAGGTAGAGTGCCAGAAGGTACATGCCACAGATGGTAAATAACCATCCGATATCGGACAGGAAGCTGAGATCCTTCTCTTCCATCTTCTTCTTGACGGCGAGGAGGCTGCCGAGCTCCATCTGCATCGCACCGATGGTGAAGGAGAACTTCATCATGTTGTTCTGCTGCAGTGCGGCCGGTACATCGAAGTACTGCGGATAGTTCGCAAAGCCCGGCAGAACCAGTGCGCGGAGGAACGGAACCTTCATCGCAGATTCCATACCGAACCAGGTACCGGTGATGGCACCCCAGATCACGGTTGAGGTCGACAGTACCAGGAGCAGGAAGCTCGCGGTGTCGATTTTTCCGCTCTTCTTGATCATCACGATGGTGCCGATCAGGAACAGGAGGCCGTAGCCACCGTCTCCGATGATCATCGCGAAGAACAGTGCGAAGAACAGCAGGAACCAGAGTGAGATATCCGTCTCATAGTATCCAGGCAGGATGCCCAGCATATCATAGAGCGGCTTGATCAGCTTGCTGACCTTGTTGTAGCGAAGCTTCGTCGGGATGTGCTCGTCCTCCGTGGAAACCTCGTCGATCGCGTATGCCCAGTGATTCTCGCGGGCACCTTCCTTGAACCGGTCGAGATAGATCTCCGGGATGTAACCGGACAGCCATACGAGCTGTGTATCGCCTTCCGCGGTTTCGCTTGCGGAGGAGTACTCCTCTGCATTCTGGGCGTCGAGCAGCTTCTGATGGAAGCTGTTTTCGTGAAGCGCCGCCTTCTTAAGAAGCGCATCACAGGCTGCCTGTGCCTGCTGGCAATCCGCGATATCCTGCTGCAGCTCAGCGAGTCCCTTTTCCGGAAGCGTGAATTCACTCGCGTTATAGCTCATCGGGAGTGTACCGATCACGGCGATGGTGTCTGCCTTATCGACCGATGCGAGACGAAGAACCCGGAGGCTCTCGTCTGCCATGATCGCTGCGCATACATCCTTATCCACACGGTAGAAATGGAGGTCGTAGCCGAGCTTCTGAAGCTCGCGGACATCCCTCGGTGAGAACTGTCCCCATGGCTCGATGCGTTCCATCTCCGTGATGTCGGCGGTGATCTGCTGTGTCAGCTGATCCTTCTTCGCGAGTGCGTTCCGAACCTCCTGGTACAGCTGCTCGAATGCCTCATCCGAAAGAAGTGCCGGTGCTTCGCCTGCAGCGTCTTTCTTTGTATCCTTGCTTTCCGGCAGATACTCCTGCAGCTTCGAGGAGACACGCGCGAGCTCTGTGAAGCGCTCACTCGCGGCCTGACTCGCCTGCTTCTGCTCTGCCAGATGGAGAAGTCCCAGGGAACGGAGCCCCTCCAGCATGTCATCTTTATGTTCAGCGGTGGTCACGACGTGAACCATTTTCATTTTTTCTATCATCGTCCTGCCTCCACCAGTTTTTTCTTTGCGATCTTGCCGCGTACGACAGCGGCTGTCTGCTGATCACCGAGGTAAACACCGATGATACGGATGTTTTCCTTAGCCTCCGGTATCTTGACCTTCTCGAAGAGGTTTACACGCTGGGATGTGGAACGAAGTTCCTTTTCCAGAAGCTCCACCTGCTTGCGAAGGGTTGAAACCAGCGCATCCAGACGCGCGATCTCACGCAGCTTGATCAGTGCAGTGTCCACCCATAAAGGGTAATCATCCACGTTATAGGAGATGTCCTTGAAGGTCAGCTCCCTGAAGGCCGGGATCTTCACACCGGCGACATTTTCGATGCCGGAGATCACCTTGTCCGGCTGTACCAGAGTGTCCAGCTGTTTATCGGTATCAAACAGCGTGTTCTCTGAGAATACAGCTACCCAGTCATCGAGATCGCCGATCATCTGCTCCCGCTCCACTTCCTTCGCGGCCAGATCGTCCTTCACCTGCATGATGACGGACTGCAGCTGCTGCTTTTTCAGCTGCAGGGTCGGCAGGTAACGCTGATACTCTTTCAGGTGATCTTTCTGCACTTTCTGTTCATTTTTCGTGAGTTTGATCGCCATTGACTGCTCCTTTACTCATCCAGCTTCTTCGGCCATCTCTCCTTGATCAGGCTGGTCTTCAGACCGGTCTCGTTCGGCTCGAAGCACTCCGCGAGGATTTCCCAGCCGAGATCCAGTGCCTTCTCGAGAGGAATGTTTACACTGAGGTCCATCAGCTTCGATTCGAAGAGCTGACCATACTTGAGGAGCTTATCATCCCAGGAGCTCATCGCGAAGCCCATGGACTTCTTCTCCAGACTCTCCTTGTACTGTGCATAGAGCTTGATCATACCATCCATCAGTGCACGGTGGTCGTCACGGGTGCTGCCGTTGACGTTCTGCTTCAGTCTGGACAGGGAACCGAACGGCTCGATGTGTCCATTTCGAAGATAGAACTGACCCTCGGTGATGTAGCCGGTGTTATCTGGTACCGGGTGGGTGACATCATCACCAGGCATCGTGGTTACACCGAGAATCGTGATGGAACCTGCGCCATCGATATCTACGGCCTTCTCGTAACGGGATGCGAGCATACTGTAGAGATCGCCCGGGTAACCTCGGTTCGAAGGTACCTGCTCCATGGTGATCGCAAGTTCCTTCTGTGCATCACAGTAGCTCGTCATATCCGTGAGAAGTACGAGTACCTTCTTGCCTTCGAGGGCGAACTGCTCTGCGACGGCGAGGGACATATCCGGAACCAGCGTACTCTCTACGGTAGGATCCGCAGCGGTATGAATAAACATGACGGTGTGACTCATCGCGCCGCCCTTTTCGAGGGTGTCACGGAAGGTCAGGTAGTCGTCATACTTGAGGCCCATACCGCCGAGCACGATGACATCAACCTCTGCCTGCAGTGCGATACGCGCAAGCAGCTGGTTATACGGCTCTCCGGAGATGGAGAAGATCGGGAGCTTCTGGCTCTCGACGAGGGTGTTAAACACATCGATCATCGGAATACCGGTACGGATCATGTGCTTCGGAATCACTCGCTTCGCCGGGTTGAAGGATGGCCCGCCGATATCGACCATGTTTTCGGTCAGGGCAGGACCATTGTCTCTCGGTACGCCGGCACCGTTAAAGATACGGCCGAGCAGATGCTCTGAGAAGGAAACCTGCATCGGTCTGCCGAGGAAACGCACCGGGTCGTTCGTGCTGACACCCTGTGCACCGGCAAATACCTGGAGGGATACGAGATCCTTATCCAGCTTGATTACATTCGCGTAACTGTCACCGACCAGTGCGAGGTCTCCGTTTCGGATGCCCTCTGCACGGACGGTAACGACGTTACCGACGATCGACTCAATTTTTGTATATACTTTCTGCATAAGACCTCCTAAGCGATTGCCTTTGATTTATAGAAATCAGCGATCTTATTTTTCTGTGCTTCAAAAGCGTCTGAATTAAATTCGGTTCCGTGCCAGTCCAGGAACTCCTGTCTCAGCTGGTTAAAGAAGGAACGAATCTCATCCTTGTCCTCGAGGTCGTACTGCTGGATCAGTGCATCATAAAGAAGATCGAACTCGACACGCTGCCTCTCCGGAGAGTCGGCCGCGTCGATCGGATCGAAGGAGTTCTGCTGGAGGTAGACGGCATCGAGAAGCTCACCCTTCTGATAGGTGATGTAATCTTCTGCCGTCGTACCTTCCTCACCGACGACCTTCATCATCTGGTTGATTTCGATACTTCTCTTCAGAATGCTGCGGCTCTCTTCTACACGATCCATCGGGATGATACCGGTATACTTCGACCAGGATTCCGTCGGATTGATCGCCGGGTACTTACGTGCATCGGAACGCTCACGGCTCAGTCCGTGGAAAGCGCCGACAACCTTCAGGGTTGCCTGTGTTACCGGCTCATCGAAGTTACCGCCGGCCGGGGATACCGTACCGCCGATGGTGACCGAACCGATGGAGCCATCCTTCAGACGAACCTTACCGGCACGCTCATAGAAGGCGGCGATGGTGGACTCAAGGTACGCAGGGAAGGCTTCCTCACCCGGAATCTCCTCGAGACGTCCACTCATCTCTCGCATGGCCTGAGCCCAGCGGGAGGTAGAGTCTGCCAGAAGAAGAACATTGAGACCCATCTGACGATAATACTCTGCCAGGGTTACTGCGGTATAGCAGGATGCTTCTCGTGCGGCAACCGGCATCGAAGAGGTATTACAGATGATGATGGTTCTCTCCATCAGGGAACGACCGGTACGCGGATCATCCAGCTCCGGGAATTCCTTCAGGATCTCAACGACCTCACCGGCACGCTCTCCGCAGGCAGCGACGATTACGATATCAGCTTCTCCGTTCTTCGCCTCCATGTGCTGAAGAACGGTCTTGCCTGCGCCGAACGGACCAGGTACGCAGAAGGTACCGCCCTTTGCGATCGGCAGGAAGGTATCGACACAACGAAGCTGCATGATCAGCGGCTCATCCGGACGAAGTCTCTCTGCGTAGCACTTGATCGGCTGCTTGATCGGCTGCGTGATCACCATGCTGAGCTCCTTCTGCTCGCCGAGGCTGTTCTCGATGACGCAGATGGTGGCACGTACATTATACGTTCCCTTTTCCTTGATGGACTTTACGGTCCAGTCATCCCCCTTCAGGGTGAACGGAACCATGATATGGTGGGTGAAGATACCCTCCGGAACAGTTCCGATGGTATCACCGGCCACGACGCTGTCCCCTGCCTTTACACTCGGTGTGAATTCCCAGTCCTTATCCGGGATCGCGTCGAGGTATACACCTCTCTGCAGGAAGAAGCCACACTGCTCTGCAAGCTCCGGAAGCGGGTTCTGAAGTCCATCATAGATCTGTGTCAGAAGTCCCGGACCCAGATCAACACTCATCAGCTCACCGGTAAACTCGACCGGATCACCGACCTTGATGCCATTTGACATCTCATAAATCTGCATACTGGCGATTCCGTTATTGATACGAATGACCTCGCCCTTCAGGCGCTTTCCGTCAACGAGGATATAGCCTACCTCGTTCTTACGGACGGCACCGTCGAAGCTTACATTCGCCATGTTACTGTTAATGCCAGTTACATGTCCTGTTATTGTTTCCATAAATGTCTCCCGATATTTCTACTTGTTACAAACTGTAAACGCGCTGCTGCACGACACGGAGCAGGCGGCGGAACTCGGCCTGACCCTTCTCGTGTTCGAAACTTCTCTGACGTTCGAGCAGCTTCAGCTTCAGCGCATAGCCGAACAGTACATAGTCATCAAACATATGAAGACCTACCAGCTGATCCAGCTGCTGGAATGAGAAATCCAGCATGATCTGCTCAGCCTCCAGAGGATTCTTCGCGGTGAGTGCGGAGCCGACGACCTGTGCCGTCACGTAATCCTTCGTGGAAGGTGCAGGATAGCTCTTTCCGAGCTTCATGCTACGCTGATAATTCAGCTCCTTCGTCATCGCACCGTACACCTGGTTCCACTCCTTTACGAGCGGTCCCTCCGCCGAGTTCAGTGTGAGCTCCGCTAAGAGCTTATACGTGCCACGGCTGACGGTGGATTCACATAAATCAAGAAATTCCTGATAGCTGAGTGGCATATCTCCGTCACTCCGAAGTTCCGGCAGGCTCGATATCAGATAATAATAATGCGAAGCCATGAGCAGTACCTCCTATCAGATTTCAAGGTTTCTGAAGTACGGCATCATCATCTCTGCGATCGCATCATCGGTACAGTCGAAGTATCCGGATCCATCCTTGGCTGCCAGACGGAAACCGGCATTGACGCCTCTGGTCGGCTTGATCTCGAGGCCGTTTCGAACCTCGTCGGCGAGCTCTGCCTTCAGCTCATCGGATACAGCG
>Ga0129314_1001944_pt1 | contig 12707 bp, 11 predicted proteins | sample O1111metagenome_FD_94431 | JGI IMG/M metagenome (GOLD analysis project Ga0129314, IMG submission 94431) | Orangutan individual fecal microbial communities from fecal samples from Wisconsin, USA - O1111 metagenome | ecosystem: Host-associated > Mammals > Digestive system > Large intestine > Fecal...
AGATTCGCAAAGACGGTGAACATATCGCTTGCGTACAGCATTGTGGGATTTGTGTCAAAGCTGCCGAGCCTGAACGCACATCCCGCGGCGGTAGGAAGCATCACGACGTCGTATTTTTCAAACAGTGCGGCGGCTTCACGGCAGATTCTGCTTCTGATTCCCTTGATTCCGGCGAAGAAGTTTCCTCCGTGCGATTCCGAGAGAGCGTAACAGCCCGACATTATCCTGCGCTTGACCTCGTCACCGAAGCCTTCCGAGCGTGAGCGGCGCATTATCTCACGGTAGTCGTCTCCGCCCGCGTTGTAACCGTACTTTATTCCGTCATACCGAGACAGATTCGACGAGCATTCCGCCTGTGATATTACCATGTACGCGCCGAGAGTTTCATCCCCCGACGGCATTTCCGTTCTCTCCACACCTGCGCCAAGCTCTTCTGCAATTCTCGCGGCACGGAGTGTGGACTTTGTTACAGCCTCGTCGCAGTATTTCTCGAAGCCGTCCATAAGACCTATTCTGAGTCCGCGGATTCCGTATTCCTTCTTTATGGCAGAGGTGAATTCTCCCGCGTAGCTTTCTTTTTCGGTGGAGGTCATATCGCGTCTATCGTGTCCTGCCATATTTTCAAGCACGAGCGCGCTGTCGAATACATCCTTTGTGATGGGGCAAACTGTATCAAGGGAGGACGCAAGCTCAGCCACACCGTAACGCGAGACAAGACCGTACGTCGGCTTTATCGAGACAACTCCGCAGAACGCTGACGGCTGACGAGCGCTTCCTCCCGTATCCGTACCGATGGACCAAGGAGCGGAGCCTGCCTTAACCGAAGCCGCAGAACCGCCGGAGGAGCCGCCCGCAGAGTATTCGTATGATATCGGGTTATGCGTCGCGCCGAACAGAGACTTTTCGCAGCTCGAGCCCATAGCGAATTCATCGAGATTCGTCTTGCCGAGGACTATCCCGCCCATTCTCTCAACAACCTCCGCTGTATATGTCGGCACGAAGTTTTCAAGCATACGGGAAGCGCAGGTCATTCTCACGCCGTCATACGCAACATTGTCCTTCACGGCAAACGGTATCTTCTTTATCGCGGGAACATCGTTTTTATCGGCTTTGTCGGCGGCTTCGAGCGCTTTTTCACGGCACAGGGTAATATAGGAGTTGACGCTCGGTTCGGTTTCGTCTGCGCGCGCGAGGAATGCTTCCGTTATCTCACGAGAGGACAGCTCCCTCTTTTCGATGGCTTCAGTGAGCGCGGCGACTGTCATTTCTGTAATATTCATTTGTTCTTCATCCTTCCAAAAATAATCAGACTACGCGCGGGACTGTGTTGTATGGCGCATTATATCCGTTGGTGTGTTCCGCTAAAGTTCTGTCTCCGTCGCGGCTCTTGTCCTCTCTCAGCTCTTCCGCAGGCAGTGAATCAAGCATCTCCGGTCCTCCGCTTTCCTTCTTTTCGGCAGGAGCTATTGCGGTGATGGTCTTTCTTATTTTCAGTATATCCTCACGCATTTTTTCTCCGTCCTCGGCGCGGAACATCATAGTCTCGGCAAGGCTTTCAAAAACGTCAATCTCGTTATTCTTCTCTGTCATTGCAGTCTCCGTTCGGTTTTATGTAATATTAAGTTCTGTTTTGCAGTATAATTATACTCGGCGCAGCTCTTTCAGCAGGCTTATCTCCCGTGCGTATCCGTCAAGGTCGTTCGGCGTTTCAAGATAGAACGGGAGCGCGGCGAGCTTCGGGTGGTTTATTATTTTAGATATATTATCAATGCCAATCGTTCCCTCTCCGATTTTCGCGTGCCTGTCCTTATGTGAGCCGCGCTCGTTCATGGAGTCGTTGAGGTGTATCGCGCAAAGTCTGTCAAGTCCTACGGTTCTGTCAAATTCGTCAAGCAGCTTGTCAAGGTCGCTAAGGTCATATCCGGCGTCGTTCACATGGCAGGTGTCAAGGCAGACTCCGAGGTTATCTGACAGCGCGGCGGGAACTTTATCAATAATCATGGCAAGCTCCTCAAACGAGCGTCCCATCTCAGTTCCCTTGCCCGCCATTGTCTCAAGCAGCACCTTTGTTTTCATGCCGCTCCACAAAACCTCGCAGAGCATAGCGGAAATGTAGTCCACACCGACTAGGACTCCCTGCTTGACGTGGCATCCGGGGTGGAAATTATACATCGAGCCGGGAAGGCTTTCGAGGAATTCAAGCTCCCCTCTCATGGAGTCCCGCGAATACTGTCTCACTCCCTCGTCCGCCGAGCATGGATTGTAGGTGTACGGTGCGTGTGCGAGGGGCATGAAAATTCCGTTTTCTTCAATCAGCTTTCTCAGTGCGGCAACGTCTTCGGTGTCGGCAGGCTTGTTCACCTTACCGCCTTTCGGATTCTTCGTGAAAAACTGAAACGTGTTTCCGCCCACCGATAGTATTCTCTTGCCCATCGAGAGATATCCTCCCTCCGTGGAAAGATGACAGCCTATTTTAAACATATTTATTTTCCTTTCATAGCAATTCGGGCAGTCCCGTTTTCGTTATTGATTTTTCCTCCGCCCTGTGATAAAATTACACATGATAGTGTCACGGATGAATATCCGTATCGGAAGGAGAGGCAATTGAGGTCTAAGATTTACATCGTCCGTTCAGTCGTCAATCGGATAAAAGACGTACTTGACATAATATACCGCGACAGAGTTTCGGTTTACGCGGCGCAGGCTTCGTTCTTTGTGATAACATCGTCCGTGCCGTTCATCTCGCTTCTTATCGCGATTTTCGGCTTGTTCCTGCCCGAGGCGAATGATTTGTCGCACCTGAGCATACCGATCATCGAAGACGTTTCAAACAGCATAAGCGTCATTTTCTCAAGCATAATGCAGGACCTAAAGGATGCTCCGAGCGTGTCCCTTTTGTCGATATCGGCTGTCACAACTCTCTGGACGGCGTCACGCGGAATAGCGGCGATACGTCAGGGGATTGAGACAGTATACGGCACGGACAAGACCTCCGGCTATGTTCGGCACAGGATGACGTCGATTCTCACGACACTGCTCTTTATCGTCTCGCTCACCGTGATAACCGTGCTCCTTCTTTTCGGCGACAAGCTCATTAACCTTATCAGCGGATACATCAGCGTACATCTGACGGACTTATTCGAGCTCCTTCGTATGCCTGCGCTCGCACTCATTATGGCAGTGTTCTTTACTGCAATGTACTGCTCTATCGCGGCTAAAAGCTCCTACGTCTCGCACAAGGTATGGCGGCATATTCCGGGCGGACTGTTTTCTTCCGTCGGCTGGCTTGTTTTCTCGTATCTCTACTCGCTGTACATCAACAACTTTCCCGGCGCGTCAAAGGTCTACGGTAGCTTGTCGGCGGTATGCCTTATCATGCTCTGGCTTTACTTCTGTATGATGATACTTCTGCTCGGCGCGGAGCTGAACAAACTCTGCTTTGCCGGAAAAGGCGCTGTATCAGTTAGGAATCAGCAATCATAAAATTTCATATAAGCGCAACTAAAGAGAAGAATGTGTTTTTATGCTCATCCTTCTCTTTTTTGCGTATCTTTAATTTTGCGGAACGTCTCCCGTGGTCTGCTGTTCAGCCGTTTCGTTTCTGAATTCTTCGATATACGCATCGTGCTGAGCCTTTGTTTCGGAGAAGTATGTCTTGCCCTTATTCGCGACAAAGTAATAATAGTTCGTCGTCTGGGGTGAGAGAGCCGCAAGCATAGCGCTGGCTGACGGATTTGCTATAGGTCCCGGAGGAATTCCCTCGTACATATATGTGTTATACGGGGTGTCGTATTTCAAATCGTCCGCGGTCAGCGTTATCTTCTCTCCCGATTCGTGGCGCAGTACATAAAGCACCGTCGCGTCGCTCTCGAGTCTCGGGAAGTTCCACTTATTGTTAAGTCTGTTGTGGAATACCGAGGAAACAAGGAAGAACTCAGACGGAGACGCGGCTTCTTTCTCTATCATTGAGGCGAGGGTTATCATCTCGTCGACGGAATAGCCAAACTCCGCGCACTGATTGCGATATTCCTTCGTGAAGATCTGCGAGAATCTCTTCAGCATCTTTCCGATAACGGTGACTTCGCTTGTTGAGGTATAGAACTGATAGGTATCGGGGAAAAGATATCCGTCAAGGCGGTATATCCTGTTTTCCATGCGTCCGTTCTCCTCAAGCTCGTCTATGAACCAGTAGTCAAAGTCGTAGTTCTGAATAACGTCAACGAAGCCTTCCCTTGTGCCTATGCCGTACTGATTTACGAAAAGGTCGATAATCTCGTCGGTGGTGTAGCCTTCGGGAATTGTTACGTCAACTGTAGAGAACACGATTTTTTCCTTGAATTCGCCGAGGAGAGTGTCGTAGTTCATCATGCCGTTTACCGAATAAGTGCCGGGGAGGAATTCTCCGTCGTCCTTCTTGTAAACGGCGTAGAGCTTGAATATATCTGGATATTTTATGATATCGTTTTCGTAAAGTATCTGCGAAACCTGGTCGAGAGTAGCGTATTCGGGGATAGTTATCTCCACCACCTCGTCGGACTTAACGAAAGCAAAGACGTCGTTTCCGACAAGTATAATGCCGAGCGCAAGGAACACCGATATGATTATTACAAATATAATGTAAACAATGGCTTTTACTATGCTGAGGACTGTATTTCCGCCTTCGTCGCTCTTTACACGGGTTTTTTCGGGTTCTTTTTTCGCCGTTCCCGTGTTCATTGTCGTGTTCATCGTTTTGGAGAGCGTAACGGGTGCGGTTTTCTCGGCTGATACCGGCTTTGCAGGCTTTCTCTCCGGCTGAGGCTTCGGTATATTGCGTACAACCGGCTGGAGCTGTCTGTTCACTGCATTATTCTGTGTATTGCGGCTCTGTGATATGTTCTGCGCGGTGCTTCTCGTCTCACGGCGTCCCGGGTTTGCTTCCGTGCGTGACGGAACTGTCTGACGGTTTATCTGCTCGGCGCGCGCTCTTCTCTCCGCATCCGCTCTCGGTCTTTCTGCACCTGTCGAATTATGAACTCTTGCGGAATTGGCGGCTGCGGACGGAGCTCTTTGTACAGTCTTGTGCGCTCTGTTTTTTGCCGAGAGAGAGGACTCGTTTCCCGCGTTTATTTCATTTTTCATTCCCTCGGCTGAGTGATTGTGAACGCTGAACGTCCTTGTCTCGCCGAGGTTTCCGTTATTTTTTTGATCCGTAGTTATCACCTCACTTTGTGTGACACCGACTGCTGAATTTTCATCAATTTACCGGGTTATCGACGCCACTACAAAGATTATGACGACGATTAAAAATGTCGGGGTAAAGAATGCTTCCGCTATAGGTCTGAAAGCTCCGTTTTTCTTCTTCGGGGCATAATCGGACGGGACGTTTGCTTCGGCGTAGCCTTTGTATATCGACTGAGCCTCGTAGCACATGAGCATTGCCGACACGACAGCCGCCGCGCCTATGATTATGATGAACAAAACAAAGCTGACGTTCTGCTTGTCCGCTATGTGCAAAACGAACTTTTCCGACAGAAGCACAAAGGTATTGTTCAGCGTATGTGCGATTGCCGAGGCGAACACCGACCGTGTCGTATACATACACATCGCCAGAACTATTCCCGAAAAAAGATACACGGGGAATCTTTCAAGCGAAAAATGCGACATGGCAAAGGTAAGAGCACTCATCGTAACAGCAACGCCTATGCCGTACTTCTCGTATTCCGCCGCGACTATTCCGCGAAAAAGATACTCCTCGGTGACGGCAGGAAGCACAGCAAACGCCACGATAAGGTACAGCACATCGAAAAATCTGCCGTTCATGGCAAATGCGGCGTAGGTCTGCGTTGAGTTCTCCGAAAAACCCTCGGGAAACGCGGTGTACATGGCGATACTGATAAGAGTTACTCCGCACAGAAGGAATATCGACGCGTGTACGACATAGAGCATAGACGACGGAGCAAACGGACGCACCCTTGTCCTCTCGCCGAATTCACGCCCGCGCAGTCTCGTATAGAACAGGGACGGCAGAGCGTAGGTCAGCACCTGAATCACCACGACGGCAAGATACGGGTTATCATTCAGCCCGAGAGTTTCCTCCGACAAAAAGCGGGAGCACAGGATGAGCGCGTACACGACCATAAGAAGCATGGGGGTGAACACGGCGGATTTAAACTCGCTCCGAGGCTTTTTTTCGTTCATCGTGTCGGAGTTCAATTTTATGCCTTTCCGGGGCGTGTCTTTTTGCCATCCTTCGTGACACGGACTCCCTTTTCGGTAAGCAGAATATCGACCGAAACGTCAAATCTGCCGCGCGGAACTTCGGGAAGGATATAGTCGGAATAAACGACGCCTATCGTACATCCGGAGAATTCTGACAGATATCTGTCGTAGAATCCCTTTCCGTAGCCGAGACGGTAGCCTGCCTTATCGTAAACAAGTCCGGGAACAAAGCATACGGCTCCCGCAGTCTCGTTCTTTGCGTCGTATATCGGTGCGTCCTCTGCCGGTTCAGCTATGCCGTATGAATCGGGTACAAGTTCGTCAAGGGATGAGACGATATGGTATTTCATTGTGTGGGTCTTCTTGTCACAGCGAGGGAAGCATATCTTCTTTCCCTTTTTGAGCGCACTCTCTGCTATGAGGGACACGTCTATCTCGTCCGGCTGAGCGGCATACAGGAGCACGTATTCCGCGTATCTGAAGCTGACGAGGTTTTCGACTGCCTGACAGATAGCATTGTCGCGCGCGAATTTTTCTTCGGGAGACATAGCACGTCTGAGCGCTTTATATTCTTCCCTTATATCATCTTTTTGTTTTTTTATCATTTTGCAAGTACACTGACGCCAAGCTGTTTTGCCGCGTCTTCTCCTTTGATAAGTCTGCAAAGCTCGAGCGCAAATTCAAGTGCCGCTCCCATTCCGCATGAGGTGACAACATTTCCGTCGCTCTCCACTCTGCCGCCGGTAAAGTCCGCACCTGTGAGATACTTCTCAAATCCGGGGAAGCAGGTCGCTCTCTTGCCGCTAAGAATTCCGCGCTTTCCGAGAATCATGGGAGCTGCGCAGATAGCCGCAAGGTAAGAGCCGTTTTTCTCCGCCTTTTTGATGAAAGTGTCAACTATTTCGCTCTCGTCAAGGTTTTTCGCGCCCGGCATTCCTCCCGGAAGTATTATCATCTCGGGGGAGAGTGCGAGCCTTTCGGCTTCCTCTGCGGTAATGTCGGCTTCAACCTTAATTCCGTGCGCGCCGACTACTGTCTTTGTTTTATTAACAGAAACGCACTTCACGTCACATCCCGCGCGTCTCAAAATATCAACAGGCGTAAGAGCTTCGATTTCCTCAAAGCCGTCCGCCAGAAATTCGATTATCATAATTTACCTCCCTTGGGTATATTGCGATACTATAATATTATATATTATATCATCTTAAAGCGAAAAAGCGGTTAACAATCCATAAACAATAAGTCGGATTTTTGACATAAATGAAATATTTTTTAGTGGATTTTCCCGTCAGTTCACATGAGAACCGTGTTTTTCGAGGAACGAGTCCACCTCACGCGCAATTTTTTCGGCTATCTCGTCCCTGCTGTAGGGTTCAAATGCGTTTTCATCTGCGCAGGGTATCACGCACCATCCGCATTTTTTCGATACATACGAAGCGGCGGCACGGCATTTTTCAAGATAATCCTCATGCGTCTCGTGAATATCGAGCTTTTGTCCCGTCTCACCGCTGCGCTTTTTCACAAGAGCGGACGACACGTTCTCCGGCATATCGAGCAGCAGCACCATGTCAGGCTTCGGCAAACCGAGCTTGCAAAACTCAAAATCCCACAGCCAGTCGAGGAAGGAATCCCATTCCCCACGCGGCATTTTTGAGAGCTGATGGTACGCGTTCGCCGTTGTGTATCTGTTAGCGATTACAACAGTGTCCCCGTCCTTGTAGTCGCGCTTCCATGAGGTGGTGTAGCTCACGTATCTGTCGGCGGCGAAGAACATGGACGCGGCGTAGGCGTTTGTGTCGTCGGGGTCGTCTCCGAGCTTGCCGCCCAGATACATCTTCACAAGCGTGCATCCCTCCGATGAGTAGTCCGGGAAGTCTATCACGCGCACTTTTTTGTTTTTTGCTTCAAGGTGCTTTTTCAAAAGTTCGGTTTGAGTTCCCTTTCCCGAGCCGTCAAGCCCTTCAAGCACTATAAGTATTCCCATTATTTTGTCCTTATAATATAACTTAATCTATATCATTGTTCAGGCGCATTTCCATGTATTCCTGCTTTGTAATCAGCACTTCACGCGGCTTTTGTCCTTCCGGCGCGCTGACATAACCGAGGCTTTCCATGCGGTCTATTAGCTTTGCCGCCCTGCCGTATCCGAGGGAAAGTCTTCTCTGGATGAGCGAGGTGGAGATTTTTTTGCTCTCTATCGCAAGCTCTATAGCCGCGTCGAGCATCGGATCTTCATCTCCGTCGTCCTCGTCAGCCGCAGAAGCACCCTTCTTACCGCTTCCCGTGTCGCATTTCTGAGCTTCGCGCTCGATTTGGTTAGCCACGGATTCGGAATAAGTCTCGCAGTCGGCGTTCATGTTCTTGATGTACTTTACGACTTCGTCCACTTCGGTTTCGGTGACAAACGCGCCCTGTACACGTCTGAGCTTTAGCGCGCCTACGGGACTGAACAGCATGTCTCCCTTTCCGATGAGGTTTTCCGCGCCGCCCTTGTCAAGGATAACTCGCGAGTCGGTATTGTTCGATACGGTAAACGCGATTCTTGACGGGATGTTCGCTTTGATAAGACCTGTGATTACGTTTGTAGAGGGACGCTGTGTACCGAGGATAAGATGCATACCCGCGGCTCTTGCTTTCTGTGCGATACGGCATATTGAATCCTCAACCGCATCGGGCGCTGTCATCATGAAGTCGGCAAGCTCGTCTATGATAATGACGATTCTGTCCATGTAAGCGTAGTCGGGGTCGTCCTTTGTTACCTTATTGTATGTGTTGATGTCGCGCACTCCCACAGATTCGAGAAGTCCGTAGCGTCTCTCCATCTCGCCGACAGCCCACGACAACGCTCCCGCCGCCTTCTTTGTCTCGCTTATGACGGGAACAAGCAGGTGCGGAATGCCGTTGTATATGCTCAGCTCAACCTTTTTCGGGTCGATAAGCATGAGCTTTACGTCGTCCGGAGAGGCTTTGTACAGTATACTCATGATAATCGAGTTTATGCAGACGGATTTACCGGAGCCTGTAGTTCCGGCAATGAGAAGGTGCGGCATTTTCGCGATATCGAAGTACACCGGCTCTCCCGCTACGTCCTCACCGAGACAAACAGTGAGCTTGCTCTTCGCGTCCGTGAATGCGGGGGATTCTATGAGAGTTCTGAGGTGAACCATCTCCTGCTTTTTGTTCGGGACTTCTATGCCGACCGCGCTCTTTCCGGGAACGGGAGCTTCGATTCTGACGCCCGTTGTAGCAAGGTTCAGCGCGATATCGTCAACCAGATTTCGTATGGAGCTTACTCTTGTGCCGGGTTCGGGGGTGAGCTCGTATCTCGTTATCGTAGGTCCGCGGGAGATATTCTCGATTTTGACCTTGACGTTGAACGAGCGGAGAGTTTCCACCAGCTTAACAGCGTTGTCCTGAAGCTCGTCCTTTATGTCTCCGTGTACTTCGTCGTCCCCTTTTGAAAGGAAGTCAATAGGCGGGAATTTATACTCGGGCGCGCTCGGCTTCATCGGCTTTTCTGCGGTCGGAAGCGTTGCGTTCTGAGCTACGGCTTCGCGCTTTATGGTAAGGCTTTCCTTTGAATGAGCTTCGGATACCTTGTTGATGAGGTCCTCGCCGTCTCCCGTGAATATCTGCGAAATATCAAGACCGTTTTCGTCAGCCGGCTTTAATACGAGTTCGGACTTCTGCGTATCGTCGACATCGAAAGGCGGTTCGTCGTCTGCGGATGTCATGGCGAGCTTCACGGTGTCCGTCTCGTATTCGTCCGCGGTTTTAGCCTTGTCGTGGATGCTCATCGCGGCGATTTCAACAGCATCAAGCACATCCCCCGCGTCAATGCTCTCGTCCGCTATGTCTCCGAAGTCACTCTCGTCGCTTCCGGGAGTTACGGTTTTCTCCGAAGCAGGTGCAGTAACAGGTTCGGCAGGAATTTTAGCGGCAGGTGCGGGAACGTCTATAACCTTCGGCTTTATCTCGGTTTCATCCGTGTCTCTCAGGCTGTCGGTGCGCTTACCTTTCTCTATTCTCTCCTTAGTCCTGCGCATTACCTCGTCGAATATCTTCTCGTCAACCACAGCGGAGTTTCTTTCGTCCACTGCCGTATTGTATTCGCTTTCATCGTATTCCTCGGGTTCTGCGGGGAGCGGTGCGGGTTCTTCAAAGCCTTCGATTTCTCCCGCTTTCTGCACCTCCGGCGGAGTTATGTCGTCAACCGGAATATCCATCTCGGTAAGGCGGCGTTTTGTCACACGGTATACGGTAGCAGGCTGAGTGTTTTTCTTCCCGCTCGGCTTCTTTGTCTGCTCCGTCGGCTCATTAATGAGCGGTTCTTCTGTGAGCTTTGCCTGAGCGGCTTCCTTTTCGCGGCGTTTTTTCTCTCTGAGGTAGTTAAGATATTCTTCCTCTTTTATTGCTCTGCTTGTCGGGGGAGCGTTTCTGCGTTTTTCGGCTCTCTCCGCTCTCTTTTCTCCCGCAAACTTTATGTGATATGCAATCCAGATGTATATTCCCTTTGGAGTAAGTCCGGCTACGTAAAGCGACAGTATCACGATGACCGCGGCAAGGATTATAACGGAGCATACCTTACCGAAGCCTCTGAACAACAGCTCGCCGAGTATTCCTCCGACAGCGCCGCCGCCCACAAGTCTCATTCCGTCTCCGTAGTGCAGCTTTAAACTAAGCTCGTTTTCTCCTCCGCCGACTATATGGAGCAGCATCGTCAGACACAAAAACACAATGACTGTACATGAGTTTCTGCCGTAGTTCTGTCCCTCGGCTGAGTCGCGCTTCCAGAGAAATGCCCTCACAAGGATGAACAGCGGAAGAGCATAAGCCGCGCCGGAGAACAGTCCCGTGAAGAAATCTTTAATTCCGCCGCCCACTCTGCCCTCTCCAATGACAATGCACACGGCGAGAAGTATAGCGACAGCGGCAAGTATGTACGGTGCAGCCTGTGAAAGGAATTCATAGCTTTCGGCATTTCGAGCGTTCTTTGCGGGAGCTGTCTTGGTCTGCTTTTTCGCAGCGGTTTTCTTTCCCGAAGTCTTTCGCGCTGTGCCGGTTGTTTTTTTAGTCTGAGGCATTTTTCTTCCTTTCGGATATTTCTATATCAGTAGTATTATTCATTATTATAGCAAGCGATACAAATCCAATATATATTTTATCATGCGGAAAAGAAAAATACAAGGATAATTTTGAACGAATCCTGCGATAATAAAGAAAAACTAATTCATTGGAGCGGCTTATGCAGACAAAGGTTTACCCGAAGGAGCTTTTATTACTGTTATGCGTGGGGTTTCTCTGTTTTCTCGGCGGAATCGTCAACGGACTTATCGGAACGGGCGGAGGGCTATTCATAATGCTTTCGGCGAGCGTTATAGGAAAGCTGACGGAGAGCGAGTGCGATATGTATTCCCTTGACATGATGTGCGTGCTTCCCTTGTCTCTGTTCTCTCTCCTTCTCTATCCCGAAGGCTCTGTCGACACGGATTTTGCTCTCTCTATGCTCATACCGGCTTCCCTCGGCGGATTTGTCGGTGCGAAGATAAAAAGAGCGCTCGACGTGAAGTATCTCTCGATTATATTCGCGTGCCTGACGATTTATTCCGGCATTACGATGATAATACGCGCATAGGAGGGAAATATGGCTGCATTTATTATAGTACTCATTCTCTCGATGGCGGCAGGCTGCGGGATAGGCGGGGGAGGACTGCTTGTCGTTTACATGACGCTGGCACTATCATTCGAGCAGAACGCGGCTCAGGCGACAAATCTCTTGTTGTTTATCGTCTCGGCAGTGTCCTCCGCTGTGGTTCAGATGAAAGACAAGGCTCTTCCGCAGATGAAGGTAATACTTTTCTGCTCACTTGCCGCTTTTCCGGGCGCACTTCTCGGGACTTTTCTGCGCGGATATTTCAGTGAGAGAGGACTGCGCGTGTTCTTCGGCTATGTGCTCGTCTTCGCGGGTGCAGGCGTTTTATTGAGGCTGATTCGTGCAAAATTATCGGACGCAGGCAAGCTGAAATAAGAAACAAAAATTCATGTCAAAAAATCGAATATAGTAGTTGACTTACCGAATTTATATGGTATAATAAAATACAAGGTAAACTATGGTGTGCAAAGCTGTGAATCCGATAAAAGACGCTCCGCAACCGCAGGTTTACAAAAAACAACATATCACAAGGAGAAACAGACATGGCAGAAATATACAAGGTCGGCGTAATAGGACTGGGCGGACGCGGCTACGGTCACATTCAGGGAATACTCACCGAAAGAGACGACACCGTAGTGACCGCTGTTTGCGATATTTACGAGGACAGAATCGAACAGTCGGTAAAATACTGCAAGGAAAAGAAAAACTGGGACGTTTACGGCACGAAGGACTACCGCGAGCTTATCGAAAGAGACGACGTTGAGGTAGTTTTCGTGTTCTCTGCATGGGAAAACCACATTCCCGCGGCAATCTACGCAATGGAGCACGGCAAGCAGGTTGCAATCGAGGTAGG
>Ga0129314_1001946_pt1 | contig 12699 bp, 8 predicted proteins | sample O1111metagenome_FD_94431 | JGI IMG/M metagenome (GOLD analysis project Ga0129314, IMG submission 94431) | Orangutan individual fecal microbial communities from fecal samples from Wisconsin, USA - O1111 metagenome | ecosystem: Host-associated > Mammals > Digestive system > Large intestine > Fecal...
ATAGTCCACCTGGCCACGAATCATGTTCACCAGCCCCAGCTCCGCCAGTTTATACAGCAGCGTGCCCAGCGCCAGCCCCACTGCCAGGCCAATGACCGCCACAATCAGATTTTCCCAAAAGGCTACCCGGCACAGGGCGTTTTTGTCCATGCCCAGCACATTGTACAGGCCGAACTCCCGATAGCGGCGGCGGATGAGGAAGGAATTGGTATACAGCAGGAAGATGGCGGCAAACACCGCAACCACCAGCTTGCCCAGAGAAAGAATCGCTTCCAGCTGGCTGCCGCCCTTCATGGCGTGCAGCGCCGGTGCATAGCTGAGGGCCTGCATGATGTAGCTCATCATCACCATGCCAATGATTGTCAGGCAATAGGGCAGGTACAGCTTCCGGTTCTTCCGAATGCCGGACCAGGCCAAACGGATGGAAAGCAGTCCTTTCATGCTTCCTCCCCTCCTGTCTGGAGCATGGTCAGGGTATCGGCAATCTTCTGGTACATCTGCTCGTTGGAGCATTCGCCCCGGTAGAGCTGGTGGAAAACCTGTCCGTCCTTGATAAACAGCACCCGGTCGGCACAGCTGGCAGCCTTGACCGAATGGGTGACCATAAGGATGGTCTGCCCGCCCTTGTGAATCTGGCTGAACAGCCGCAGCAGCTCGTCCGTAGCCTTGGAGTCCAGAGCGCCGGTGGGCTCATCCGCCAGAATGATTTTGGGCTTCATCATCAGCGCCCGGGCCACGGCGGCCCGCTGCTTCTGCCCGCCGGATACCTCATAGGGATATTTCTTTAGCAGATGCTCAATGCCCAGCTGCCGGGCAATGGGGGTAAGTACCTCCTGCATCTGGGGATAGGGTATCCCCGCCAGCACCATGGGCAAATAGATATTGTCCTCTAAATTGAAGGTGTCCAGCAGGTTAAACTCCTGGAACACGAAGCCCAGATTGTCCCGTCGGAAGGCAGCTACATCCTTTTCCTTGATGCTGCTCAGGCTCTCCCCTTCCAGCAGCACCCGGCCGGAGGTAGGCTTATCCAGGGCGGCCAGAATGTTCAGCAGGGTGGTCTTGCCGGAGCCGGACTCCCCCATAATGGCGGTGTACTCCCCCTGCTCCACAGTGAAATTCACATCCCGCAGGGCCTCCACGCTGCTGCCCCCAAAGCGGGTGGTATACACCTTTTTCAGGTGCTCAACGGTCATCAGGCACATACTTCGTCCTCCTCATTTCTGTTTTTCCAGGCAAACAGGGCCACAACAATTAAAAATGCCACCAGGCAAACGGTACGGCTCAGCTTCTTCACGGCATTGCGCTCCTTTCCTTTGATGGCACTATTATAATCCAAGCGAAGCGCCGGTTCCTGCGATTGTCCTTACAACCCGGGGGGCAAAACGAACAAAACTGTCACATTTCCGTTATTCCTCAGCTTTCCCCGGAAAAAGCTGTTGGGTTTTTCCAAAGGCTGTGATATGATAAATTCAATCCGTACCCTCCTCCTGCCGGGGAGGGGGAATTTTTTGCTAGGAGGGATTTTCTGTGTCTGTATCCCATATGCTGGAGGTCTTTGGCTGCCGCAGCTTTCAGGCGATTCTGAAAGTCGGCAATTACTGCATGGGCTACCGAATGCCCGAATATCTGGAGGGGCCGGGAAAAATCCGGGAACTGGGAGATTTTCTCCGGGAGAAGGGAATCCAGGATGTGCTGGTGGTCACCGGCACGGGTATGGTGCGCCGGGGGCAGGTGCAACCCCTGCTGGATGGCTTCCGGGAGGCCGGAATCCGCCACTATGTAAAGGTCTTTGAGCATCCGGATCCCACCTCTTTGGATGTGGAAGCAGGATTCGCCGCCTATCAGGAGCAGGGCTGCAAAGCCATTGTGGCACTGGGGGGCGGCTCCCGAATCGACTGCGCCAAAGCCATTGCCGCCAAGGTCGCCCATCCGGACAAATCGGTGGCCCAGCTACAGGGGCTGCTGAAGGTGCACAAGCCCATTATTCCCTTTGTGGCCATTCCCACCACTGCCGGAGCCGGCTCGGAAACCACGGTGGCTGCGGTCATCACCGATTCCCAGACCCACCGCAAGGCGGCCATCAATGACCCCTGTCTGATTCCCCGGTATGCAGTGCTGGATCCGGGGCTGACGGTGGGGCTGCCCCCCTACACCACAGCTACCACCGGCATGGATGCCCTGGCCCACGCCGTGGAGGCCTACACCAACCACACCTACAACACCAAGCTGGAAAACCGGCTGGCCAAGGAAGCGGTGCGGCTGATTTACCACAACCTGCTCACCGCCTACTCCCAGGGAGACAACCTGGAGGCCCGGCAGAATATGCAGCGGGGCGCCTTCTACGCCGGCAGGGCCTTTACCCGGGGATGCGTCGGCTATGTCCACGCCATCGGCCACACCTTGGGCGGGCTGTATGGGGTCAGCCACGGCCTTGCCATGGCGGTGCTGCTGCCCCATGTGATGCGTGCCTACGGCACGGCGGCCCAGAAGCGGCTGGGAGAGCTGGCCCAAGTCTGCGGCATTCCGGGAAACACGGATGCAGAGCTGGCAGAGGGCTTCCTGAAGTGGATTGAGCAGACCAACCAGGCAATGGGTCTGCCCAAGGGCTTTGACATGATTCGTGACGAGGACATCGACCAGATGATTACCTGGGCAAAGAAGGAGGCCAACCCCCTCTACCCTGTGCCGGTGGTCTGGGGCCGGGAGGAGCTGGACCGGGTGATTCAGTCCATTCGCATCTGATGGCAAAAGGTTATATTTCCAGATTGGTACAATCAGAGCCGGAGTACGCCTCCGGCTCATTCGTATATGGTCTGCTTTTTCCCCAGCGCCAGCTTCATCAGCGTACCCTGGCCGGGAGTAGATTCGGCGCTGATGCCATGACCCAGGTTTTGGCAAATCCGTCTGCACAGGTATAGCCCCAGGCCGGAGGCCTTTTGTTCGCTGCGGCCGGTGCTGCCGGTGTAGCCCCGGTCGAAGACCCTGGGCAAATCCTCGGCGGCAATGCCAATACCGGTGTCCCGGATGCACAGGCATTCCTGCTCCCAATAGACGGACACCGTGCCCCGGGGCGTATATTTCAGCGCATTGGACAGCAGCTGCTCCACCACAAAGCAGAGCCATTTCTCATCCGTCACCACCCTCTGGGCAATGGGTGTATATTCCAGGCGGATGCCCTTGCGGATGAACTGGGCGGCAAATTTCCGTATGGCTCCCCGAACAATTTTGTCCACCTGGCATTCCCGGAAGACATAGTCCGTATCCGGGCTGTCCAGGCGCCGGTAGGTCAGCACCATCTCGGCGTATTGCTCGATGCGCTGCAATTCCTCCCCCACGTCCCGGCTGAAGGCGGAATCCTCGCTTTCCAGCAGAAGGCGCATGGCCGCAATGGGGGTTTTGATTTGGTGCACCCAGGTGGTATAGTAGTCGGTGCGCTCCTGCTCCTGCTGGCGCATCTGCTGCTGGAGCTGCTGGGTCTGCTCTGTCAGGCGGCAGAGGATGGCCCGGTAGGCTCTGTCCGTCTGCGTGTCAAATTCCGCCAACCGCTCCGTCAAATCCTCCGGCAGGGAGGTCAGGGCGGACAGCTTTTTCCGCTTGTCCCGGCTCTTCCACCCGCCGTACAGTCCCACCCCCGCCAGCAGCAGGGCGCACAGCGCACTGGGGTACAGCGCCGCCGCCACCGGCAAATGATACAGGGCAAAGGATGCCGCAAAAATGCCGGTGCACACCAGCAGCAGGGCCATCCACCGGCCCCAGGAAGACCACAGCTTCTTCATTCCCGCACCTCAGTCAATCCGATAGCCCACGCCGAATTTGGTTTCGATGAAATCCGTCAGCCCGGCTGCCTCCAGCTTTTTCCGCAGGCGGCCCACATTCACCGTCAGGGCATTCTCATCCACAAAGGAATCCGTCTGCCATAGCGCCTCCATCAGCTTCTCCCGGCTGACCACCTTGCCCCTGCTCTTCATCAGCTCCAAAAGAATCCGGTATTCATTTTTTGACAGGCTGATTTGCTTTCCCTGGTAGGTCAGGGAATTGTCTCCGGTGTTCAGCATGGCCCCCCGGTGCTCCAGCACCGGGCTGCTCTCGCCAAAGGAATAGGCCCGCCGGAGCAGCGCCTGAATTTTGGCTATCAGCACATTGCCGTCGAAGGGCTTGGGGATGAAATCGTCCGCCCCCATATTCATGGCCATAATGATATTCATATTGTCCGATGCCGAGGACAGGAAGATAATCGGCACCTGGGACACCCGGCGAATCTCGCTGCACCAGTGGTAGCCGTTCATAAAAGGGAGCCCAATGTCCATCAGCACCAGATGGGGATTGCAGGCGGCGAACTCGCCGGAGACATTCTGAAAGTCCCGGACCGTCACCGCCTCCATGCCCCAGGCGGCAATCAGCTGGCCAAGCCCCCGGGCAATCCCCGGGTCATCCTCCACAATCAAAATCCGATACACTGCATATCACCTCTTGGGCCAATGATACGGTATTTTTTCTGCTCTGTCAAGCAAAGCCGGAGCATCCGGCAAAGGATGCTCCGGCAAGGGCAGACATTCACTTTACCCCGGTCAGGGCAGGAGCCTCGGTCTGCTGCTGTGCGGTATCGTAGGTCCGCTGGCTGATGATGTAGCGGGGGCGGGCCTTGGTTTCCAGGTAGATTTTCCCCACATACTCCCCGATAACCCCCAGGGACAGCAGCTGAATTCCCCCCAGGAAGCACAGGATGCAGGTGGTACTGGCCCAGCCGGAAACCGTGCCCCCTGCCAGGCTCTCCACCACGGCCCAGAGGATGCCGATGAAGCTCAGCAGCGCCACAAACATACCCGCACCGGTGATGATGCGGATGGGCTTGACAGACAGGCTGGTAATACCGTCGAAGGCCAGCAGGAGCATCTTCTTCAATGGGTAGTGGCTCTCCCCTGCCAGACGCTCCGCCCGGGCATAGTAGACGCTGGTGCTCTTGAAGCCCACCAGGGGCACCATGCCCCGGAGGAAAATATTCACCTCTTTGAATTTGGCCAGTTCCTGCAAGGCCCTGCTGGAAATCAGGCGGTAGTCCGCATGGTTGAACACCACCTCCGCACCCATCCAATTCATCAGCTTATAGAAGCCCTCTGCGGTGAAGCGCTTAAAGAAGGTATCCGTCTGGCGGCTGCTGCGGACACCGTAGACAATTTCGCATCCGTCATCATAGGCTGCCACCATGTCGTCCATGGCGTTGATATCATCCTGGCCGTCGCAGTCGATGGAGATGGTGATGTGGCAGCGGTCCTTGGCCTCCATCAGCCCGGCCAGCACCGCATTCTGGTGGCCCCGGTTCCGGCTCTGGCAGATGCCCAGATAGTGGGGATCCTGTCTGGCCAAATCGCAGATAATGTCCCAGGTTTTGTCCCGGGAGCCGTCATTGACGAAGAGTACCCGGCTATCCGGAGAAATCCGCCCGGTGGAGGCCAGAGCATTGATTTTCTCCAAAAACATGGGGGCTGTAATGGGCAGTACCTTCTCTTCGTTGTAGCAGGGAATGACAATGTACAGCACCGTATCTTTCATTTCAGTTTGTCTCCTCGCAGCTTCCGAATTCCAGAACGTCTGCAATGCGCCGGCTGGCGTGGCCATCGCCGTAGGGGTTGGATGCCCGGGACATTTTTTCATATTCCCCGCTATCCGTCAGAAGCAGCCGGAAGAGCTGATAGATATTCTCTTCCTTAGTGCCAGCCAGCTTCAGGGTTCCGGCGGCAATGCCCTCAGGGCGCTCGGTGGTGTCCCGCATCACCAGCACCGGCTTGCCCAGGCCGGGGGCCTCTTCCTGAATACCGCCGCTGTCGGTGAGCACCAGGTGGCAGCGGGCCAGGAAATTGTGGAAATCAAGCACATCCAGCGGCTCAATCAGGTGAATGCGGTCACACTCCCCCAGGAATTTTGCCGCACAGGCCCGGACGGCGGGGTTCATATGTACCGGGTAAATTGCCTTTACATCCGGGAACTCCTCCACGATTCTGCGAATGGCCCGGAACATATGCTCCATTGGCTCCCCCAGATTCTCCCGCCGGTGGGCGGTAATCAGAATCAGCCGGGAGTCCGCCGCCCATTCCAGCTCCGGGTGGAAATAGTCGTCCCGCACCGTGGTGGCCATGGCATCGATGCCGGTGTTGCCGGTGACGAAAATACGCTCCTCCGGGGTCCGCTCGGACAGCAGATTCTTCTTGGCCATTCCGGTGGGGGCAAAATCATACTGGGACAGGATATCAATCAGCCGCCGGTTCATCTCCTCGGGATAGGGACTATAGAGGTCATAGGTACGCAGCCCTGCCTCCACATGGCCCACCGGGATTTGCAGATAGAAGCTGGCCAGGGCTGCGGCGCTGGCGGTGGTGGTGTCGCCGTGGACCAGCACCACATCGGGCTTTTCCAGCTCCAGCACGGATTTCATCCGCATCAGCACGGCGGTGGTGACATCGAACAGCGTCTGCCGCTCCTTCATAATGTCCAGGTCGTAATCCGGCACCACGCTAAAGACCTTCAGCACACTGTCCAGCATCTGCCGGTGCTGACCTGTGACGCACACCACCGTTTGCAGGCTCTTGCGTTTTTTCAGCTCCTGCACCAGGGGGCACATCTTGATTGCTTCCGGTCGGGTGCCGAAAACCAGCATAATTTTTTTCATTTTCTATCTCTCCTTATCAGGCGTTTTGCCATGGATTGGATGGATGGTAGGCTGCCTTTCCGGCAGTGGAGCAGTGCAGTGAGGTTGCACATGGTCAAAAAGTCATGGCACATGGTAAAACCGAACATCTGCTTCTGGTTGTCCGCAAAGCCGTTGCCAATGACGGACAGGGGATACTGAACCGCACCAATCAGCATCACTCCCAGATAGAGGACAGCCAGCATTTTCCACCGCATCTCCCCCTCCGGCTTTCTCAGAATGCCAAAGATGCAGATGCAGGCCGCTATGCCATACAGCAGCACATAGCCAAAAAAGCTGCCAAAGGTGAAGAAGCTCCGCCAGTACTGCCACAGGCCCAATCTATGAATTTCTTCGTGGGGCTGGGTGTAGTCCTGACCTGCATAGACCCGGAAGCCATTGTACATCGTCCGGGATACCTGGGCCGCATGGTTCAGCATTTTCAGCAGCTGTACCGGGTGGCGCAGATAGTATTTCACCATGGTAAAGGTATTCACGTGGTCATACAGCGCTCCATCCGCCTCGGGGGAATTGGGGCTGATGACATAATCGCCATCGGGCTGGTAGGCATCCTTTCCGATATCCGGCAGCATGGAGGTGTCGATGCCCAGCTCCTCCATGGCTCCCTCCGGGTCGTCGGTGACCATCAGGGCGCCGTAGAAGGTGGACTGCCACACCGTCTGTCGCTGGGAAATATTGGCATTGTCCCTATATACCGTCACGCAGTCCAGGCATATCAGGGCGCTGAAAACCATCACCGCCAGAGTATAGGGAACAACCCCCTTGACGGAAAGGGGCCGCTGATACAGGGCAAACACAATCACCAGCAACAGCACGAAGGGCAGCGTCACCAGCATCTGCGCCTTGGCGCACACCAGGATCCGGCCGCTGAACAGCAGCAGGAACACCGTGGGCCAGCACCGGTTTGCGGGCTTCACCGCCAGATGCACGCAGCAGGCCAGCACCATAAACAGCCCCATAAACATGCAGCTCTCGCCAAACAGAGAGTTGAACCAAACCAGGTAGCTTTCGCATAGGAACACGCCGCACAGCAGCATCCCCAGCACCAGGGCATCGCCCCCCAGCACATCGTACAGGTCATACACCATGGACACAATGCAGCACACCAGCACCCCATTCATCACCATGCTCAGATACCAGGTGCTGAAGACCTGGCCGCCGCAAATCAGCCGCACCAATGCAGCAGGATAGACCAGGCTGTATTTGGGATTCAGGGAGGTCAGCGAAGTCCAGTCGAAGCTGCCCCGGAAGGCGTAATTCTCAATCACCCGGCGGCCCAGCTGCGCCTCTACATTATAAAAGATATCCCCCTGCCAGATAATGCCCAGCTGGTCCATCATACGGCCAAAGTCGCCGTTGTTGACGCACCCGGCCCGGGGGGTGGAAAACTGCACAACGGCAGACATTCCCACCGCCAGCAGAAGCACACAGAGGGTGCCAAAGCATCTGTTTTCCCCAAGCCGCCCCACCCGGGCCAGGCCACCGGGCTGCCGTTGGGGCCGGGGAGCCAGGAGGCCGCTGCGCCAGTCTGCCAGACAATTGCGAGGCACAGGGCTCTCTTGCTTGGCCCGGAACCAGGCGGACAGCAAGGCAATTGCATCCCCTGCCGCCACGCAAACTCCGCCGATGCCCAGCAGCATACCGAACACCCCCACAATTCTGGCAGAGGCCAGGAATTCATTGCCCATATAGCGCAGATACACCGGCACATAGCCAAAGCAGCCCAGGCCCAGGCAAAGCAGCGCCGCCCCCGCCGGAAGGGAGCCCGCCGGGCCCCAATGCTTCCACAGCCGCAGTGTCAGCCAGAAAGAGGCTGCCAATTCCAGCAGCAGAAGCAAGGTCATGCCGCTGTAGCTTTGGGGCAGGAACATCTGCATCAGCGTGTCTGCCAAGCTCCAGCTACGCATCAGCCGTCCCTCATCAGAGGTACGCTGCCCCACCTGCAATACCACCTGGGACTCAAAATGGTTATAGTGCTCCGCCTGGCCGTTGGCCGTTTGCAGCAGCCGCAGGGGGTGGCGCAGGTAGAATTTCCCAATGGATTCCCGGTTCAGCTTTTGAAAAAGGGCAGCTGCCTCCTGGGCATCCCGGGGGCAATGGGTGTAGGCATCCCTGCTGAGGTAAAAGGATTTTCCGATATCCGCCAAATAGCTCTCGTCCAGGCCAAACTCCGCCAAATCCGCCGCCGGATGGTGGGAGGTGGCCAGAAAGCCGGTGAAGGCCGCCTGATAGGCGGAGGCATCGGAGGTGATATCCGTACTCTCCCGGTGGTACTGGGCTGAGGAAGACACCGCCGCCAACAGCACCAGCACGGCGCACAGGGCCCCAGGCAGCCGAAGTCTGCCGTCCTTCCCCGCCAGAACCAAGGCCCCCAGGAGGGCAGCGGCGGCAAAGGGGGCAAACAGCACGGACAGCGCCGAGGAATTCAGGCAGAAGACGGTGCACGCCAGAAACAGTGCCAGGCTGCTGCCCAGCCGCTTTCTGCCATAGGTGAACATCCGCAGCGCCGCTGCCGTCATCAACAACAGACTCACCACCACCGTGGCCACAGGATACAGCGAGTCAAAGAAGGCCGTCAGGTTCCGGCTCCCCGCTGCCAGCAGAAGCAGCCCGCCGGGAATGGCAGCCAGCCAACCGGCAATGTAGCCGCAGGCCTTCACCAGCATATAGGTTCCTATTGCGAATAAAATTGCATACAGCACCGCCAGATATTGGGTGGAGAAGGGCAGGCCGAAGGGCTGGGTCACCAGGCGGATTAAGGTGATGGGATAGAGGATACTGCTACGCCCATTGGGGGCCAGCAGCTTCCAGTACTGAAAGCTGCCGTAGGCGTACCGCTCTATCACATGGTCATAATACAGGGTTTCCGAATCCGCCGCATCCTCCGGCAGGTACGTCAGCCCTGCCGCCAGCATGGTCTGCTCATAGCGGCCATTGTCCACCGTGCCCAGGCGGCTGCCTGAGAGGAGCCCCGGAAGCAGCACGGCCAGCACCGCCAGACCGAAAAGCAGCCCCATTATATTCCCATTGTTCCCAAAGCCCCTGGGGCTCCATTCTCTCAGACGTTTCATTCTGTCACATCCTCTGCGGCGCTCAGGTCACTTGGTCCGTGACCGTCAGGCTCAAAATTTTGGCATTGGAGAAGCGGAAGGGCTTCCCGCTGCCGTCTGCGGCGCATCCAATCAGCAGCGTTCCGTCATAGGCCGGTGCGTCCGAATGGAGCTGCCCTGCCGGTTCTCCGTTTAGCCAGACGGCGTAATCCCCCGCCTGCTTGGTGATTTTCAGGGTCTGCTCCGGCCGGGGCCCCAGGGTCAGCTCCAAGGCGGACTGGCCCAGGGTCAGGCTCAGGGTGGTATCGTCCAGGGCTGTGACAATCAGCCCCCGGTAGCTGTTGGGATCCTCTGCAAAGCAGGTGACCAGGTGCCCCGGGCCGGATTTCCGGAAGGTCATTTCCAGGCACCAGCTCTTGTCCGCCACGTCGTACAACTGAACGCCGGTATCCACATAGGCGCTCTTGCCGTCTCCCAGGAAGCTCCTGTCCAGGGTATACTCCACCGGGGCGGGCTGCTTTGCCACCGGCTCCGGCCGGTGCTCCGGATGCCAGGTGAGAATATCCGTCTCCTCCATGACCCCATGGTACACCTCGAAATTATACACTGTCACGGCGCTGAAGCGCATCTTCTCCCCTTCTCCGGTTTCCTGACAGCCCAGCAGAAGATTGCCGCCCCAGGGATTGGTGTCGCAGTAGTCCTGCTGCACCACCTGCTTTCCATTCAAGTAAATGCTATAGGCGCTCTCATCCTTGACAATGGCCAGGGAGACCTGGGAGCCCTCCGGCACCTGGAAATTCACGCTGCGGTTGCCGTAGAGCAGGTTCAGCTGCCCCGGGCCAATCCGCCGGGCCATTACGCCCCGGTAGTCCGTCTCTTCCTCGGCAAAGCAGGAGAAGTATACCCCTGCGCCACTGTCGCAGCCCTCCCGGAACTGGGTAAGCAATGTCCAGGAATCGTTGGGCTCACCGTACAAGTCCAGGCCGGTGTCCAGATAGCTGCTGTAGCCGTCGCCGGTGAACTGCTGCTCCAGGAAGAAAGCCGCCTGGGAATCCACCGCCTGAACCTGCCGCTGGGGCGGCTCGGGCAGCTCCGCCGGTGCCCACCGGGCAATGGTGTCGGCATCCAGAGCAATGTCATAGATTTCCAGTTGGTCTACCTGGGTGGCACTGTAGCGATAGCGCTTGCCCTCCTCATTGAGCTGGCAGCCCAGCATCAGGGTATAGTCCAGGGGCTCGAAGGGATCAATTGTTTCCGACCGGAGCTTTTCGCCATTCACATAAACGGTATAGGTCAGTCCTTCCTTTACCACAGCAACCCTCAGCTTTTCCCCATCAGCCGTTATCTCAACACGTTTGCTTCTGTTTAATATTACATACAGATTCCCATCTGCACGGGTCAGCAGAACACCTCGGAGATCCTCACCCTCATGAAAGCAGGAGAACCAAACCTGGTCTTCGCTGCCGCACACTGTATTGATTTCTGTAAGAATCGTATAGGATGCATATGGGTTTTCATAAAGCTGTACGCCAGTATCCAGATAATCGTGGCCACCACCATAGAACCGATAGGGCAGTGAATAGATGCAATGGCTTTCCGTCTGCACCTGCTGATTCCATACATGGCTCTTGTCTAACCGGCGGTCTGGGAGCGAATAGTGGCTACTCATATAATCCGCCAGATAGGCAGTGTATTTTTCAATTCCCCCTTGGGTCATATGGGCCAAATCACAATAATCCGCATTTGGGTTAATCCCCAGCTCCCGGTAATTCAGATTGAAATTCAGGAAGGGGACGCCATATTCTTCCGCAATTTCTCCAACTCGGTTAAACCGGCGCTGTTCCTGCTCGTGAATATAGTACGGAGATGCCACAAGCAGGATGGGAATCTCCGCCTCTTCACATAGCGCCAGGGTCTTCCGGAAATAGGTCTCACATTTCTCTGCCAGAGGTTCAGAGCACTTTATTCCGCTGACATCCGGAATATCAAAGGACTGCACCGGCGCACCGGAAACGTCAATGGACTGAATTTTGGTATCCTTGTCCCAGAAGAAATTATGGAAATCATTCCCGGTGATTTCACTATAGCGGTAGTGGTAGGAAGGGATGCCCAGGAGCAATGCGCTGCGGTACTCCTCTGGTGCGCTGACCAGGATATTATCAATCTTATCTCTGGACAGCCGCAAGCCCTGAGTGGCCTTTACCAGGTTGTCATATCCGGGGAAATCACCGCTGAAGGTCACGCCGTATACATCCATCACCACCAGCTTTGGGGTTTGGTATTTTAGACATTCTTTCAGATAGTAATAGGTGTTCCAGGGCTGCTGCATACTGCCCCAGCAATTATAGGCGGCGATGCCCCGCAAATCCCAGAGGAGGCTGGGATCCACATTCATACCCATGTGGGAGCTGCCCAGAAGGAGCACATCCACCGTATCCTGGGGCAAATCATAAAAATGGTCAATGGTAGTAATCCCATCCTCATACTTAAAGCCGAAAATACAGCTGACCAGATAAAACAGCACCACCAGGCAGGCGAGGAAGGCGACGGTCTTAAAGAATTTTCCGAAAAAGTTTTTCATATTCTCTCTCCCCCTGCCTCAGAACTGGAAGTAGATAAACTGGGCTGCATCGTAGTTCGGGCCGTAAAAGCCGAAAATCAGAATCACGAACAGGGCCACGAAATAGAGCACCCAGCGGAAAATCCAGTTCTGCTCCAGCACCCAGTCCCGGATATGCACATTTTTCTCATGGAGCCAATCCACCGCAAGGATGGTGAGAATGGCCAGTACCCCCACCCAGAAGTCAATCCGGCTCAGGCCCAGGGTATACAGGGTTCCATCGAAGAGCACCCAGGGGTTGAAGGCGGAAAAGAGCTGCCGAAGCACCGTCACCGCATCCGCCAATGTGGCGGCCCGGAAGAAAATCCAGCTGAAATCCACCAGCA
>Ga0129314_1001947_pt1 | contig 12698 bp, 5 predicted proteins | sample O1111metagenome_FD_94431 | JGI IMG/M metagenome (GOLD analysis project Ga0129314, IMG submission 94431) | Orangutan individual fecal microbial communities from fecal samples from Wisconsin, USA - O1111 metagenome | ecosystem: Host-associated > Mammals > Digestive system > Large intestine > Fecal...
CGTCGTTGGCTTTACGGTCAACCTGATGGCAGGCCTGGCAGCCTACTCGTTCTTCCCGAAGAAGCCGATGATTGATGTGGAACGCGTCTCGCCGTATGAGAATGGAGTTATTCAATTGTCACTCTTTTAGTTGTAATTCGTCGAACTCACGTTATTTAACATAAAAAAAATAAGTTGCCTCAGATTAAGATTCCTTAAGATGATGCAGGTTATTTTTTGAAGGTTACTATACTAAACTGGACGTTTAACAACATTATTAATATGCACGATAGAAACCAAAAAGTTGCGTCCTGTCTTTCAAAGGTAAAGGCAGCGATGGCGGCTGTTCTCCTGCTTATGGTTGTCGGGACAGGCACCGCCTTGGCCCAGACTTCCGGCAGAACAATCACCGGCAAGGTGTTGGACGAGAACAATCAGCCGATGCCTGGCGTGACCATCATCGTAGATGGTACGACCAATGGTACGATGACCGGGTCTGACGGTACATTCACCCTTGGGGGAGTGCCGTCCGGAGCCACCGTCATTGTGTCTTGTATTGGTTACACCAATCAGGTTCTTCCTGAGGGTAAATCAAATTATGTCGTGAGTCTTGTCCCTGACTCCGAGATGCTTGAAGAGACGGTTGTGGTGGCGTTCGGTCAGCAGAAGAAGCTTTCCGTGACCGGTGCGATCTCTACGGTCGCTTCAGCTGATCTCCGCAAGACCACGTCCACACGTCTGGACAACGCTCTTGCAGGACGTGTCACAGGTCTTACATCCATGCAGAGTGGAGGCGGCCAGCCGGGTGTCGATGGCGCCACAATGTACCTTCGAGGAGCTGCGACAACCAATGGAAAGAGTCCTCTGATCCTTGTGGACGGTGTGGAGCGTGACAACATCCGCACTATCGACATGAACGAGGTTGAGAGCATATCCGTCCTCAAGGACGCGTCGGCGACTGCCCTTTACGGAGTGCAGGGAGCGAATGGTGTGATTCTTATCCAGACCCGCAAGGGACAGAAGGGAAAGGCACAGTTGAACATTTCGGTTGACCAGAGCTGGACATCATTCACAAAAGAACCTTCAAGGCTTCATTCCTGGGAATATTGCGAGCTTAGGAACGAGGCGTTGATGAATGACCGTCAGGCTCCTGAATTTTCCGAAGAGACTATAGCGAAATTCAGAAATCCGCTTCTTGGTCTTGATCCGTCCTCACCAGACTATGATAACCAAGTGGCAATCAGAAAAGCGGTATATTGCGACAACGATTACTATCGGATGTATCTTAAAAGCAACACTCCGCAGACGCGTGCCAACGCCAACATCTCCGGAGGAACAGACTTTGTCAATTACTTCGTGAATGTCGGTTACATTCATCAGGGCGGTAACCTGAACACCGAGAGTCCGGATTATCTCGGCTATGATCCTCAGTGTTATATGAACAGGCTTAGCCTTCGTTCAAACCTTGATTTCCACATCACAAAGAACCTGACGGCTTCGTTGAACATCGCCTCGTACGCGGAAAATGTGAATATGCCTGCGGTGGGAGATCTTTATGGTGGAAGCCAGTCGTGGATGATAACCGACATTATCTATCAGTCACAAACGATACTTCCGATTTCTCCGGGACCTGTGACAGATCCTCGTTTCGGAGGTGTGAGTGATGGAGTTGTTGGTTATAATTATCTTGACCGTTCTGCGTATGAAATCATTAACCGAAGAGGTTTTCACACAAACAAAAGAAAGAATCTGAATACCCAATTCTCAGTTAATTGGGATCTTGGTGAGTTGGTTACCAAGGGATTGAGTGTTAATGGTATGGCTGCTTACGACACTTACAACATCGGAGTTCTGGAGGGTCGAAAGAAAGAGCGGGTGTATAATGTCAGAGTTGACTACGATAGTGAGACTTTGAGTTATTCATCATCCAATGGTGATAAGATTGAACCGTTGACTATGACTTCTTCCAGATTGTCCAACTACCAGATTTATGTGCAAGGTTCAATCAATTATGCCAGAACTTTCGGGAAGCATAATGTAACCGCAATGGCAACTGCATATAGAAGGTTTTGGGAAGGCACTTCAGCCGATATTCCTTACAATGTGCTTGGTACCGCCGCCAGAGCTACATATTCATTTGATGACAGGTATCTTGTGGAAGGCAATCTTGGTTACAATGGCTCTGAGCAGTTCGCTCCATCCAAGAGGTTTGGCTTGTTCCCGTCAGGTTCCATAGGTTGGATCGCCAGCAATGAATCTTTCCTCAAAGGAAACAAGTATCTTACTTGGCTGAAGTTCCGTGCATCATACGGTCTTGTCGGAAATGATTCTATGGGAGGATTGCGCTTCCTGTATCAGGATGACAATAAGATTCAATCAGGAAATGGTTTTGTTCAAGGTCTGGGAGGCAAGATTGTTAAGGAAGGACTTATCGGAAACAAGAGCATAACTTGGGAATTGTCGAAAAAAATGAATCTTGGTGTCGAGATAGGTCTTTTCAAAGACTTTAGAATCAATGTCGATTATTTTACTGAAAAACGTGACCAGATTCTTCTCAAGCGCAGGACGGTTCCTTCATTTCAAGGTGTAAGTTCGGATTATATTCCAAGGGTTAATATGGGAAAGGTTGATAATCATGGTGTTGATGTTGAAGTCAGCTATTCCCACACCTTTAACAGAGACTTTTCCATCTCATCAAGAGTCAACTTTGGATTTAATGACAACACGGCTATAGAACTTGATGAGCCGATGCGTTCCGAGGAATATGCCTATCAATATCACGAAGAGGGATTCCGTTTAGGACAGGAATTCGGATATCTTATTGATTGGGATTCCCCTGGCAATGGGTATTTCACATCTCAGGATGAGATAGACAGTTATTATCCGTATGGATTTGGTGGAAAACCAAGGGTAGGTGATTTTGTTTATAAAGATGTTAACGGTGATGGTGTAATAGATCAAAAGGATCTTTCACCGATTGGCTATTCAACCACTGTTCCTGGACTCAACTATGGTATTTCACTCGGACTCAACTTCAAGGGAATTGATTTCAATGTACTTTTTTCCGGATTGGGAAGATATTCAAAATACTACAGTGGACAGGGAGTAGTTGAATGGACCAAGCAGGGAACTTACTTTGATTGGACAAGAAACGGATGGACGGAGGAACGTTACAAGAATGGTGAGAAAATCACTTATCCTGCCATTTCAACAACCAAGACTGTCAGTCATACGGAAAATGATTTCTTTATTCAGAATCGTTCGTTCTTGAGGCTTAAGAACATAGAACTTGGCTACACTCTTCCTGAAAGATTTCTTTCAAAAGTAGGAGTGAAGGCATTAAGGGTATATGTCAGCGGACAGAACCTGTTTGTCTGGGATAATCTGAGGATAACTCATATTGATCCTGAACAGAACAATTCTTATGGCTATCCTATCACCAAGAATGTCACTCTTGGACTTAACATTAACTTCTAAAAGAATGACGGAAGAATATGAAAAGAATAATATACATTTCAGCGGTTTGTCTTTTGACTGTTCTTTCATCCTGTTCAAGTGTGTTGGATGAAGCACCGTCCGGAAAGATTTCCATTGAGGAAGTTTTTCGTGACAACGACATGACAATGAACTATTTGAACACCTGCTACTCAAGCATCAACGCAAAGGGGTGCCTTTACTTCTTCTGGAGCCGAGGACCTGTCAACTGGTGCGATGACGCATGGGATGCTGATGATCAGGATGTGAACTGGGCAGCTTCACGCAGATACTATGACGGCAATGCCAGTGCGTCTGATTTCCCGGCGAATTATAATGCTGGAGACTCCGGCAATGAAAGTGTTTCATGGACAAGATCTTTCCAGAGGATCCGCAACTGCGCAGTGTTCCTTCAACATATTCCTACAGCTAATGTCACGTCTGAAAGTGACCGTGCCCGTTGGACGGCTGAGGCGCACGTATTAAGGGCATATTACTATTCAGAACTTCTGATGTGGTTCGGATGCTCACTTCCTATCATCAGAGAGCCTTATACCCTTGATGCTGATTTCGCAAAGGTTGAAAGATCATCCTTCCACGATGTTGTCGAGTTCGTCATCGAAGATTGTGACGCCGCCCTTGCTTGTGATGATCTTCCTTGGAGAATCACCACTGACAGCGAGGCTATGCGTATGACGAAGGCTGTGGCTTGGGCCATAAAGTCAAGGATGACGCTTTTTGCGGCCAGTCCTTTGTACAATGAGGGCAACAACTATTGGGAGGAAGCATATTCAGTGAACAAAGCGGCGGTACAGGCTCTTGAGAGTAATGGTTATGCCCTTTATGATAAACTCAACCAAACTGCTGTCTGGGGAGACGAGAAGGCATATCTTCCGAACAAAGAGTCACAGTATTTGAATGAATATTTCTGCAATTCCGGGGCTTATGCCGCTGATCCTGCAGACAAGGAGACAATCTATCAATTGAGGGAAGGAGCTAATTCTAATTTGTGCAATGTTGATGCTCCTGGGGCTATCCTTGCCTATAAGACAGGAACTTGTCCTTCTCAGGAACTTGTGGATGCGTTTGAGACAATCAATGGAGAACCGGTTTTGGATTTGTCAAAACCTTACCTTGACGAGCAGCATCTCAAGCCTAATTACAATGCTTCCAACACTCTTTACAGCAAAGAGGATCCTTATGCGAACAGGGATCCAAGATTCTATGCGACAATTTACTACAATGGATCTAAAAGATATTGTGGTTGGGGAACGGATGCAGGGTCTATTTCTTTTGAGAATTTGGGACAAGGCCAAGGTTTGATGACAAGGACCATTACAACTTGGGATGCATATAAGAACTCTGACGGCACAGTCATTAACACTCCGGAGCCTTTGATGGGACGTTCTCTTCTCGGTCGTACACCAACAAGAACCGGTTATTTCCAAAGAAAATTCCTGCATCCTAACAGCGGAAAAAATATGATAGGACTTCCAGGTCCACGTCATAAGGATTACCGTCTGGCAGAGATTTACCTGAATTTCGCCGAGGCCGCCATGGAATCAGGACACGAGGCGGAAGCCATCACTTATGTGAATAAAGTGCGTACCCGTGCCGGAATGCCTGGACTTTCATCAGGTCTTTCAGGGGATGTTCTTCGTCAGCGCATCCATAACGAGCGACGTGTTGAATTAGCACTCGAAGGCAACCGTTATTTCGATGTCCGCAGATGGCATAAGCCGGATGAGGATCTCTCGGCTACAGACCGTTGGATAACAGGAGCACACATAACCCATTATTTTAAGGCAGATGGCTCTCACGGATACATTTACGAGCGTACAATTCTAAAGGAGCGTCAGTGCTACACCAACAAATGGCTCAAGATGCCAATTCCTCTTACCGAGGTCAACAACATGAGAGCCATCACGGGTGAGGACTGGCAGAATCCAGGTTGGTAATGGTTGAATATCACAGAATACTTAATTTGCATCGAATATGATGAATAAGAATATATTTGCGGCAGCGGCGCTTCTCCTGCTTGGGGCATCCATCCAGCAGGTCATGGCGCAGGACATAACTGTCGCCGGTACCGTAAGGGACATCTACGGTAACCCGTTGCCCGGGGTGATTGTCTCGTCCAACCACAAGGACTTGTACATCACAGACAAGAACGGACAGTACACGGCCAAGGTCAACAAATCGGGAGAACTGGAGTTTTCGCTTCTTGGATTCAAACCGACATCCGTAAAGGCTTCCTCTCAGATGGAGGTAACCCTTGAGGATGACGCTCACAATCTTGCCGAGAATGTCAACATAGGCCTCTCAAAACAGAGTAGGGAAGTCCTTTCAGACGCGGTTTCAACAGCCCATAGCAAGGATCTTGGAAGATCTCTGATGACACGTCTTCAAGGGACATTCTCCGGAATGTTCTCTGGACTTACAACAATGGAGTCCACTTTTGAGCCGGCCTATGAGTCACTTAATATGTACGTGCGCGGCTACTCCACTTTCCACGGCGGAATCGCCAGTGTGGTGATTGACGGAATCCTCTATGACTCTTTCGCACACGACATTCTTTATAGGATTTCTCCTGAAGAGATTGAGTCGGTGTCCATCCTGAAAGACGGAGCCTCACAGGCCATCTACGGTGTGAAGGGTGCCGACGGCTTGATTGTCATCAATACAAAGCGTGGCACTCCGGGCAAGTTGAAAGTTGGAGTGAACATCTCTGAGACAGTACAGGTCCCTACAACCAGAATCCATAGCTTCGACTCCTACACATTCGCCAACCTTCGCAATCAGGCCGCGGTGAATGACGGGCTCGGAGAGTATCACATATTCTCAAAAGAGGCTGTCGAAGGCTTCAAGGATGGTGGCAGTGACCTTTATCCGAACACGAACTGGTACGACATGCTTGTCCGTGATTTCTCCAATCAGCAGAGAATAGCTTTGGACGCCACAGGAGGCAACGAGAACGTGAGGTTCTATTCCAATTTCAACGTGCTGCGCCAAGGAAGTTTCTGGAACGCTGATCAGACGGCTTACAAGGCTGACAATGAGAAGTACAGGATCAACTTCCGCTCCAATGTGGATGTGAAGATCAACAACTACATCAGTCTTTGGGCGAATCTGGCCGGTTCCATCGTAAGGGCTCACACACCGGGTGGCGCTGTTGACTGCAACGGAACCCTTTACTCCATCATCACCGGAATGCCTTCATTCATCTATGGTCCTGTGACTCCCGCGGTCTATGATAATGACGGCAATGTGATTGAGGCGGGTGGAGAGGTAGTGACGACTCCGAACATCAATTTCTCCCCTTACGGCTTCCTGAACCGCACCGGCTACAACAACGAGATGAACACCAACATCTACGGTCAGGCCGGGCTTAAGTTTGACCTTTCGTTCCTTACTCCCGGGCTTTGGGCAGGAGTCAGCGTCGGTTATCTTTCCTACATCAACTCAATCACTTCCAACACTCAGGACTACGCCAGATACATCCGCGAGGATGATTGGAGCGACCTCCGGTTCACTCATTACGGAACCACGATCAACACGAATCTGACTTACTCCAAAGGAGCCGCATTGTACGGCTATTTCTCTTATAAGGGAGAAGCCGGCTGGCAGAGGGATTTCGGCAGACATCACCTGAACGCCAATGCCTACATGACCTATCAGGTGTTCGACAATCTCGCTGGCGGCGCGACCTACGATTTCAGGCGGGTATATTCAGGAGCCGAACTGGCGTATGACTTTGACAAGAGGTACGCCGTCAAACTTTCGACAGGATATTCAGGATCCGACTATTTCCCGAGAAAGACCCGCTTTGTCTGGACACCAGGTGTCTCCGCCGCATGGATCGCCTCCAACGAGGGTTTTGTGAAGGAGAATGTTCCTTGGCTGTCATTGCTCAAGGTTCGCGGCTCTTATGCCGTCACAGGCAACGATGCCACCGGATTCGACAGATATGCGTACAAGGATCAGGTGAACAGTACCGCCGGAGGAAAGATTCCTTATCTTGAATATTATACCAATGAGTCTGTCTATGGCAACCCTAACCTTGAGCCGGAGAAGATTTACAAGACAAATGTTGGTATCGATCTCGGAATCGCCAACCAGTTCCAGGTCTCCTTCGATGTGTTCAAGGAGAAACTGAACAATGGTGTCATCAAATCGACATCCAAGGTGCCTCTCTATCAAGGAATTCCTCTCGGGGCATATCCTATCACGAATATGGGTGAGTTCGAGAACAAGGGATGGGAACTCTCTGTGAGCTACAGAAAGCGTTTCAACTCTGATTTCGGACTGTTCCTTGCCGGTCATCTGGACTACAGCAAGAACAAGGTAATTTACGTCGGTGAGACAGCCTACAATGACACTTACGCTTACCGTTACCGTACCGAAGGCTATCCTGTCGGACAGTCCTGGGGCTATCTGACAGACTACAGCAACGGCAACGGCCTTTACAACTTCCAGGATGAGATCGAGGCCGGTCCGAAATATTCATTCGGCACTCCTCGGCTTGGTGACATCAAGTACAAGGATCTGAACGGTGACGGTGTCATCGATGAGAAGGACATGGCTCCTCTTGGCAATGGTTCTCTTCCTAAGTACAACTTCGCGTTCAATGTCGGCTTCAACCTCAAGAATTTCGAGGTGAACCTTCTGTTCCAGGGACTTGGAGGCTATAAGAGAAACTACAGTGAACTGTTTACTTTCCAGTCTGCCTACGACGGAGTGTTCACCGAAAGTCATAAGTCAGCCTGGACCGCCGAGAAGTGGCTCAACGATGAGGAAATAGGTTTCCCTGCCCTTTCCACGACAGCCACGACCAATCTTCAGACGAACGACTATCTTCTCAAGGATGCCTCGTTCCTGCGCCTGAAGACGGCAGAAATCTCCTATAAGATGCCTAAGAAGGTCTGCGACTTCCTTAACGCGAGTGCCTTCAAGGTCTATCTGAGTGGTCAGAACCTTTTTACCATCGATGGTATGAAGACAAACGACACTCCAGTCGAGGGCACTTGCTCGGCGTTCCCGGTCTATAGGATGTACAGACTTGGAATCAACCTCACATTCTAATGGAAATGGTTCATAAAGTAAATATGAATATTATGAAAAAATTCCGCATACTTATTCTCGCGATGGCGGCCGTGGCGGCCTTGTCTGCCTGCCAGGACGCTTTGGATCTCCGTTCCAACGGAACCATTGATATGTCTGAGGTTTTCAAGGACAGAAACAGAACCAAAGGCTATCTCAACGCCTGCTACAATTATATCAAGAATCCGTCTGTCAATGTCGGTTCCTTTACGGACGACGCTCAGAACAGTCAGGACATCACGGCCGGTAGTTCCTACGACATCTGGTACAACTCTGACATCACCTCCAGCAATTTCGCCGACCATAACTGGGACGGCAATCCTTGGGGCAACTACTTCGAGGGCGTGCGCAAGTGCAATGTGTTCATCGCCAACATAGATGGAGCCACGGCTGAGATGCTGGACTGGGAAAGGGCAGGGTGGAAGGCTCAGGCTCTGACCCTCAGGGCATGGTATTATCTCCAGCTGATGAAGAGATATGGTCAGCTACCTTTGATCACTTCGGATCTTGGCACCAATCACGACTATTCTTCAGACAAGAAAGCGACTGTCTCAGAGATCGCCGGACAGATTCTGGCTGACTGCGACGCCGCGATAGCCACGGAGGATTCGGAGGCATATTCATACGTCTATCGTACACAGCAGTGGGGAATGGCGACAAAAGCACTTGCACAGGCTATCAGGAGCGAGACCGCGACCTACGTCATCAGTCCTTTGATGGGTGACGGCGGTTACACTGCTGATCAGGCTCTTGAAATCGCTGCTGACGCCCTAGCCAAGGTTCTGTCCAATGACTACAGCCTTTGGACCACGGCGAGCGCAGGGTACAACGCTTACGCTTCATATTTCCTTTACAATCCCGAGGATATGAGGGCGCAGGACAAGGAAACCATCTATGGTGGCGTCCGTACCGCTGTCTGGTCAAGCTGCGGTGTCCCGATTGTCAGCGGAAGCGCCACGGCCGGCACTTGCCCGACCCAGGAACTTGTCGATGCCTACGAGATGGCCAACGGCAAGCCAGCGATAACCGGTTACAGCGATGATCAGCACCTTCAGCCTATCATAAACACCGAATCCGGCTACGATGAGACCAAACCTTACGAAGATAGGGATCCTCGCTTCTATGCGACCGTGTTCTACAACGGCAGCGTAAGGGGAGAGGATGAGATCTCCACAGTCGCCGGAGCCAACTGCGGACTGAACGCAACCAGCATCAGGTACACCCACACAGGCTACTATATGCGCAAATATGCCCACGACGCATCCAACCGTAACTCCAATTCCGACGGCTACATGCGCGTTGTGCGCCTCGCTGAGCTTTACTACAACTTCGCCGAGGTGGCCTACCAGGCTGCCGGACCGGATCAGGTTGTCAGCGTCTCAGGTCTGAATATGTCCGCCCGCGGAGCCGTCAACGCTGTTCGCGCGAGGGTCGGAATGCCTGAGATTCCAAGCGGACTTACAGTCGCTGATTTCGAGAAGAGGTACCGTAACGACCGCAGGGTAGAGTTTGCCCTTGAGGCGGACTATTACTTCAGCCTGCGTCGCTGGAAAACCCTTTCGGCCACATCTACCGTGACTGGAATGAAAGTGTCCGGCACCGGAGCCGGCAAGACTTACGAACGCTTCATTCTTGGCCGGCGTTCGACCACGACGGACAAATTCCTTCTCTACCCGATCGACCTCACGGAAGTCTCAAAGGTTCTTGAACTTACCGGAAACGACTGGCAGAACCCGGGATGGTAGCAGAGGCTTAAAATTTTAATTGATAAAATTTGATGAATATGAAGAAAATCATCTACTTGATATTGATCGCCTGCTCGGCCATCTTCCTTTCCTGCAAGGAGGATTCAGGAATGACAAAGGATGGCGATCTTTCGTTGTCTTTCTTGGAAGCAGAGCCAAGAATCGGTGCGGTGGTCCTGATGTGGGGCAATCCATCTGACGCGGACTATTATTATTCGATGGTCACCTACACTAATTCGGAGGGGGAGACCGTGAGCCAGAAAGTGAGTGTCTATAGTGTTTATCCGGACGTGAACACACCAGCGTCCATGGTCAGGATCGGTGGATTTTCAGACACTGACACCTACGAGTTCACAGTCACACCATACACATCCGACGGACGTTACGGTGAGTCCAGGACCGTTTCCTGCACTCCGGAGGATGCCTCAAAGGCCTTCAAGTACATCACCGGTACGGTGGAGGCCAAGCCGACCGTAGAGGGTGCTGTCATCAGCTGGGCAAATGAGTATGATGTCCCTGTCACCATGAGCATTTCCTACAAGAATCTCGCGGGAGAGACCAAGACTGTGACCAGAACAAGCAACGAGGGCGGCAGCGTTGAGATCTTCCCGTTTGTTGACAAGACAAATGTGACGATCACGGCCATCGACGAGAGCGGCAAGAACACATCCGATCCGAAAGTTATTGAGGTGACACCGGAAAGGGGAGAGATTCCTCAGTCCAGAATGACGGCCATCGGCGCCTCAAGCGTGGATGGTGACAATGGTTTCGACAGACTTCTTGACAATAATGTCTCAACGGCTTGGAAGTCTCAGGTTGACGGACTCCAGTGGGTCGCCATCGATCTTGGTGAGGTGCACAAGATCAACTGGATCGAGATGGTTGGCGACTCCAAGGATAGGGACGCACAGCCTACAGCCATTATGATTTTCTATTCGGAGGTTCCTGTCGCTGACATCTCCTCCGCTCCTTGCCTTGGCACATTCGAGTATAATCCGGAGCATATTTACAATCACGCCTATGGATTCAAAGAGCCTGTGAACGCAAGGTATGTGCTTGTCGCGTTCCTGAACTCACAGCGTGTCAGCATAACCGAGTTCTGCGCCTACTATGCGGACGCAGCGACCCATTACGCCAAGGAGTCTGAGCTTGAGCTCCAGCCGGATCCGGATGATGACGCCACCTACTATCCGGAGATTGAATATATGACTCCTAACACTGGAATCATCAACAATCTTAAGATTACGGCAAGCAATCCGGAGAACCCGTCAGAGTTCACGTTCGCGACGACCGGAGGAGACTCTTGGGTGGCTATGCAGCCTCTCAAGAAACAGGCTCCTGGAACAGTTCTTGTGTTCCACTACAAGTCCACTGCTGACCTTGCCTGCGAGTTCTTCTGGTGCAAAGGCGGTTGGGGTGTCGGAGGTCCTGCCGGCGGCGTGGAGACATTCTTCACGCTCAAGAAGACCGATGAATGGAAGACATTCAAGATGAATATGGTCGATGCCTGGAACAAAGGTTGGTGGGGTGGAGCCCCTGGAGCCGTAGTCCGTTTTGACATCGGTGACGGAGCCGGAGAGACAGTGGTGATCCGTCTTATGCACTGGCGTGCCGCCGAGGAAGGCGAATAAACCAAGTTCATTGACACTTTAATATTTACAGATGACAAAAAAGACAATTTCATCTATAATAGCTTTCGTGGTTATGTCCTGCGCTGTTTCGGCACAGGACATAACTGTCCAAAGCCAGACCTTGGACCTGTATCAGGACACTTGGGTCGCGACTGACGCTCTGGGCAGGACAATGCCCGGAATCGATGCCGTAGGCCCTGTGAAGACCGACCAGCGCCGTGTTGTGGGAATATTCTACATAACGTGGCACACACAGAACCTTGCCACGTTACCGGGACCTTACGGGGCTGATGTCACGAAGGTTCTTAACGCCGATCCGAACGCCCGTCTCCAGGCCGACAATCCGAATTGGAAGTACGGCTCCTATCACTGGGGAGAGCCCGAGATGGGCTACTTCCTGAGTCAGGACGAATGGGTTATCCGGAAGGACATGTCGATGCTCTCCGATGCTGGAGTGGACGTGCTTGTGCTGGATGTCACGAACGCCGTGCGTTACTGGGACGAGTGGGAGGTGCTTTTCTCCACGATGGAAAAGATGCGCGCCGAGGGCAACAACACCCCGCAGTTCTGCTTCTGGGCGTTCAACGGCGAGGTGATCAACGTTGTCCAGCAGCTCTACGAAAGGATCTACAAGGAGAACAAGTATCCTGACCTGTGGTTCTACTGGGACGGGAAGCCGCTCCTTCTCTACAATGCGGATCCTGTCCATGACGCCAACGGAGGCCACTCCGCCTACAAGGACGGCAAGCATGACTATTCCGATGAGGTC
>Ga0129314_1001949_pt1 | contig 12687 bp, 10 predicted proteins | sample O1111metagenome_FD_94431 | JGI IMG/M metagenome (GOLD analysis project Ga0129314, IMG submission 94431) | Orangutan individual fecal microbial communities from fecal samples from Wisconsin, USA - O1111 metagenome | ecosystem: Host-associated > Mammals > Digestive system > Large intestine > Fecal...
AATTTGGGCGGCACAAAAGAGATGATCGCATTTGCCCAAAAGGCCGGCGCCCGCCTGCACCATATTTCTACGGCAAGCGTCAGCGGGGAATATCTGCTGGATCTGCCGGAATCTGCCGCGCAGTTTGACGAGAATGATCTGGATATTGGCCAGAACTGGCAGGACAACGGATATGTAAAGTCCAAATTCCTGGCAGAGCAGCAGGTACGGCAGGCGGTGCAGAACGGCCTGGACGCCCGGATTTACCGGGTGGGAAGGCTGGTGGGCCGCGCCAGCGACGGTGTGTTCCAGAAAAATCCGGAGCAAAACGCATTTTTCCGGCTGTTGCAGAGCATCGCCGTCCTGGGCGCCATGCCGGATTGTCTGGCGTCGGTGCCGGTGGATTTGACGCCGGTAGACGTTTGCGCCCGGGAAATCGTTGCCCTGCGGGAGGGCGGCGGCAGGGTCTGGCATCTGCTGGGGCGCCTTTATCCGCTGGAGTCTGCGGCCCGGGCGGTCTGTCCGCAGCTTGCCGTTGTGCCGGAGAAAGCATTTCCCGGGATATTGGCAAAGGGGCTGGAAACCAACGGCCCGGAGGCCCTTTCCGCGCTTGTGGATTTGTGGAACCGCGCCTGCGCAGGGCCGGCGGTCCGCATTCAGGTCAGTGATGTCAAGACCCGGCGGCAGCTGGCCGCGCTGGGGATTGCCCGGGCGCCGGCGGAACCTTCGGTTTTGCTGCGGGCATTTTCTCAAGATCGCTAAAGGAGGAAGAGCAGGATGATTTCCGATTGGGTGGCAACCATATTTACGGTTATTCTTGTTGCCATTGGGATTTTTATCATATGGAGCGTAAAAATGCGGCATCTGCCGCTGATCCATAAACTTTATCTGGGGATCGCAGTGTCCTTTGGCGTTTGGCTGGTAGCGCTGTTATGTATGAAATATACCGACCCGGCCAATACGGCGATGCTTTGGGTGTGGGATTCTTTGACCTATATCGGCGTTGCCTTTTCTCCGGCTTTCACCTTGTGCATTGCGCTGGTATTCACCAAAGGCTGGGAGAGAATGCGGCCTTTGGGCTGGGCAACTTTGCTGGTGCCTTTCCTGACCAATCTGATCGTCTGGACGAACCCGATTCACCATTTGCAGTACCGGGTATTTTCCGTGGTCAAAAGTGAGATCGTGTTCGGGCCTTATATTTATCTTTCCGGTATCTATACCTATTTCTGCCTGGTCACCGGCATTGTTTTGATGATCAGCTTTGCGATAAAAAACGACAGCCGCCTGTATTTAAAACAGTGTATCCTCTTTTCCGTCGGCGGCATCGTTCCTCTAGTGGTCAGCTCAATCGCCACCTTCGGGCCGCCTGATATCCCGATTACCGCAACGCCTTTGAGCTTTGTGGCGACGATTGTGTGCAATGGAATCGCCATTTATCAGCTGCATCTGCTGGACATTAAGCCCATCGCAACCCAGCATATCCTGGACTGGATTACCGACTGTTATCTGGTGCTCAGCGACGAGGGGCTGGTCATCACCTACAATAAGCCGTTTGAGGAGATGATTGCCTCCCGTTTCGGCATTTCGGAAAACCATTACCTGTCCGAGAGCGTGCAGGAAGAGGACGTGGCGAAAAAAACGGCGGTTTATAATCTCATGACTGCCATCGACTCCTGCCGCCAAAGCGGTTCCACCATTTCCTATGAACAGGCGGTAGGCGTGTACGAAGGGGATTTGTATAAAAAGAATTACTACATCACCGATGTGACGCCGCTGATCATTCATGAAAAACTTTCCGGGTTTGTGGTGATTTACAAAGACATCACCCAGCTGAAAAAGAGCATGCAGCAGCTGCAGGACAGTCAGACGAGAATGATGGAACAGGAGCGCATGGCTTTTTTGGGGCAGATGATGGGCGGCCTGGCCCACAACCTGAAAACGCCGATTATGAGTATTTCCGGCTGTGTTTCCGCCGCAGAGGACCTGGTGGAGGAATGCTCCGTCAGCCTGGGGGATGCGGAAGTCACCCCGGATGATTACCGGGAAATCTACGGCGAAATGGGCGAATGGTTCCAGCGCATCCGGGATGCAACGGCGTATATGTCGGATATCATCACCGCGATCAAAGGGCAGGCGGCCACAGTCAACCTTTCCGAATCCACCTCGTTTACCATCAGCGAACTGGTGGAACGCTCCAGGCTGCTGATGCGCCATGAGCTGCAAAGCGGCAACTGTACGCTGGAGGTGGAAGGCGAGGACGAGAACCGGGATTTTACCCTGCACGGGGACATCAATAATCTGGTGCAGGTGCTCAACAACCTGCTGTCCAACGCCGTATATGCGCAGAAACAGTCCGGCGGCGGGGTGATTACCATCGGCGTGAAGCAGGACGGGGACGACTTGAAAATCTATGTAAAGGATACCGGCCCGGGCGTGAAGCCGCAGGTGAAAAAGCGGCTGTTTAAAGAGATGATCACCAGCAAAGGGACTATGGGCACCGGGCTGGGGCTGTATATTTCCAATACCGTGGTCCGCGGAAAATTCGGCGGCAGCATGTGGGTGGAGGACAATCCGGGCGGCGGCGCGATTTTCGGTATGTCGATCCCGCTGTGCGCAGTTTCGGTGGCCCAATCCAATGACAAAGGGGGGAGCAGGCAATGAGAAAGCATCAAAAGGTAGCGGACGTCGTCAGCAGCTATTCGATTCTGGCTTTGGATGACGACCCGACCATGACGTTGACGCTGCAAACATATTTTCAGCGTTCCGGCTATCATGTGGACACGGAAAACGATCCGTATCAGGCCATAGAGCGGGTGCGTAACGGACATTATGACATTCTGCTTCTGGACTTTTTGATGACGCCTATCTGCGGTGACCAGGTGGTGGAGCAGATCCGCAGCTTTAACCAGGATTTGTTTATTATCCTGCTCACCGGGCATAAAAGCATGGCGCCTCCCATTAAAACCATCCGGGATTTGGAAATCCAGGGATATTACGAAAAAAGCGACCGGTTCGACCAGCTGGAACTTCTGGTGGAATCCTGCATCAAATCCATCAAGCAGATGCGCACCATTCAAAACTACCAAAAAGGGCTGACCAAAATCACCGAGACCATGCCGCGGATTTACAGCCTGCGTGGCCGGGAAGAGGTTGCCGACGCGCTTGTGCAGGCGGCAAAAGAGCTTTTGGACGGCCGGAGCGGGTATTTGGCTTTACAGTGGAAAAGCCTTCTGGATCAGCCGCCGGCGGAGCAGACCGGCCCCTATTTCATTCGCTCCATCGGCTCGCCGCCGCTGGAGAATTTGGATTCGCTTTTCCAACAGCAAATCGGGCAGGATATCGTTCAAACAGAAGGAAATTGGGTTATCGCGCCGATTGTCAATGAAAAAGAAATCACCGGATATCTGGGCGTTCAGACAGAAGGGGCCCCTCAGTACTACCAGCGCCAGCTGCTGGAGATTTTTGCGCGGCAGGCGTCGTCGGCGGTTTGGAATGAGATGCTGCGCCGGCTGCTGATTCAGAAAAACGAGGAACTGGTCAGAGCCAACGATGTTCTGCGGGAAAATTATACGCAGATCATCAGCGCCATGCGCCTGCTGGTGGATACAAAGGATATTTACACCCGCGGCCATTCCGACCGGGTGGCCTATTATGCAGTGCGCCTTGCCCGCGAGATGGGCAGGGACGAGGATTTTTGCGAGAGACTGCGTGTAGCGGGCCTGTTCCATGACATTGGAAAAATCGGTGTGCCGGATGAAATTTTGTTTAAAGACGGGCGGCTGACCGACGAGGAATATGCCAAAATAAAGGAGCATTCGGCCAACGGCGCGCGGATTTTGTCCTCGCTCAGCCGCTTCCAGCCGATTGTGCCGATTGTCCGTGCCCACCATGAAAGAATGGACGGAAAAGGGTATCCCGACGGACTGCGCGGGGAACAGATCCCGCTGGAAGCACGGATGATAGCGGTGGCGGATTCCTATGACGCCATGACCTCCAACCGGCGTTACCGGTCCAGTTTGGGGCAGGACAGGGCGGTCGGCGAGCTGATCGCCGGCAAGGGCAGCCAGTTCGACGCAACGCTGGTAGAGGTGTTCCTACGGGTTTTGCAGGACAAGCAAAGGTTACAAAAGGATCTGGCCGATTTAGAGGAATAGGCGGTCCGGCAGCTTTGCCGAAGACCGGCGCAATGGTTGGAAGAGACAGGAGGAACCCATATGAAAAGAATCCCGCTGAACAAGGCTGATTACTATGAGACTTTTCCCGCATATCTGGACGGAATTTCCCGAAAATTCGGAGAAAAACCGGCGATTACTTATTTTACCCGCAAACAGGAGGCGGTGACTGCCAGCTACGCGCAGCTGACGCGGCAGGCGCTTTGCGCAGCCCATGCGCTGCAGGCGCGGGGATACGCCGGAAAGCATCTGGCCATCGTGGCGGAAAACAGCTACGATTGGCTGGTAGCGTATCTTGCCATCGCCAGCGCGGGAGCGGCGGCCGTTTGCATCGACGTGGAGCAATCGGATGAGAACATTCGTCAGATGATAGCGCAGGCAGACGCCGTTGGTGTGTTCGCTTCGGAAACCTACCTGCCCATCTGCCGCATGCAGGAGGGTGGAACGCCTGCCGGATGGGATTTGTTTTTGTTGGGGAAAGGGCCGGATGATGAAGAAACCGTGCAGGATCTGTGCCGGGAAGGAGAGGCGCTGATTGGGCAGAAGGACAACCGGATTGACGGGCTGGCCAGCGACCCGGATGCGACGGCGGCTATTGTTTATACCTCCGGTACCACCAGCCTTTCCAAACCGGTGATGCTCAGCCACCGGGCGATTTTGTATAATGCCAGCGACGCCATCCGGGACGTAAACGCCGGCCCGCGGGTGTTTTCGGCGCTGCCTTTTTATCATTCCTACGGAATGACCGGCGCGGTGCTGGATACGTTGGTGCGCGGTGCGCAGCTGTGTATCAATGGAAATCTGAAAACGATGATGCGGGATCTGTACCTGTCCGAACCCGATTCGATGATTACCGTTCCGCTGGTGGTGGAGATGCTGTATAAACAGCTGTGGCTCAGCGCGGAAAAAGAGGGAAAGGCAGATCAGCTGCAAAGCCTGCTCAAGGTGTGCCGGATACTCAAAAAGCTGCACCTGCCGTGGGAAAATAAAACGCTGTCGGGCATCCGGCAGAAAATGGTGGGCAGCCTGCATGTGATTGTCTGCGGCGGTGCCCATCTGGAAAAAAAGATTTGTGAGGATTTTGAGCTGTTCGGCATCCAGATCCTGCAGGGGTATGGCATTACCGAATGCGCGCCGATGGTTTCCACCAACGGAAACCAGTACTGCAAAATGGGATCGGTCGGGCTGGTGATGGAGCATTATCAGGTGAAAACGGTCGAGGATGAAATTTGGGTCAAGGGCGCGTCGCTGATGAGCGGCTATTATAAACAGCCCCAGGCCACAAAGGAGGCCATGTCGGAAGACGGCTGGTTTAAAACCGGGGATCTGGGGCATCTGGACAAAGACGGCTTTTTGTATATTACCGGACGGAAAAAGAACCTGATTGTCTTTAAAAACGGCAAAAAAGTATCTCCGGAAAAGCTGGAGGAGCAGCTGCGGAAAATTCCCATGGTGCGGGAGGTGATGGTGTACGGCGCCGCCAATGGATCCTCGGCAGACACCGTGGTGGTGGTAGCCAGCATCTATCCGGATCCGGAATTGTCCAAAGGCATGTCCTCTTACGAAATTTTAGAGCATTTGCAGGCAAAGATTGATCAGCTCAACAAAACCCTCCCGTTGTTTCAGCAAATCCAGATGATCCATATTCGGGATCAGGAATTTGCAAAAACCGCTTCGAAAAAAATCAAACGCCACACGGTATGAGCCTTTCTGCGGGCAGAATAAAAACCGGTTGCGGCATGGAGTAAAAATGGCTGTAAGGGCGTTGTCTTTTGGCGGGGCTTGAAAATCTTCCAGTTGTGTGGTATGATTCATGTAATGGAATAATCAGGAAATTATCCTGTGTGAGGAAATGAGGAAACCGTATGCTGGAAATCATTCAAAAAATCATTTTTGAGGTAACCGGAAAAAACGAGGTCACCATTGATACGGATTTTGTGCGGGATCTGGAGTTGAATTCGTTTGACGTTATGAATATCGTTTGCGCGTTTGAAGATTACTTTGATACGACCATTCCCACCCGCGATGTTTGGAAACTGCATCAGGTGCGGGACGTGATCGAATATGCGCGGCAGCGCGGAATAGAGGAATAGCCGGATGGCGGCAGTCACGATTTACTGGTATGGGCCGGAGCGCCCTGCCTCCCGCCGGTGCCTGGTGCGCTGTGCTGCCCTGTTTGCCGGTGAGCCGCTGGCGGGGGCCGAGGAGCGCTGGCCGGTGCAGGAAAGCGAAAAAGGAAAGCCTTTTTTTCCGCTTTCACCCGAAACCCATTGTTCCGTCACCCACAGCGGGGATTACTGGCTCGGCGCTTTTTCCAGCGAGCCGATCGGCATTGATTTGCAGATTCACAAGCCAGGCCGCTTGGCGGCGCTGTCCCGCCGTTTTTTCCATCCGGAGGAGGACCGGTATTTGCAGGCTTTCGGATTTTCGGATTTTTACCGGGTCTGGGCGGCAAAGGAGAGTTTTGTCAAATTTTCCGGCGAAGGGATCAGCGGAAATTTCGGCCGGTTTTCCGTTGCCGGGCCGCAGGGGATTCTGTCCCGGGTCGATGGCCTGCAGCTTCGGTTTGTGCCGTTTCGCTGCGATTATACCCTGTGCGTTTGCACAAAAGAGATTTCATCGGTTCAGCTGGTGCCGGGAAAATAAGCATAGGGCATAGAAAAAAACAGCAGGGAGCGCTCCCTGCTGTTTTTTTCTATGCCTTTCTTTCGGCCGCCGTATCGTAATACTGGGCCTGTGCGTACCACAGCTCGTAGTACCGGCCCAAGCGGTCGGCAACCAGCTGATCGTGGCTGCCCCGCTGAATCAGCCTGCCCTCGTCAAAGACGAGGATATCGCTGCAAAACCGGCAGGAGGAAAGGCGGTGGGAAATGTAAACGGCTGTTTTGTCCCCGACAATTTGATCGAAATGGGAATAGATCTCAAACTCGGAAAGGGGGTCCAGGGCGGCGGTGGGCTCATCCAGAATGATGAACGGCGCATTTTTGTAAAGCGCCCGGGCAAGGGCGATTTTCTGTGCCTCGCCGCCGGAAATTTCCACTCCGTCCTCCTCAAAATCCTTGTAAAGTACCGTGTCCAGCCCCTTGGGCATCCGGTCCATCCGATCCTCTAATCCGGCCTTGTGCAGACATTCCTGCACCCGGTGCGCGTCGTAGGAAACACTGGCGGCAACATTTTGTCCTAAAGAGAAGGAAAACAGCTTAAAATCCTGAAAAACCACTGAGAAAATGCCCAGATAATCCTCATAATCGTATTTGCGGATATCAATGCCATTGAGGGTGATGAAGCCTTCCGTCGGATCATATAAGCGGCACAACAGCTTGATCATTGTCGTTTTGCCGCTGCCGTTGCGCCCAACGACCGCCATTTTCTGTCCGATATTGAATTTGAGGCTGACATGGCGCAGCACGTCGGTTTCAGTGCCGGGATAGCGGAACGATACGTCGTGGAATTCGATTTCATACTCGTTGTCCGACCGCTTTTCCACCGACAGCGTCCCCTGGTACTTCTGATTGGGCGCGTCGGTAAAATCGAAATACGCTTTCAGTGCATCGGCATTGGTGATCAGGACGGATATTTCCTGAATCAGCAGTACCGTGCCGCTGCTGAGCTGGGAAAGCCCGCCTACATATTGGACAATGCTGCCGACGCCAAAGGCGCCGAACAGCGCCTTGAGCGCCACATAGGCGTAGATGACAATGCGAAACACTACGGATAAAGCCCCTTCCAGCGGTTCATAAAATCGAAATATCTTTTGTACTTGATCGTTCACAGCGTGAAAATCCTGGATTGTTGTCTGAATGTAGGCACTGTCGATGAGGCGGTCCAGGGCATAAACTTTCAAATCCTTTCCCATCTGATACTGCCTGATCTGCCTCCACCAATACATCCATTGGCGGTTGATTGATTCCGTGCTCCGGTAAATGCGATTGCTTTTCTTTGTCTTTCGGTAGCTGCAAAGGCCGGAAAAGGCGGCGTGCCCCAAAGTCGCAAGCAAGATCAGCACCGTAAACCAGGGGGAAAACAGAAAACGAAACCCGCCGGCCTCCCTGGCCGGCTGGGCGATAAAAGCGCCGATGGTCAGGGTCAGTGAAAAAAGGACCAGGAAAAAACCGCGAACGCCGTGGAAAAAAGAAAAATACAGGCGCATAAAGCCGAATCCGTTGGTGCTGCGCATGATTTCAATTTCGCTGAGCGCCGCGTGGGTGCGGACATCCTCCACCCGGGCATAATCCATGGTTTGAATTTTTTCGTACAGCGGCTTTTCCCATACGGCGTGTAGTTTTTCAATCAGGTAATCCACCGTGCGGCCGGAGGCCTGCTCTGTCAGCTTCAGCAGCGCATTGACCGTGACCGTGATCCCCACCAGCCACAAAAGATCCCGCAGTGGGCGCCCTTGGGCCAGAAAATCGATGATCCGCCCGGACAGGTAGACGTTGAGAAAGGGGGTCAGCGCCCGGACAAGGTTTTGGACAAAAGCCCACAGCATGGCCCCGGGCACCAATTGGTGCAGCATACGGTAGCCCCGCAGGGTGAGCGTCAGCTTTTCTTTAAAACGCATGATCCGGCACCTCCTTTTGATAGTAATGGCTTTGCACCTCAAACATTTGGGCGTATTTTCCTTTTTGCGCCATCAGCTGGTCGTGGGTGCCGCTTTCGGCAATCCGCCCGTTTTCCAGAAAGAAAATCCGGTCGCAAAAGCGGGTGCTGGCCAGCCGGTGAGAGATAAAGACAGCGGTGCGCCCGGCGGTCATTTGATTGTACTGCTGATAAATTTCACTTTCGGCAATGGGGTCCAGGGCGGCGGTGGGCTCGTCCAAAAGCAGAGCCAGCCCATTTTTGTAAAGCGCCCTGGCCAAAGCCAGCTTCTGGGTTTCGCCGCCGGACAGGTCTGACGCGTCATCTTGAACACTACGGATCAGGCGGGTGTCCATCCCTTGGGGAAGGCTTTGGATTTTTTCCCAAAGCCCCGCTTGCTCCAGCACCTGCTGCACTTTTTCCCGGTCCGTCTCTTCAACCGGCAGGGCGGAGACGTTGCAGGCCACTGATACGGTCAGCAGAAAAATTTCCTGGAACACAGCGGAAAAAAGCTTGTAATACGCTTTGCGCCCAAATTGCCGGATATCGGTGCCGTCGATGAAAACGGAGCCGGCAGAAGGGGTGTAAAAACCGCAGATCAGTTTTACAAGCGTGGTCTTTCCCGCGCCGTTGAGACCGACAATCGCCAGTTTTTCCCCTTTGGGGATCACAAAGCTCAGGTCGTGGATGGTGTCCTCCTCGTTGCCGGCGTAGCGGTAGCTGACATGGCGGAATTCGATGGAGAAAGGCGCGGCGGGAAGGGGCGCCTCGCCCGCCGGGTCGCCGGGGGTAAGGTCCAGAAATTCCCGGATTTCACAAAATCCGAGGTGCGACCGGTATAATTGGTCGAGGTTGCGGGCCAGCTGGAACAGCCAGTTGGAAAGCCCCTCGATTACGCCAAAATACAGGACAAAATCCGCGGCGCTCATCCCCTTGGCGTAAATGGCCCAGATCAGGCCGCCGTAGGATATGCTTTCCCGGACAAAGGCGATGAGCGTTTGTCCGCCGTCAGTAAAAAAGCCCACCTGCTGCTGTTTTTTGTGCCAGCCCATCCGGTCGGTCAAAGCCTGGTCGAACAGGCTACGAAGCCAGCCGGACATGCCGTACAGCCGCAGGTCCTTGGCCTGGGAAAAGTCGGCAGACCGATCCCGCACATATGCCAGCCGCCGGTCGGCGCCCACCAGCGGCCCTTGTTGCGGTAAGCCCCGTCGGAGTTCTGGCGCATCAGCAGAAAGCTGCCGATGGTGGTAACGCTGACGGTCAGCAGAATCCAAGGGCTGAGGCTGGCCAAAATCCCCCCATAGGCCACAATGCCAATGCTGTTCTCCAAAAAGGAGGACATAGTTTTCACCACTATCCGGGTAGGGCTTGTGTCCGAGCCGGTGTTTTTCAATGCCTGTGCCATTCGGTTCAGCCCCTCGGGGGATTCCATTGCCTCATAGTCGGCGGAGATGGTGTGCTGGAATAGCATCAGATCATAGCGGATGTCGTGATCCACCATAAACGGATCCATATGCGCATACAGGTATTTTTTCGCGCAGGCGCAGAGCAAAAGCGCAGCGCCAATCAGCGCAGTTTGGGCCAGCACCTCCAAGGGCTCCAGCGCCTGCGTTACGGCACTCACCACCGCCTGAGACAGATAGATGGTCAGCAGCGCCTCCAATACGCCGAACGGCGCCTGAAAAAAGGCCATGAACGTGTATCGCCTGCTGTGCGCCCACATGTTTTTCAGCATATAAATCAGGTTGTTGCCGAAAGAATAAGCGGTTTTTGAGGTCTGTTTTGCCATATCGCTCCCTCCTTTAAGGCTATGATAGTAGAAAAAAGATCCTGTGGGGCATTTTTGGCGCCAAATGTCTGATTTTGAGCGTGAACAGCAAAAGCGGCGCCCCAGATGTTCCGAAGCGCCGCTGTTTTGTTTTAAAGAGGGCTGCCGAGGGGGAGCAGCACCTCGCAGGTGAACACACCCTCCTCGTCCGCACGCTTGAGATATCCCTGGTACCGGCTGATCAGCCGGTCCACCCTCTGCAGTCCGAATCCGTGCCGTCCGGCTTTCCGGCTGACGTATTTCCCATTTCGCTTTTGGATTTTCCCGGTGGAGTTGGTGATGCACAAATACAGGTTTTCTCCCTTTAAATCCAGATAAACCCGAATAAAGCGAGAAGCGGGCTCCTCCAGCCATTGACAGGCCTCAATGGCGTTGTCCAGCAGATTGCCGAGGATGACGCATAAATCAATATCGGGAAAGGACAGCTCCTGCGGGACAACCGCCTTGACGTTGATGGCGATGCCATGGCTTTTGGCCAAAGAGAGCTTGGAATTTAATACCGCGTCGATCATCACGTTGCCGGAGCGGATCAGTACGTCAAAGCCCTTGAGATCCTGTTCCAACTCGTCCAGATAAGCGTCCAGCCGGTCATCCTGCCCCAGAGCGCGGTAGGCTTTCATCCTTTGAATGTGGTTGTGGTAGTCATGCCGCCAGCCCCGTATCTGCCGGTACAGGTTTTCCACCTCGGCCACATGGCGGTTCATCATCTCATCCTGAAAGGTGGAGATCCGGCGGCTGATCGTCTTTTGAAAGAAAAAATCAAAAATCCGCACGCCAGAGCCCTCCTCAATGGAAATGGATAAACGCCTGATGAATCCCGTCATACGCGCTGCGGGCCAGGGGAATCTGCTGGCCGTTGTCCAGAAATACAGCCGAGCGGGACAGATGCCGAATATGCTCCAGCGATACGATATAGGATCGGTGGTAGCGGTAAAAATCCTCTCCCAGCAGCTCCTGCAAATCGGACATCCGCATCCGCAGGGATTCCCCCCCGCCGGCCAGATGCAGCAGAATCGTGTGGGAAAAGGCCTCCGCATAAAAAATATCGGTGATTGGAATCCGAACCGGCCTGCCGTTGATGGGAAGCAAAACCACCTTGGGCGCCTGCTGAAGATTCAAGACCGCCCGGTCCAGAACCTGAAAGAGCTTTTTCTCCTGGATGGGCTTAATCAGATAATGCAGCGCGTCCACCTCATAGCCCTCGCTGATAAAATCCGGCAGGCCGGTCAGAAAGGTGATCTGTATCCGCCGGTTGCGTTCCCGGATCTTCCTTGCCAGTTCCATGCCGTTCATCTGGGCCATCTGGATATCCAGCAGGAGAATATCCCCAAAAGGCTGTTCCTCATAAGAAAAAAGAAAGCTTTCCGCATTGGGATAAGATAAAATCTGAACCGGGAGGGCGCACTGATCTGCCCATTGCTGCACCAGCTTGACCAAAAGGGTCGTCTGGATTGGCTCGTCTTCACAAATGATGACAGACAGCATGCCAAAATCCTCCTTTATCATGTTTCTATTTTCTTACAATTATATCATAAACGGGAGAAAAAGCAAAAGAGAGTTGGTTGTGCTGAACATTTCGGCAGGCCGGGATCACTCCCTGCTTTTCCAATTTCGAAACTGCATTCCAAAGACCGAGGGATCTTTTACATATTCCAGCGGAATAGCCGGGACATAGTAGCACTGGAGAAAGGTTTTGTCGCAGGGAAAGTTTATTAAATGAAAATCCCCCACAACGGCAACTTTTGCCCTCTTGATCCGTTTTTTATTGACATTTTTCACGGTTGCCCTTATACTGAAGTCGGTCATAAAGGTTTCGTGCGGCGGCTGCCGTGCGGATGAAAAGGGAAGTCGGGTGAGAATCCCGCGCAATCCCGTTGCTGTATTGGAGGAATGCGGTTTTCAGCATGTCACTGGCGTACCGTGCGCTGGGAAGACGAAAACCGTGTGTCGATCCCTAAGCCAGAATACCTGCCTTTTTGAGCGCCGGACCGTGTGAACGGGGCGGCGCCGCTGTAGCAATTCTGCGAGGACGGAATTTGTTGTTTCTGCTGAATTATCAGGGAGTTCGGGGACGGCATGACAGGCTGGCAACGGTTTTATCGTTGGCGGATTCTCCTCTTTTAACGGAAA
>Ga0129314_1001954_pt1 | contig 12674 bp, 7 predicted proteins | sample O1111metagenome_FD_94431 | JGI IMG/M metagenome (GOLD analysis project Ga0129314, IMG submission 94431) | Orangutan individual fecal microbial communities from fecal samples from Wisconsin, USA - O1111 metagenome | ecosystem: Host-associated > Mammals > Digestive system > Large intestine > Fecal...
ACCCCAGCTGGTCCAACACGTCCTTGAGCATCCCGAGCCCCGTTCCTCTGCCTGTTGAGTGACGGGGGCATCCTACCGGCGAGGGCGGACAACTTATGTCAACGGTGGTCTAACAGAGAGAAACGCAAACGTGCACGTTTTTTGCCAGCCCTCGACTAGCCTCGCCAGTCTCGACCTGCCCACGGCGCCTTCTCATACGTTAGAAAAGTGTTCATGCAAGCCGCCTCGTCCAACGGTGACGAGAAAGAAACGCCGCTCTGTTCAACGGGCGCACCTTATATACTCGTGCGGTAACAGAGACGTATCATTGCATGGACTGTCGTGATAACGGGGGGAGCGGAATGGGCGCTGAAACAATCGGCAATCTTCAAACTGAGCCACGCAGCACTGTTTTCAAGTCTCCGGAAGTTCTTGTCGCCGTACTCTGCATCGCCTTACAGCAAATGGGCACCGCATTGCTTACCTCGACATATGCGCAGAGCGCCGGCGCTGTTTTCGAGTGGGAGGCGCCGATATCGTTCAGCTTCTCCGTTGTGCTCATTGCGATGCTGTACGCTCTCGTGTCTCGTTACCCTGGCAAAATTGCCGATAAGGCGTGGACGGTGGTCGGTGTCTTAGTCAACATACTGGGCGTGCTGCTCATGGCGTTGTCGCTGCGCACGGGTAGTGTCGCCCTCGTTGTTGTGGGCGGTTGCCTGCGCGGGGCGGGCGGTGTGTGGGTCATGTACATGGTCGGCTTGCTGCTCGTCGATATCGCTCGTACATACAATGTCGTCGCTGTGCTCGGTGTTCTGGCGGCAGGCTGGGTTTTGGCTCTCCCAATTGAGGCGGCTGTTGTGCGCTTTGCGCTGGCAGGCAAGCTTGCCGTCGTTGCATTCATCCCCGCGCTGCTTGCAGTACTGGCGTTCCCGGGATTTCACCGTGCTACCCTGCCCGCGCGCACTGCTGAAGCGAGTGCGAACATGCGCGTGACAGAACCCAAGTCGTTTATTCCTTTGGGCAGCACTGTTTTTGTAATGCTCGCGCTACTTAAGACCGCGTTTTGTTTTGCGTCTGATTTCACGCGTGCCGAAGCGGACGCGCGTTTGCCCGTCCTCATCACAGTTGTGGTCTGCGTTTCCGCTGTGACTGCGTTGCTTTCAGTGAGAGCCCACCATGGCCGGCCGGTCCTGGGGCCGCTCTACCGGATTACGCTCATTTGTGTACTGACCGGATTTCTGCTTTATATTCCGCTGGCTTTGGGACCCTCGTTCATATCAACTTGGGGAGGCATTGCGCTGGGCATGGGAGGAGACCTGGCACGAATCTTGTCTTATGCGCTGCTGGTCGAAATTGCGACGCGCAATCCCATTGACGCTCCGGGTGTGTGTCTTGTTGTGGCAGGGGCAAACACGCTCGGTGGTCTCATGGGAACTTCGTTTTCAAGCCTTGCTGGATCGCTTTTGAATTCCCCGCTCTCATACCAGTTGCTGCTCATCCTGCTCGTTGTGATTGTCATTGTCATAAATCTCGCCATGCCCAATGCCCTTGCGTTTGACGAAACGGTCAATGAGGTCGATTGCCCGAGCGAGGCTTCTGGCGTGGGCCTTACCGCGACCTTTGAAGAGTCCGTTTCGAAGCTGGCCGACAGTTTCGCTCTGACTCCGCGTGAGGCTGAGGCTTTGACCCTGCTTGCCCGAGGTCATGGAGCCCAGTCTATTCAGGAACGCATGGGGATATCGCATAACACGGTGAAGATGCACATTCGCAATGTCTACGCCAAGCTTGGCGTGCATTCGCGTCAGGAGCTCATCGACCTAGTTGAAGGCAAAATGGTGGTCTGATACGCAATTGTCGGGCATACACCCCCAGTGGGTGTTGTGGTCTGGCGACTGATGATACCTCACACGTCAGACTAGAAAGCGTGGGTCTGTATTCGTCGCTGTGCGTATAAAAGAGGCCATTTACCAGGCATTTCTTCCAATACATCCCTCTAGGGTGTGTTGAAATTCCTGAAGCGGAATAGTGTTTGAAGCGTTGGGCGCAGCAAACGGCGCCTGTCGGGCAGCCGTTCGAGGCTCCCTGGCAAAACTTCCGTGAAAGGAATGCTGATATGTCCGAAAACGTTTCTCGTCGTACTTTTGTTGCTGCTGCGGCTGGAACTGCAGCACTTGCTGCTTCCAGTTCGGCTGTTGCTCTGGCCGACGATCTGGCTGGTGTTGCTGATGGCACGTACACTGCTACGCGTCCTGGTATTGGCGATGTGACCGTGACGATTGTTGTTGAGAACGGCTCCATTGCAGATGCCCAGGTTGATGTCTCGGGCGAGACGAATTTCATTGGCGCACAGTTCGGCGACCTTTACGCCTCCTCCATTCTTGACGCCCAGGGTACGGAGTTTGACACTACGACGGGCGCCACAATCACGTGCGACGCCGTTAAGCGCGCTGTGGCCGATTGCATTGCGCAGGCAAAGGGCGAGCAGGTTCCTACCTCCTCGGTGGTTGACGATGCTACGGATACCGACTGGCTGGGCAGCGAGCCCGAGATTAACGAGGCGGACGTTACCGAGACGTGGGAGACCGACATTCTTATTGTGGGCGCCGGCAACGGTGGCCTTACGGCCGCAGCCTATGCCGCAAAGAACGGCCTTAATTTCCGTTGCATCGAGAAGTATTCAAGCCCTCAGGATGCGCGCGGTTGGTACGGTGTCGTAGATTCCGCCGATGCCGAAGCCGCCGGCGCTGTGCCCATGGACCGCAAGAAGCTCCTTTCTGAGATCAGCCGCTATGCCAGCGGTAAGTGCAACCAGCGCGTTGTGAAGATGTGGATGGACGAGTCTGCCGATATGCAGGCGTTTGTGTCGAGCATTCTGACAGTCGACCCGTATAACGCCTTCGTTTCCGTTACAACGGGCGAGGAGGCCGCTTGGCCTGCGGAGTGTGACGAGGAGAACACGGATTACATGTTCCCCGAGATGGAGCACTTCTGGAGTGTCGCCGATCCGACGCAGCGCGTTCAGCGTCTGAAGTTCTTTACCGAGGTGTGCGAAGAGGCCGGCACGCCTGTGGACTTTAACACCGCTATGGTCAAGCTGGAGAAGGATGCCGACGGCCGCGTGACTGGTGTTATCGCTCAGAACCAGGAGGACTACCACCTCATCCGCATCAACGCGGCCAAGGGCGTGCTGCTCGCTTGTGGCGGTTATGCCGGCAACCCGCGCATGATGCTCCAGCTCGATCCGCTTGGCACGGCCGTCACCACCGCTGCCAGCTATAGCCCGCGTACGCACGGCGATGGTATCCGTGCCGCCGTTTGGGCCGGCGCTGATATGGACCAGGAAGGCGCGCCCATGCTGTTTGACCGCGGCATCGTCGAGCCTGGGGTAAACGGCGGTTATATCGAGAACGCCAAGGCTTTCGGCGGGCGTGAGTTCCCCGGCACTGTGAAGCAGTTCAACCCCGGTTCGCAGCCTTTCCTCAAGGTGAACCGCGACGGCGAGCGCTTCATGAACGAGAGCCAGCCGTACAACGACGCTTCGTATGCAGCGTACAACCAGCCCGGTCATGTGTACTGCATGGTGTTCGACGGCAATGCCCAGGCGGATGTTGAGCGTTTCCACACCATCGGCTGCTCGGCCGGCACTCGCAACATGGGTATCGAGAATGCCATGAGTCAGCAGCTGGAGAGCGGCCTGGTAAAGCAGGCTGACACGCTGGATGAGCTGGCTGATGCGCTGGGCTTTGCGGGCGAGGCCAAGGAGGCCTTCCTGGCCACATGCGATCGCTATAACGCCCTGTATGACGCCCAGGAAGACGAGGACTTCGGCAAGGCGTCTGTGCGCCTGTCCGAGCTGCGCACCGCTCCGTTCTATGGCTGCTGGCTGGGCGCCTCGCTGCTTACAACCATCCAGGGCGTGAAAATCAACGAAAAGACCCAGGCTATGGACAAGAACGCCCAGCCCATCGAAGGCCTGTACGTCTGCGGCGACAACTCCGGTAGCTTCTTTGCCAACAATTATCCCTGCCTGATGCCCGGTATTGCATGCGGCCGTACCATGACCGAGGCCATCAAGGCCGTGAAGCAGATGGGCGGCCTGGAGTAAAAACCGCTTGCGTCGTGGCTTAGTCGCATTTGCTTTCGGATAATGTCGGGCCATGCATGCGCATATTTGCTTTTGATTACGAGGCGCCCCAGTGGGTTGAACACCGCTGGGGCGCCTCAGCTAATAACACAAGGGGGCGGGTGCTAAGATGCGGGCGGCTCAATGGGCGGGTCGGCTCGAAAAAAGCCGTACGTTTGCGTTTTAATCTGACCGGGTGGAGTAGTCGGCCGCCTGCGCTCGACGTTTTGCCTGGTAGCTGCGTTGTCGTTTTGGAGGGATACTCGGCGTGCTGAATTAAAACGCAAACGTGCACGTTTTTTGCCAGCCCCCGGCTGATAGTGGGGCCGAGAGCCGCTTCCTTGCGGTCCTGCGTGCTCGGACGTGGGTCCGGCGCATTACGTTTTGCCGCCATTGGCCGGGCGCTGCCTCCTCGCGCGGCTATAATGCCTCCTGGTTAGACCTTGATCTGGGAGAGAGGACGCACAATGAAGGTTCTGCTTGTAAACGGAAGCCCGCGGGAGAACGGCAACACCTCGGTGGCGCTGGCGGAAGTGGCGCGTGCGCTTGAGGCCAACGGCATCGAGTCGCAGGTGTTTTGGCTCGGTACCAAGTCCATCAACGACTGTATCGCCTGCGGCAAGTGCTCTGAGCTGGGCGGACGTTGCGTCATCGGCAACGACGTGGTGAACGAGCTCATCGAGGCCGCTCGCACCGCCGATGGCTTCGTGTTCGGTACGCCCGTGTATTACGCGCATCCCACGGGACGCATTCTCTCGGCTCTCGACCGCGCGTTCTACGCAGGTGGCAGCGCCTTTGCCCACAAGCCCGCAGCTTGCGTAGCCGTCGCCCGCCGCGGTGGCACCACTGCCTCGTTCGACGTGCTCAACAAGTATTTCACCATCAAAGAGATGCCCGTGGTTTCCTCCACGTACTGGAACAACGTGCACGGCTGCACCCCCGGCGAGGCCGCCCAGGACGAGGAGGGCCTGCGCACGATGCGCAACCTCGCTTCCAACATGGCGTGGCTTCTGCGCTGCATCGAGGCCGGCCGCGCCGCGGGCATCGAGGTTCCCAAGGCCGAGAGTGGTCCGTCGACGAACTTCATTCGCTAAGCAAACGATGGACAAACGGGGGTCTTTCGGCATTTCGCAATGACAACAGCGCAGGTGGAAGGCGTCTTTGCTGGGGCCGACCATGCGCAGCCATCGTCTCTAGACGAAAGGGGCCCTGCCGTTCTTCCGAGCCCCGGTCCGCAGGTTCTTGCAGCTTGCGGGCCGGGGCTCGTGCATACAATCGGAATCATACTTTGAGGTTCAATTAAATGCGTCCCTGGGATTGTTTGGCGAGGACGAGCCCACGGTTACAAGCTGCGCCCGATCGTGTGACCTTGGCACCTGGCGAGAGTCGGGCCCTCCTGTGATCTCATGAGTTGGCGCGCGTGCCCTTGGGCACCCTCGGTCTTTCGCCTGGCGAGAGTCGGGCCCTCCTGTGGTCTCATGAATTGGTGCGCGTGCCCTTGGGCACCCTCGATCTTTCGCCTGACGAAAGCCGAGCTCTGCTGTAATCCCGCGAGTTGGCACATACGTCCTCAGGTTCCCCGGCCCTTCCCCTCTGCTTCTTTTGTCCTCGTTGGACTGATGCGCCTGCTAGGCGCTATCATGGGCTGCTTGACAATTTTGAGGCAGCGTATCGGAGGGCATGCGAGTGGACGGGCAAAACGAAAACGAGTCGATGACGGGCGAGGCGGCACGCACGGCTCCTATGACGTTCCATCCTGAGCTCTCCACGTCTCGCCGCTGGGCCGTGCTCGTCAGCTTCGTGTGGGCGTCGGCCATTTCCATCATGAGCCAGCTCACGATGACCACCTGCCTACCGTCGATTCTGACAGAATTTGACGTGTCCACCGAACATGGCCAGTGGCTTACCACCTCGTACATGCTGTCGTTGGGCATCATGGTGCCATGCAGCGGATTCTTTACCACGCGTTTCCAAAGCAGGCACATCTTCCTCGGCGCCAACCTGGTGTTCCTCGTTGGTTTGCTCGGCGCGTTCGCGCCGAACTTCCAGGCCCTCGTGGCCGTGCGATTCGTGCAGGGTCTGGCGGCCGGCCTCTTCATCCCGCTGATGCAGATTGTCGCTTTCAGGCTCTTTCCGCCGGAGCGCCGCGGCTTCGCCATGGGTGTCGTGGCAATTGCGTTGGCGGCCGGCCCCACGATGGGACCGCTCGTGGCCGGCATCTGCACCGACCTGTGGGGTTGGCGTGCGGTTTTTTTGGGCGTGGGCCTGCTCACGCTGAGCTCGATCGCGTCGTACCCGGTGATGCGCGTGCTGTCCGATCCCACCCAGCGCTGCCCCTTTGACGTGCCGTCGCTGGCGATGCTTGCCGTGAGCTTCATTGGGCTGCTTTTCGGCGTGTCGAACCTGGGAGTGTTTGCCCGCGACATGGCACGGGGCCTTGTGGAGTCGGGCCTTCCTCTCGCGGTGGGCGTGGTGGCCCTTGCGTTCTTTGTCCGCCGCCAAAACAGGCTCGCCCAGCCCCTGCTCAACCTTGCACCTTTCCGCGACCGCCGCTTCGTCATGGGGTCGGCCGCAGTCATGCTCATCTTCGGCGTGCTTATCAACACCGAAGTCTTCATGAGCGTCTATATCCAGTCTGACCAGGGATTTTCGCCCACGGTGGCGGCGCTTACGCTGCTGCCGGGCTCGGTTATATCAGCAAGCCTGTGCCCCTTTACGGGCCGCGTGCTCGACAAGCATGGCCCTCTCGGCCTGGCAATCGTGGGCTTCTCGGTGCTTGTTGTCGCCGGTACGCTGGCTTCGCTCGTTGAACTTTCCTCGCCCCTGGGTTATTCGGTGCTCGCCTTTTCCCTGCGCAGCTTCGGCAACGGCTTCGTGTTGCAGAACATGCAGACGTGGGCGTGCAACGTCCTGCCCGAACGCTTCATGACGCACGGCACGGCCATCACCAACACCATGCGCCAGATGGGCGGCGGCCTCATCAACGCGTCGCTTTTCGCGCTCATGGGTGCGGCGACACCTGCACTTGGTGAGATGGGCGGCATCAAGCTGGCGTTTGCAGTGTCGACCGTGGCCATTGCGCTCGTGGGCGCGTGGCTGATCGTGAGCCTGGCGAGGGAGAAGAGGGGAGCGGCGCGATGAACATCGCTGTGAGCGCATGCCTTTTGGGGACGCCCTGCCGCTACGACGGCGGCTCCAAACCTTGCGAGGCTGTAATCGCCCTAGGCGAGCGCCATACCCTCGTGCCGATTTGTCCCGAGGTCATGGGTGGCCTTCCCACTCCGCGCACACCCAGTGAGATCGTCTGTGTCGAGCCGTATTGCGTGCGTAATGCCGAGGGCGCCGACAACACGGAGGCCTTCGTGCGTGGGGCCGAACTTGCCCTTGCGTGCGCACAAGGGCACGCCTGTGAGCTCGCCATCCTCAAGGCCAAGAGCCCCAGCTGCGGTATCGGCCGCGTCTACGACGGCACCTTCACCGGCATACTCACGGCTGGCGACGGCGTTGCGGCCGCCCTTTTCAAGCGGGCCGGAATCCCCGCAACTGACGAGAACCACCTCCCCGAATGACGCAAAGGGACGGGCGCGACGTGTTGTTCCCGCGCGTGGACTAGAGGCAATTCTTCAGAAAACGCCGGCGAAGAGGCTCTTTGGAGGGCGACTTTGCGCTACGTGCGTTACTCGTGCTCTACCAGGTCGATGAGCTCTTGGTGCGAGTGAACGTTCAGCTTGCGGTAGACGTCGGCGACGTACGACTTCACCGTGCTGTGCGTGAGGGCGAGTTCCTGCTGGATGTAGGCGGCGTTGCGGCCTCGTGCCAGCAGGCGCAGCACGTCGGTTTCGCGCGAGGTGAGGCGGTATTCGCGGGCGAGCTGCGCACAAGAGGCGTCCAGGCGCGAGCCAATGTCGGTAATCGGGGGCCGCTGCTCGGCTTCGCTGCCTATGGTTCCATGAACGCCCGCCGCGTTCGCCTCACACCTCTTGCCTGGCACGAGGCTGCTGTCCGCCACGCCCTCATCGCCTGCGCTCTCATCCGCCTGTGCCACGGCCCCCGGGGCCTCCGCAAGCACGCGCACGCCGCTGAGGGGACGCACGCTGCGTACGGTTGCGTCAAAGCTGAACGAATGCGCCATCCGGAAATTGAACGCGGCAAAGACGAACGCGATGCCCGCGGCAAGCAGGGCTATGCGCAGCTCGTCGAGCAAGCCCATCCCCGTGGCGAACATGCCGCTGACGAGCCCCAGCGCAATCCCGAGACCTCGCGCGGAGCGGACCATGCACAGCACGGGCAGGGCGCCTGCGGGGCTGCGTGCGCCGATTCTCGCAACAAGCAGCCACATAACGAGGGCAAACAGCGAGGAGCTTATCTCGCACAGCGCACTCGAGACCTCGGTGAGGCTGGCGTCTCCCATGCACAGGGCCGGCACGAGCAACAACCCTGCCAGCGTGAGGAGAAATGACAGCTCGTAGAGCGTGTCGATGGAGCGCGACTTACAGCCAAGGGTGTAGACAAGCAAGGCGACAAAATAGATGAGCGCGATAACCGGGCTCAGCAGGGTGCCCAGTCCACCAAACGTTACCGAGAAGCCGAGTGCGGCATGGAACATGACCACCGCAACGAACATGCGGCTGGAAAGAGGAAGAAACGACAAGGGGTTGGTGATGCTCAAGTCGGCCGGGGTGCCTGCGGCATGCAAGCGACCGAATGAAACGCGTGCAAACGGCCAGAGCATGACGAGGCCTACGGGGAAACAGAGCATGAAGGCGGCCATCTTCACTTCAAGTGGTGTGACGGTAAGCGCAAGGCCAAACACGTAGCGCAGGGCGTATCCGCATATAAGCACACCTGCACATGTGGGTCCCGACAGCCCCATGAGCGCAAAGCCCAGCACGATGTCGCGCAGGATGCAGGCGACCCAGCGCAGTGAGGCGGCCGCAACTGCAAGGGGCGCATTCGCCCAGAATGCGCTTGCATACAGCAGCAACGTCATGACGGTGACCATCACAATGGTCACAACGACAGTGCCACGCGAAGTAAAAAGCTCTGGCCGATACTGGCAGACAAACGCAAAGATAAATGCCACCACTGCGCCGCTGAGGGGAGCCACGTACTGCGCCTGCGGTGCGAAGGGGTTCGTGAGCGGGTAGACCGCCGTGTTGATGAGCCAGGTAGAGGTGAACGAGAGGGCCAGTGCGACGATGAGTGCGATGTTGCCGCCGCTGAACAGTTCGCGCATGCGTTGCACGCATGAGGCGCTCAGCCCATCCTTCATAGTCGTCCCGCACCCCCTTCAACGCCTGTGCGCCCCTTTGCACAAGGCTTGTCTGAACACCACCCACCAGAGGGTGGTGTTGGGAAAAATGAGCACCACCCATCGAGCGGATTGCCATCAGTCAGTATGTGGCCCGCGCAATCTCATGCAAGCAAATGTAACCAAGTCGAAACTCACTTAATCCGCCAGTTTTTCCAAAGAAGTTGGTCTTGACTGCCATCTACCAGGCACTTTAAAAAATTTTGTCACCAACCACCTTGCAGTGGGTGCCCCAATTGCCTGCCCGGTGCCAGTATGCGGAGCTGTCAAGGCGCAACGCAGCCAAGCACATACGGGCTGCAACGCGCATACCAAGTTCGATCGCCGCACCGCATAGTGCAGGCAGGCGACCGGCCAAGAGCAAAGGGATGGTATGTATGAGCACGAGCACTACGCGCAGGGGTTTCGTCAGCGGTCTGGCCATGGCTGGTATCGGAGCCGCCGCCACCGCAGCTTCCACCGGCACGCTTAAGACCATGGTTGCCAAGGCAGCCGAGACCGAGGTCCCTGAGACGTGGGACTATGAGTACGACATCGTCGTGTGCGGCGCAGGTGGAGCCGGCCTGCTTGCTGCCCTGCGTGCCCACGACGAGGGCGCCAGCGTCATCGTGATCGACGCCAACTTCGAGATGGGCGGCCATGCGGCGCTGTCCCACGGCCTCACGCACTCCGGCGGCGGCAACTCCTGGCAGGAGAAGTGGGGCATCGAGGATACGCCTGAACAGGTGTATCTCGACCATACCAATCCCGTCCCCATGGATTCGCGTTTCAACGACCGTGCCATCGTTCGCGAGTATGCCAACCGCAGCGTCGAGTGCTTCGAGTGGATGCTCTCCAAGGGCATGAAGATGGTGGACACCGAGCCCACCATGTACAAGACCTACCTCGAGGAGGGCGGCACCGACTGCGAGACCGTCGCCCGCAAGGCCCCGGCCGATGCCGGCGGCTATGTGAACCTCACCAATGGCAAGACGTGCGAGTCGGGCGACCTCAACGGCATCAGCGTCACGCGTCCCTTTGAGGAGACGGCCCTGGCAGAGGGTGTCGACTTAATGTACGACCGCCATATGGACGCCCTCATCCAGGACGAGGACGGCCGCGTTGTGGGCGTGCGTGCCAGCCACACCCCGCGCTTCCTCAAGGACGGCACGCAGCTCAAGGGCCTGCATTACGACGAGTCGATCCAAGACGAGGCCGATGAGCTCACGTTCCATGCCACCAAGGCCGTCATCGTGTGCACGGGCGGCGGCATGAGCAACGTCGAGTACCGCACGATGTTTGACCCGCGCTGGACGCAGGAGTACGACGGCGTCGCTGGCGAGCCGTTCAGCTATGCCGACGCATCCGGTGAGATCGCAGGCCTGTCCATTGGTGCCGGTCTGGGTGCCACGGCCAACTGGACCGTGCAGTGCAAGTGGCCCTTCGCTGCTGCCATCGGCGCTGGTTGCCGCTATGGCTACAAGAATCTGCGTTGGGATGAGGATTCGCCCGTGTGGGAGTTCGCTGGCGCAAAGGGCCTCTACCTCTACAACTTCGACGGCGCCATCCAGGTGAACATGCTGGGTAAGCGCTTCTACAACGAGGAGGCGCAGAACGGCTTCTACTCCGACGGCGACGGCATGTGGGACTACTTCGCCGCATGCTTCGGCAGTGTCATCCTCGACGAAGGCACCCCTGAGGCTCGCCGCGTGGGCGGTCCTCTGTGGACCATCTTCGACGCAGACTATGCCGCTTCCGAGGGCTTCAACTGCGCGTATCCCGATGTGGACACCGAGAACGGCTACTTCTTCTCTGGCGATACCATCGAGGAGCTGGCCCAGAACATCGTCAACAAGTACTACGAGGACTACCCTATGGACCCGCAGGTGCTCGTTGACACCATCACTCACTACAATGAGATGGTGGACAAGGGCCATGACGAGGACTTCGGCAAGCCCGACGACGAGATGACCAAGAAGATCGAGACCGGCCCCTTTTATGCCGCCTGGTCCACGCCCGTGCCGCACGACACGCTGACTGGCCTGCGTACCAACGCTCATCGCCAGGTGCTCACCGTGATGGGCGAGCCCATCCCCGGCCTGTACGCCGCAGGCGAGTGCGCCGGTGGCATGCACACCCACGGCCTGGGCAAGGTTCAGACCGCCGGCTACATCGCCGGCCTCTACGCCGCCACCGAGAACTAGATGGCACAAAGAGACGAGCGCACTGAGTCGCTTGCCTGCTAGTTAGATAAGAGGCGCGCCCGGGGCTGGCATGAGGCTAGCCCCGGGCGCGCTTTGTTGCGCTTACTCCGCTTTCTTCTCGCACAGAAGGTCGATCAGTTCCTGTTGGGAGTGGACGCCCAGCTTGGCGTAGACGTTCTTCACGTGGTACTTCACCGTGTTGTAGCTGATGCCGAGTTCTGCTTGGATGCGCGTGGCGGTGTTGCCGTGGGCGAGCGATGTCATGACGTCAGCCTCGCGCGAGGTGAGGGAGTAGCGCGTCACGGCCTGTTCGCACCGCGCGGCGAGGCTGTCGACATACTGCACCTCCACCTGTGGGGCGGCCACGTCGGGTGCGATGCCCTCGATTGCTGTGTCAAACACAAACGAACGCCGCGTGAGCAGCGTATAGAGCACAAGGCCTGCCAGCACGGCGATTACCAGCAGATCTTGTAAGAGCTTGTCTCCACCCAGCAGGGAAACAAGAAAGTCGTTGGGGATGAGCCAGAGCGTCACGCCAACTGTGATGCCAACGTAGCTCACGGCGTTGCCCCAGCAAATGGTGGGGATTGCTTCGGCCGTGTTGCGCTGTGCCGCGGCCGACAGGGCGAGCCAAATAAGCAGCTGCAGACACATGTAGCCCATCATGAGCAGTGTGCTGGCGAGCTGTCCCGTACGTGCGTCTCCCGTGAGCACAAACATGAACCCGGCTGCCACGCTGAAAAAGGCTGCGACGAAAAGCGAGTCGACCTTCGTGGCCGACTTTGCCTTCCATGCGTACAGTGCGACCGCCCCCGACGAGGCCAGGGAAGCAATGGTCGACACCAAAGGACCTGCATAATTCTCGCAGCGCAGGGCAAAGCCGTAAGCCACGCTAAAGACGAAGATGTACGCGTAAAACGCGTGCGACAAGGGCAGGACCGCCTCAGGTTGGGCGACCTGTTGGCTCGATGTGGGCTCAACCAGGGGCAGCCGCTTGAAGAAACCCTGGGTGAGGGGCAGGCAGAGGACGACGACGGCGACGCTCGAGGCGGCTGCGATGAAGTTCACCAGTCCATAG
>Ga0129314_1001958_pt1 | contig 12661 bp, 18 predicted proteins | sample O1111metagenome_FD_94431 | JGI IMG/M metagenome (GOLD analysis project Ga0129314, IMG submission 94431) | Orangutan individual fecal microbial communities from fecal samples from Wisconsin, USA - O1111 metagenome | ecosystem: Host-associated > Mammals > Digestive system > Large intestine > Fecal...
CTCCAGATAGCGGGCAATAATCATCTGCTGGGTTTCAATGGATACGCTGTGCGTGTGGGTATCCTCCACAGAAAGGCGGACGTAGATCGCGGCGCGGCAAGCGGCGTCGGCCTCCTGCACGGCTACCGCAGCCGTTTCTTTCCTGCTTTTTCTGGCCATGCTCAGCCCACCTTTCTCTGTTTGTAATCTTTCTGCTGCGCTGCCAGCGTGAGAAGCTGCAACGCCTTTTTATATTCGTCCTCATGGGTAAAGGTAATATCCAGCTCCTTTTTCCCACGGACGCGGATGCTCTGTACCATGTGAATGAGCGCCCTGCGGTCTAAGGTTTCCAGCGTGGAGAACTGCGTAAACTGCGAAATCCAGCGGTTGCGCTCACTTCGATTTTCCAGCACCTCCGTGAGCTTTTCCTTGAGAACGCGGACGCTTTCTCGGATGTCCTCGGCCTGCTTGGTGTACTTGGCCTTATAGGAGGCGTATTCTTCCTTGGTAAGCATACCCCCCACAAGACTCTCATAAAGCCGTGACTTGAACTCCAGCACCTGCTCCAACCGGCGCTCATTGTCGGTGATGTGGTCGCTGTATTCCTTGGCAAGCGCCTGATTGATGCTGGTCTGGTCAATGCCCGAAAGCAGCGCCTCCAGAGAAGCAATATTGCCGATATAGGCTTTCAGGCTGTCCCGCACACAGTCGATCAGGCTGCTTTCTTTCAGCATGACCGGATGGGCGCAGCCTTTTTTCTTGCCGGTGGGACAATAATAGTAGTGGTACTCCTTGCCGTTTGCACGGTTGGTCTTGCGGGTCATGCGGCTTCCGCAGCACCCGCAGATCAGAATACCGGAGAACAGATACACCGTGTCCTCGTTGGGAGAAGTCCGGGTATCCAGTCCCTTGATGCGCTGTACCAGCTCGAAATCCTGACGGGCAATCAGGGCTTCGTGGGCATCCGGGATGCGCACCCACTCGGAGGCGGGGCGCTGCTCCATCTGCTTGATCTTGTAATGCGGCGTCCCCTGTTTGCCCTGCACCAGCGTTCCGGTATAGGTTTCATCCTGTAAGATGCGGATGATGGTGGTGGCAGACCATTTGCAGTCAGCCTTGTCCGCATAGCCTCTTTTCGCATAGGGCAGGCCGTTATTCTTCTTGTAAGCCAGCGGGGAGAGAATACCAAGCCGGTTCAGCTCCGATGCGATTTTGGAGGCGCTTGCGCCCTCCAGCCGCATACGGAAAATATCACGGACAACGCGGGATGCGTAAGGATCGGGAACAAGCAGATTTTTGTTGTCCTCGGACTTCATATAGCCGTACATGGGAAACGCGCCTACAAAATCACCGTTGCGCCGCTTCACATCCAGAGAGGTGCGGGTTTTGATGGAAATGTCCCGGCAGTAGGCTTCGTTCATGATGTTCTTGACCGATACAGTCAGATCATCGCCGCTGTCGTGGGCTGTGTCGATGCTGTCGGTGATGGCAATGAAGCGCACCCCGTAGGCCGGGAATACCCGGCGCAGATAGCGGCCCGTTTCAATGTACTCGCGCCCCAGCCGGGAAAGGTCTTTGACAATCACGCAGTTGATGCTGCCATCGGTGATGTCCTGCATCATTTCCTTGAAGGCTGGACGGTCGAAGATGATGCCGCTGTACCCATCGTCGATCTTTTCGGAAACAACTTCAATATCCGGGTTGCGCTCTACAAAGTTTTCAATGAGCTTGCGCTGGTTGGCAACGCTGTCGCTCTCGCTGGAACGGTCATCGGTATAGGACAGGCGGATGTACGCAGCTGCTTTGTATTTTGGCATGAAAAAGCACTCCTTTCTCCCGGTCTGCTCCCGCATGAAAAGAGTGGTTATCTGGCTATTTGGTTTTCATCCTTTTCCACACCGATCATAGCACTCTCTGCGGAAAAAAGCGAGGATGCCGCTCATCGCAAAATCCCTTGCAGGCAGTCCTCCAATGTAACACCGTTCCCGGCAAAGCAGGCGTTTACCACGAAATCGCCGCAGCGGAAGCGGTAGGGGTTTCTGATCTGGCGGACAAAGGCGGCAATGCGTTCTTCCTTGGGAAGATTTTTGTCTACGGACACTTCCCGGATGTCCACCAGCTCATCTGCGGGGATTCGGGATTCGTTCGGCGTTGGCTGCATCATGGCGTTCTCCTTTCTTAGCTGTGTGGTTTCCTCAAAATCACAGGAATGCGCTGACGGGAAAACCGTCAGCGCATGGTATCTGACTTTGAGAGGCGGCTGTGCGGGCAGAATTGAGGCCAAATAACATATTGGCAAATACCGGCGCAGCCGCTCTGCTTGTCCATTTCAATAAATCCATCCCATTTGCCACGCGCCCCGGATGGTGGGCATGATGCAGGCCGCCTCTGGCAAGGCTGTCATAACTCCACGGTATCGCTGTCCGAAAGACTGGCGCATACCGCAGGGTTCCCCCTCAAGTCTGTGGGAGGGCGTGAGCAAGTTTCATTATCCGCCGCGCTGTCATCGCGCCCAATTTGCCAAACTGGGTCTAAGGCTGCGTAGATCGCTCGGATGGCTTGTCCGAAAGTATTCCGAACAAGCCACCGTCTTGGCGGCGCACCTTATGTCGCTATCACGCGGGTTTTGTGCCTGCATCATGGTCTATTCAGTTTTCAACGTTCAGTGAAAGGGTTCGTGGAGAATGTCCCTTCACCTATCATCTTTTTCAGGACGTTTTTGCACCCTGTTTTTGTGTTTAAGGGAAAAGTTTTTTTATTTTCTTCAGCGCAGAACCGATGCTCTTGGAGATGTTCTGATGACTGATTCCCTCAATCGCTCCAATCTCATCAATGGTCATACCATCAACATAGTACATCCAAAGTCTGCGGAACTGTGTTGCTGTCAGCTTTTCCCGAACTTGAGCGACCACCGCCACAGCACGACTGCGATCTTCCAGCCTTTTGCGCTGATGCTCCATAACTGCATCAATGCTGGGAACGGCAAGCGCAGCTTCGGACAGATCATCAATGGATATAATCCGTTTTCCATCCACTACATCGCGCTTATCTTCGATGTGATAACTTTCATCTGACCACATTTTCCATTTCAGGAATTCTTCCTCGCTGGCAAAGTCCTCACGGGTCAGGCGGATGATGACGTCATTGGCGTCTATGTAAACGATAGCGTTGGGGTCTTTCTTGTTCAGCGCATAGCTGCTCTTTCTGTTAAACATATTATTCCTCCGTTTCGGTGTTGGGTGGGTGGTGAACCAGACCAACACCGGCGGAGAACGACAGCCGACAGAAAAACGCAAAAAGGCGCTCGAACAGGCATGATGGCCTGAACGAGCGCCTCGTGTGCGCGTGAAAACGCGAATAGCTAATACTGTGCCGGGAGGGGCTAAATCACGGATGAACCAAACTGTATAAAAAGAGAGCTGCAACTCACTTTCGCGAGTGCAGCTCGTCTGTGGGATCGCCGCGCGCTTTTTGAAGTGGGCGGCTACTCGGTGCCTATGCTTTTTTGCATGACCGTGAGCGGTCTTAGCAGTATCTCCTGTTCATCTGTGACATCATAAGATTACCTCCAACTCGCTGAATATGATTTATAGCTCATACTATGTGAGCTTCATGTGTATTTAAGTGAATTGAGGCTCACTCTACAATATAGTAGAGGTGATTTCCAATGAACTTTCTTGACCTGTTCGCCCAAAAACTCCGCGAAAAGCGGGAGCAGAAAAAGATCACGCAGCGCGAATTAGCGGAACGGCTTAATATGTGTACCCGAACTGTCATTGAGATTGAGAAATGCAAGAGCAATCCGAAATTTGAAACGGTTGCGCTGATCTCAGAAGAAATGGACATCAGTCTGGATGGAATCGTGTTCCACGATAGAGCGCCGCAGACCGTTGCCAAGTGCGTGGTCGATTACTTTGCAGGAAAGAGCGAAGAAGAATCGCAGCGGTACATAGATCTGTGCATGAGCGCAGATAAGCTGAAGTGATGTGCAGGGGAAAACAAAAGGGCCGATAATCCATGCTGCCTGTTGGCTTGCGGATTATCGGCTCTGCGTCTATGCGTCCGGCACTTATTTTATGATCATTTTAGTTATTTATATATGTTGCCTTTCTTCGGGTTGGATAACTGCATCAGCCACGAAGCCCCGCGGCCTGCATGATGGCCTCGACCGCTTCTACCGGATCGCTGCCCCAAGTGATCTCCACCTTCTCACTCCCGGCGCTGTCCAGCAGCTCCCGCGCCTCGCCGGTCAGGAGCTTTTGGTAGGCATCATCCACCAGCTCCAGCTTTTTCAGGTAATCGGCCAGATCATTGTTTTTCGCGGCCAGCCATGTGGAGGCGGCGTCGCTGATCTCATCCGCTCCAAGCCCCGTATTCACGCCCCAGTCCAACAGCTTGACCGCCGCCTGCACAGCCGACAGCGAAGAACCGGATGTTCCAATGGCCACAGTCTGGTCGATCTCATCCAGAATGGGAAGTGTCAGCACCGACGGTACATCTGCCGGAGCATCAGTTGCGTCAGAGGTGGAGCAGGTCACGCTGTCCGCAGAGATTGTGACATACAGCTTTTCCTGTGTTACATCGTAAAGGAACGTGCCTTCTCCCAGCAGCATATCGTCAGCATCCAGCGCACGAACGGTAAAGAGGACGGAATTGTTCTCTTTCTTGGAAAGCTGTGCAATATCATCACCGGTAAAAAGCCATTCACCGGCCTTTAACAGCGAGCCGTCTGCATTTTCACACACCTTTGTGAAGCTGCCACCGTGCAGGGCAATAGAACTGGCGTCATCACGCTCCAGCTTGACATACACGCCGGAGCCATCGGATTCGGTTGGCACGTCTGCCTCTGAAGTCGGGTTATTGGGGACTTCTGACAGTCTGGTACATCCCGTCACAAAGACGGTGATCAGCAAAGCCGCTGCGGCCAGCAGTGTAGTCATTGTTCCATTGTGCTTTTTCATAGTTCCTCCTGTAAGTTCATTGTTGAGAAAAAGACTGACGGTAGACTGGCAGCACCCATTTCCAAAATACCAGTCCATTGACAAGGAGCAGCACACCGAAAAGACATCTTGCCGCCCACCCCGGGCAAAGAAGGGCGATGCCGTTCATATCCCCGCCGCCCAAAAAGCTGCACAGGACGCTTAAGTACAGCGGATCGAGCAGCAGAAATGCAATCGTTATGTAGTAAAGCATCGCACGGAGCAGCTTGCTTTGTGCGCGGCAGATGCTTTTCGCAAGTGCCGTCAGCAGATACCCTGCGCAGAAAGTCGCCAAAGCACCTGCAAGGCAGAAGATGCCAAGCTGCGCGCCTGTCATGCGGTCGGCATAGACGTCGATCTGAACGCCAAGTCCCATGAAGTTGATTTGCCTGAATACACCCGTGATCAAGGCGTAGAGCAAATGCGCCCCCTCGTGAACGAGGTAGTAGGCGGCAAGTGCTGCCAAAATACCGATGTATTGTCGTGTTCGTTTTGACATGATATGTTCTCCTGAAAGGTCATTATTTTCTGCCCCAATACCGGAACACATGGCGGCAATACTCCTGATACGGTGCACCAAAGGTGTTCACAAGGTATCGCTCCTCCTGCAATATCTGCAAGTGAAGCATGACGATGGCAAAGGCAGAAAAGCTGAGCGTCAGCAGGTTCCCGTACAGTAGCAGGACACCGACATACATGAGGTCAAAGCCGAAGAACGCCGGGTTGCGGCTGAAACGGTAAATGCCGGTCGTGATAAGCTCCGTTTTATCCTTGTCGGGAATACCCGCCCGCCAGCTATCCTTCATGCATAGGACGGACAGCAGGAAGATCGCATCGCCCAGTATTCCAACGCAGAAGCCGGTAAACCGTGCGTTCGCGGGAAGATGGCTCCAACCGAAAGCAATGGAGAGAAGTTGTGCAACGGGCGCACCCAGCGTTGCAATGCTCATCAGCATTTCGACCGTGTGAATGGATTTTTCCTTTCTGCACCCAATCTGCCGGGTCTGGATGCCCCGGTGCTTCTGTGCCAGCACCTTGGCAAAATAAACGCCGTAGAACACCGCCAGAATGAGAAGTGCCAGCACCGCATAGGGAAGCCTGTCCTCCCAAGGAATTTTCATGTTTTATCCATCCTTTCCGTTGCCTGCGCTGTCCAATACTGGATGCCCCAATGTTCAAAGTCCCATTGCTCCATATAGGTATTGCACTCGTAGTCGATGTAGTAAAGCATTCCATCGCACGGGACGAAGTTGGTGGGATAGTAGTCGATGTTCAGTCCAGCCGGGTATAGCAGGCTGCACATGGCCTGCACCTGCGTAAGCCAGTCGGGTTCCATCCGTCCCTCTTTGAGTAGCTCCGCCACCGTTGCCCCAGCGATGTATTCCTTCAAAATGCGCTCCTGCGGGGTGTCTACCGTCAGAAGCCGGGGCATAGGAATACCGAGCTTCCGCAGCGTTTCATAGTCCCGCAGCTCAGAGCGCAGCTTGTCCTCGAACGCATAGTATTCGCAAGGCTCGTGATGAATCTGTTTCAGGACATATTGCGCCGCTCCATCCGTCACCAGATAGGAATAGCCGCCTTTTCCTTTCCCAAGGGGCTTGATTACGCGAAATTCTGCGTTGTTTACCGCCATTGTATCAGACATTGTCCAGTTTCAACCGCTTCAGATTATCCAGAACAAACGGGCTGTTTGCAGCAATCTGCCCCAGCGTCGGGCACTCGTCCATCTGCCCGCAGTCTGCGCAGGTATCCAGTCCCTTTTCCCGAACGCAGTTATGTACGGGGCAGAGTTTGTCGCAAAACGGTGTTTTTGCGCCATCCACACGACAGCCGGTGCAGTTTATCATTTCCGGCGTGATCGTGACCCCGTTGAGCTTTGTCCACAGCGCGGCAGTTTTCTCGCGCAGGGCGTTGTCGTTTGTAATCGTTGCGATTCTGGCGTCGCAGGTTTCACAGTCCAGTCCGCAGCATCCGATCAGTTGATTTGCGTTTTTCATAGTTGCCTCCACAAATTTTTTCTTTTATAACTTTCTTGCCTTAAACAAAACGGAAATGGGTAACATTTTTGCTTTTTTCGCTTTGTCGCTGATATTTCCTTGTGCGTGCATTGTCGCCTCGTCGGTCTGCTCAACCATTTGCTCAATTACAAATCCCGCTTTCGCTAAAGCGTTGACATAAGTGGATATTTTTCGGTTGCACAGCAGAATCTCTCTGCCGTCCACCGGCATTCTGAAGTAAGACTCATCAAAATAGCTTTTGTTCATCACCAAGGCATTATTTTGGATCACATCTTTCCGTTCATCGCAAGACCAGGCAATGCAGTAATTGAGTGTATGATGCCAGCTGAAAATGAAGATACCGTCTTTTTTCAGATACGATGCAATCTTCCGGAAAGTACCGTCCAGATCAGTTGTCCATCCGATACCATATATCGAGTATACGAAATCGAAATACTCTTTCGGGATATTCATATCAGCTTCCATCGGAGAGCAGATAAAATTAGCCGTGTAACCGTTTTCACTCAAATACCGTTCAGCATTTTCAAGCTGTTTATGAGAAAGATCAACGCCCCATAATTCTCCGGCATTTCTATCTGCATGATATTTCAGAGAATGACCGCTGCCACAGCAGATCTCAAGCATTTTCTTTCCCGAAACATCACCGAACAAGTGCAATTTATCCTCAGTTACAAAGTGTACGCCGTATGCAGGAAGCGCAGTAGTGCCGAACCACAGATCGGCGTATGTATCCCAGTAATGCTTATTTGTTTTTAATATTTCATCTCTGTTCATTTTCCCTTGTATACTTATTCACCTGCCTCACACAGCTTTATCGATCAGGATTTATCTCTCGGAAGCAATCAGTACAGCTCTGCATGGCGAACCGTCCGCGCCGGATAGATTTAACGGCGCTGCATTTAAGAAATAAACCCCTTCCGAAACTTCTGCCAAACGGATTCCTTCAAGCAACACGATACCGGCTCCCAGCAAAATGAGGTGTACTTTCATTGGTGCGGCTTCGGGGCCGACAGTCTGGGATTCATTGCCGAGCAGTAAGATTCCCGAACCGGCAAATACTTTGGCTGCTTCCGAAGAAATCTCTGCCTCTCCCTTAATAAGAATTCTCTTTGCTGCTTCCGGATTCTGCTTTTTCGCGTTTTCGAGTATTGCCGCAGCATCATCGGCAGAGACGATACCATGATGCTGCGCAACATAAGCCAGTCCTACGAACGTATCCAAGCCTATGGAATCGACGGTTTTTCCGCCTTTGATAAAATGAAACGGTGCATCGATATGTGTGCCGTTGTGAGCGCACATGCTAAAAGCCGTCAGGTTATACAGACCGCCTTTTTCCATTGAAGAAAGCAGCTCCTTTTCTGGTGCCGGGTCATCAGCATATACCTGACAGCCGAAAACCTCTTGGGAAATATCATAGATTTTCATTTTAACTTTACACTGCCATCCTGATTTACCCATTTCAAATCAAAGAGAAAATCTTCTCTTCGTTTGTCATTTCTGCTACCTCTCGCTTTAATCTTTCTTGACAGCAAGGCAGTAATTGACATGCTCAAAGGCTTTCAAATCTGCCCCGGCCTTGTCAATGATGTCCTTTTGAATATCATCCGGCGTCAGCAGCTCGTAAATCAGAAAACCGTGCGTCTCCAGCAGCTTTTCAAGCTCTCCATAGGAAAATGCCGACTGCATCGGTTCGCCACCTGCTTGCGCCATCATCATGGTGTTCTGCACACGCTTTTCGGGCGCGTCAAAGAAGTTCTCGTCCGGATAGTCGAACACCAGCGTACTGCCGTCCGCGCAAAGCGATGAAAGCTCGGCAAGCGTTTTGCCGATGGCCTCCGCCGAAAGGTAGTAGGTCACACCCAGCCATGAGAAGAAGGACTTCACTGACGGGTCAAACCCAGCGGCGGTCAGCCGTTCCGTCAGGCTGTCCTTTGCAAAATCCACGGGGACAAAGGCAAGGTCGTCGGGAACCGTCCAACCGGCGCGTGCGATCCGCTCCTGCTTGTCCGCCTGCGTCATGGGATGATCGACCTCAAAAACCTTGTACTCCGATAAAAATTCCGGTTCCCGAAAAGCAAAGGTATCCAGCCCCGCGCCGAGGATGACATATTGCTTTGTGCCGGTCAAGACGGCGGTTTTCAGTGCCTGCTCTGTGTAGGCCGCACGGCACAGCGGCGACGGCGCAATATGCGTGTTTACGAGCTTGCGCACCAGCGCGTTCGGTTCCTGCTTTGCAGGGTCGATCTCCGGTTCAAAAAACTGCGCTCCGCCGAGAACATAACCCTGAACAGCGGCATATTCTTCTGCCGTCATCAGCTCTTTGGCAAGATGGTCTGCGAAAACTGGATGTTCTTCATTTTCTGCGTGAAACGCCCGTCCGAAGGAACTCATCAGGGCGGTAATGCTGGCTTTGTTATCCATTCTTGTTGCCTACCTTTCATTTTTTTTTTGAGAATTGTTCCTGTTGTCTTAACCGATATTCATACCATTCGTGGTCAATCTCCCGAAAACCGACGGATAGAAACATACATTGACTCTGTTCGTTAAAGGAATAGATATTTGCCCGAACCGCAGCCATACCGGTTTCTTTTGCCAGCTTCAGTATCTCCGTCACGCATCGCCTGCCGATGTGCCGGTTCTGATATTCCTTGCAGACAACAATGGCAATTTCGCCATCGTCACGCAAGGAAACATCCCCGACCAGCACGCCCAGATACTCGATGTAATAGCAGCTTCCGTGCGTGGAAAGAAAATCATACATATTATGCAGAAGTTCCGGCGTATATGGCGCATCCCGATTGTCCACCTGTTTGCAGACATCTAAATCCTGATACCACGGAAGTGATACCGCATCGTTTCGATAATATGGGATTAGCTTAATCTCATTGTCAACAACGCGCACTGTCATTTCGCACACGCTTCCTTTCTCTGAGCAATTTCACTTTCTTACGGCAAATTACCATTACCGCACTCACTATAAGTTGCTTTCCGTTTTCCTTCAATGATGTGTGCGGTGATAATCGTATAGCTGTAAGAATTAACAGTAACCTTTGTATTTCTGGTTTCACAGTACCAATTCTTTCCTTGCTGCGTTATATGACATTGAGGGCTCAGAATCAAATTCTTACAGTAGCTGACCACATCATCTGTATCTAATTTCAGATTTCTTTTTATCCGGTCAACTCCCATCGGGGTAGTATGAAGCCGGTCAATATGTTCAGTCAGCAATTCATTCTGCTGCATCGCATAGTTTTCCTGTGAATTAAAATCTATCATTTGTGTGTTCCTGCTGTTTTTTCGGGAGAGTCCGTGTCAGAATCAGCGTATAAGCCACTGCAATTACGATCAGGACAGCGAGACGGAGCAGGTGCATTTCCGTGGTAAGATTGACATCATTCGCAAATGTGCTGAGCGTGTTGATGGCGGAATGGACGAGGATGCAGGGAAGCAAGCTGCCGCCGCGATAAAAGACTGTGACCAGCAGGAATCCAACCGCGATGGCAAAAACGATCTGGCACAGGTTATTGACAAGATCCATGCCGCTGCCGTTGAACAGGTTGATGATATGCCCGATACCAAAAGTCACACTGGAGATAATAACGGCGGATTTGATATTATCCTTTGCAATGGACTCAAACAGAAGCCCCCGGAAGATTACTTCCTCCAAAAATCCAACACAGAGCATACATACGATCCGGCAGACCGTTTCCACCGGAGAATAATTCACCGCAACACCGTTCCAGAGGTTCCCCGATGCCAAGATAAGCAGCGGCACATAGTAAAGGAAGCGACATGCAGGAACGGGTGATTTGCAAAGCCCATACCGCTTCTGCAAGTTGTTCTTTCGGATAAAGGCAAGAAGCACGACCGTCTGCAAAACGCAGAAAGCGGCGCTTGCGGCGTATGCGACTCCGATGGCCTTGTTCAGCGGATTCGCCAGCGATTGCAGAACGCAGTAAACCACAATCCATACAATCGCAAAGGTCAGTTCGTTTTTCTCATATAGCTTTTTCATGTTATTTCCTCCTGCACCACATATAGCTCAAGCACCGAGCAATCAGCTCCTCTGCGTTTTCTTTCCATCTACCTGTTGAATATAAACCGTTCCTTTGGCGCGATGCGCTTCCACATAGATGGAATATGTACCGCATTCGGAAATGTTTATGGTGAACTCGGTCACGCCCTTACCATTACCGGAATATAAAATGGTTTCGTCTGGTTCTTTGATTTCCATGTAAATCGAACCCTTTACGGTTTCAAACTGAACCGCGAGCGTATCGCCTGCGCTCAATTCCATCGTGAACCGGTCAAATCCGGTCATGCGGTTGATGTCCAATCGGTAGAAGCCTGCCTCTGCCGTGCGGCTGCCAACAAAGCAGTCTCGGCCGCAAGCAGTCAGAAAGGCAGCAAGCCCTAAAATGCAGAGAATGAGAAGTGTAATGGTCAATGGTTTTTTCATTAATTCTCACATCCAAAGCGCTTTTTTTCTTGGTGCAGAGCTTCGCCAAGAAATATTTCCACCAACTGCATGGTGTCCAGATTGACACCATGACTGTCCTTTTTTCGAATGACCGTCATGTGGCCGCTGCTTTCTTCCTCCTGCACCAGCCGAAAGATAACGGGAGCATCGTACAGCTCATTGCGGTGCGCATACAGAGCACAGCCGTCGAGGGTCACTTCAACATCCTCGCTGCCTTGCAGGACAAGTGTCGGCGTCTTGGCATGGGAAAGCCCCGCCACGGCGTTCGGGTTGCAATTCCGTCCAAACAAAATGCGCTGCATCGGCAGGATCAGGCTGCACAGCAGCTTTCCGAATTGGGGTATGTTTCCGGTCGCCTCCGCGATAACTGCCTCGTCCGATGAGAAAAACGGCGCATAGGCTACGATCCTGTCCACCGGCTTGGCGGTACATTGCCGTACTGCGCAAACGGCGTATGCACCCATACTGTGTCCCATCAGAATGACTGGAAGCGAGCCGTCGTCCACATAATCGAGTGCGTTTTTCAGGTCAATCACCGCCTGTGGAAATCCGTAAAAATGCCCAGTGCTTCCTGTGTAACCGCTGTACTCAAAGGAAAACACCTTATATCCCTGTGCAGCAAAGTGATGGATCTCCGGTAGATAATACTCGACTCCCGTTCCCATTCCGTGCGCAAAAACCAGCAAACCGCGCGTTCCCGCCTCATTCCAGAGATAACCTGCAAGGCGATTCCTGCCGCTGGAGAACATCACTCGACGCCCATCAATATTTGCGTCTGGTTGCACCTCCGGGCGGAACATGGCGGCGTTCACAATAAAAGCGGCAAAGAAAAATGTGATCAGCAAAAAAAGAAGTATGAATATCACCATGCGTTTCTCCTGAGTTTTAAGCCCTTTTTTCTTTCATTTTCGTTCTGAAAAACAATAAACGCAGTGCAGCCCAATCTATCGGTCTGCACTGCGTCTAAGCGTCTGGCATTTTGATTTCTTCAATTTTTCGTCCGTTGTTAAGCGCCAGTTGCTGCCTTCCAGAAAATCGTATCCCAGCAGCGCCTCTATCTCCGTCGGTTGACCGTATAGCTTGTCGCAAATATCGACATTCTGCAAATAAAGTGGCAAGAGAAAGCACAACAATCATTCCTCCCAATCGTTTTCTATCTATTTATAAGTTCTATTTCGATTGATCCGCTTGAAAAAGAGAAAATA
>Ga0129314_1001959_pt1 | contig 12658 bp, 13 predicted proteins | sample O1111metagenome_FD_94431 | JGI IMG/M metagenome (GOLD analysis project Ga0129314, IMG submission 94431) | Orangutan individual fecal microbial communities from fecal samples from Wisconsin, USA - O1111 metagenome | ecosystem: Host-associated > Mammals > Digestive system > Large intestine > Fecal...
AGCGATCAGCGATTATCTGCACTTCTCGGTGCCGGATAAAGGTCCTCTGTCGGAATTCGAATCATGGATGCCGGACTTCATGAAAGGACTTGCAAAGGGCATCAACAAGAGCAAGAAGTATGTCGAAAAGGCTGTATCCTCCGTAGCCGATGCGATGTCGCTCACCATGCAGTCGGGCTTCGATATGAAGTTTGACGGCATTTCGGGCGCAATGCTGGACGGCGGCAGCGGCGGTGTGATCAACAACTACTACAACAACGACAACAGCCGCACAGTGAATCAGACAAACAATAGTCCGAAATCACTGTCACGGCTGGAAATCTATCGTCAGACGCGGAATGCGCTGAATGTGTAACCCCATTATTTACTCATTTCTATCATTAAATTTCTGACTGTTGGGATGGAAGAATCAGGTGCTATTATTTGTTGTTCATCTACACATGCAACTATATTTAGATGCGTTTTGCAATAATCAAGAACTTTATCAGGTATAGTTCTTCCGTCCCTTAATTTATTGAGTAAACACTGATTTATATACCCAGTGATGTAGTCAACAGAATTTATGATTATGTCGTCACCTGAAATAAAGTCTAATGAGTAGTTATATTCTCTGCATTTTTCAACACAAGCCAATCTTGATATGGTTTCTCTCAAGGCCGGTTCCCATTGTGTTTGAATATCATGTAAACAATGAATATTAAAGTAAGTAGGGAAAAATGAAGGGGCAAGGGATAATAAATGTCCAAAGCAATCAGTGTGTGCATCAATAGTCAATTGCTTAGTTGTATTATTAAATTGAATTGTATCTAATACGGGGAAAAGATGTTGCTTTTGGATTGGAGCGGCTAAATTTCCATTTTCATATCCCTCAATTATGTCAATTACGTCGTTGCAGGCATCGGTAATATATTTTGAGTGAACAGTTACAGACAATTTTTTTATTAAGTCCTTCAATATAGCTGTATCATGATTTCCCGAATCAAAGAATGCACAGTACTCCCACATAAGTGAATCAGAAAAACGAGCGTAAATCAGATTGGCCATCGCACGTTTAATTAGTCCCTCAACAATATGCTCTTGTGAGTCTTCAGCAGATGAAAGATAATGAGGGCATACGCAGTATTCCGTAATAATTTTTGCTATTGTAAAACGTTTGCTTTCAATTTCAAAATATGTCATACCATTATGTTTTTCAAAAATAGCAACTATTAATGGGAAAAGGCGTTCGCTACGATTTCTGGCCTGCTTGTTTGACCATTTAAAAGGTGACTCAAAGTGTTCAAGCGATATTAGTTCTTCTAGTTCACATTTGAGCGAATCAGCGTTTTTTGAAGGTATAAACAACGCTCCTAAGCCAAAGAAAGGTTTGTCATTGAAGTTCCATCTTTCATTTTTATAACGTTGTTGACCAGATCGATTGGTTTCATCCATAAATACAGTAAGTTCCATACTCTCACCTCTGTCTAATTATACATCAATCCAGTAAAAAAAGCAAGGGGGTGCATATCATGTTTTTCAGCCTTATCTTAGAAAACTCCGCCGGAGACCAGATTGACATGACAGCGACCGCAAATCAGTATATGACCTCAAAGATCGAGGGACTTTCTCCGCCGCCCGGAACGATCAGCACCTCCTCCTACGCTGGCATGGACGGCAGCTACCTGAATAATGCCTTCATAGAAAAGAGAAATGTGGTCATTTCCTTTGAGATGAGGGGCATCGGTGTAGAAAAGCGCCGCCATCAGCTCTACAAAGTGGTGAAACCGAGCCGCTTAATCAAGGTCTACTACAAAACCGCAGGCATTGATGTGTTCACAACCGGCTATGTGGAAACCTGCGAGGTGCAGAACTTTGAGATGCTGACAACCGGGCAAATCTCTATCCTGTGTCCTGACATCTACTGGTACTCTACGGAATCCGTCATGGCGTACTACTCGCAGATCACAGGCGCATTCACATTTCCGTTTCCGACCGAGAGCAATCCGGAGCCATTCGTCCTCGGCAAGTATAACACGCAGAATATCATGGAGATCATCAATGATGGCGATGAAACAGGCTTCACGCTTGAAATTGAAGCACTCGAAGATGTCCGTTCGCCTACGCTGTACAATGCGGATACCGATGAATACTTGCAGATCACAGGCGACCTGCTTGCAGGCGACATCATTACTGTGACTACCAAAACAGGCAACAAGACTGTAACGCTCGACAGGGGCGGTGTCAAGACCAATATCATCAATCGCCTTGTATCCGGCTCAACATGGCTGACGCTGCGTGAGGGCAGGAACCGCTTTTATCTGCGCGGCACCGGGCTAACAAAACTGAGGGTGAAGATTATCCACACCAATGCGTATCTGGGGGTGTAATTTTGCAGATAGAAGTTTATAAAATGAACGCTGCGGAGGACAGTCTCACAATCACGCTTGAAGCGATCTGCGACACATTTTCAAGTCTGTTGTGGGACATCGAATACTACAAGTGCGGCAGCTTTGAAGTGTATATCTCCGCCAATCCGCAGAATGTGGGCATCTTCCAGCCGGGGCGCATTGTCGGCAGAGATGATGACAGTCAGCATTTCGGTATCATTGAGTCGGTTCTCATTAATACCGATGTCGAAAACGGCGACTATCTGACGGTCAGGGGCAGATTCCTCATGTCTCTGCTGGAACGACGCATCATTCATCCGACCTACAATGTGACCGCAGAGAAAGCATATTCGGAGATCGTGCGGGAAGTTGTCACGCAGAACACATTATTATCTGACAGTCGGAAGATTCCGGGACTATCGCTCGGCACTGTATACGGCACCTGTTGGGAACAGACTACAACGCTGCAAATCTCCTATGCAAACCTAATGGAATGGGTGTATACGATCTGCGAGAAGATCGGCGGCACTGCAAATATCCGGCTTGTAAAGGATTCCGGTGAGCAGTATCGCATGGTATTTGACTTGTCCGAAGGTGCTGACCGTAGTCTGATGCAGGAGGACAATCCCCACATCATCTTCTCGGACGCATACAGCAATCTGCTATCCTTCAGCTATGCTACCGATGCCTCCGTGCAGCGCAATTTCGCATATATCTTCGGACAGGGCAAAGGTGAAGAGCGAAAGCACACCACCTATTTCAATGGCACAGAGCCGACCTATCTCGACCGCTATGAGCTGTATGTGGACGCTGACGATATATCTGAGACAGAACAGGTCGAGGGTGAGACTGTGCCGATTCTGGAGGAGCAGTATATTGAGCTGCTGAAAACACGAGGCTCTGAACGGCTTGAACCTCCCAAGACTGCCTCCGAATCGGAGATCGCTGCAAATAACTCGCAATATGTATACAACCGTGATTATTATGTCGGTGACTATGTGACTGTGGAGCATAAGCGTTTCGGCATGATTCAGCCGAAAATACAGCTCGTCGGCATGATCGAAGGCTTTGACCAGAACGGGCGCAGTCTTACGCCCACATTCAAAGAGGGGTGATTTTATGGCTTTTTCAAGCGGATTTTTCAATTCAAAGAACCTTGACAGAACCTACACAGCCGAGAATTTCTGTGACTATCTCGGCAGTATCATCTGCAACGGCATTCAGGACAACTACGGTGACTGCTTCAAACTGACCGCAGCAAGCAGCGGACTGAGCGTGACTGTCGGCAGAGGCAAGGCATGGATTAACGGACATTATTTCATCAATGATGCACGCTATTCTATTGATCTTTCGGAGTATATGGATGAGTCATTGCCACGCTATGTCGGTATTGCGATTTATCTTGACACCACGGAATCCGTCCGCAGCGTGACGCTGAAGCTCTTTCCCGGCACTCCGGCAGAGAGTCCGCAGCTTCCATCCATTCCGCAGGATGCCGATCATGTGAGACTGCTCATGTACGCTGTGCGTCTGAATCCGGGTGCAACATCGCTGACAGAGCGTGACTGGTGGGATTATCGAGAGGACAGAAATGTATGCGGATACTGCCGCTGTATTCTCGGCAAATGTAAAGTCACGGATATGCTGGCTCAGCTTGCACAGATCGAGGCAGATATGCAGGAGTATAACGATACTGTTCAGGCTTTAACTACACAGGTTGAAACCTTGCAGACCGAGGTCGATGATATTATTGGCGGTATCGTGGAGATCGGCACTTGCGGTGAGAATATCCATTATGTCCTCTACGAAAATGGAAAGCCCCTGCTGCACGGCTCCGGTGCAACTTATGATTATGAGATCGGAGACTCGCCGTTCTGGGAGAGAATGGACATCCGTTCCCTTGTTATTGGTGAGGGTATCACAACGATTGGAACCAGTGTATTTGAGCGATGCTACAACATGGCTACGGTCACATTCCAGTCTACTATAACAACCATCAAGGCACGCGCATTCTTCATGTACACGCAGGGCGGTTTGACATCTCTGACAATTCCACCATCAATCACAACAATCGGCGAGAAAGCGTTTGTGGATCAGGCTCTTACCTCTATCATTATGCCTGCAACACTCACTACGCTTGGCACCTATATCTTTGACGGCAGTGATACTCTGACAACCGCAAGAGTTGAATGCTCAGAAGTGCCGGGATTCTGCTTTGTAATGTGCCGAAACCTGTCAAATGTTACACTTAGTCATAATGTAACAAAAATCGGCTCTCACTGGATCAACTACTGCAACAGTCTTACTCAGCTTACCTATGAAGGAAGCCTTGATGAATGGGTGGCTGTTGTAAAGGGCGGTAACTGGGACGGCAGAGGCGGTCAGCTTGATGGCACACTCGAAAAGGTCATCTGTCTGGATGGATATATGCAGTTTGATACAGAAACCAGAGAATGGACGGAGGTGCGTGAATAATGTGGAAATTCCTCGTAAAAAACCAGAGCATTGAGATCCTTGAGCGTGAGGTGCTTGCAGATCACCAGATTCAGTATGTGCAGTTCAAATTCACCTTTGATGGCGACTGGAAGCGCTTTCACAAGGTGGTACAATTTTCGCAGTGCGATGAGGTGTATTCCGTTGTTCTCGGCGTGGACGGCACAAGCTGTTATCTGCCTGCGGAGCTTCATGTGGGTGCTGTGAAAATGGGTATTTACGGCTATGATACTGCATCGGATACAACGGTGAGAGCGACAACAGTTCCGGTCACACTGAATATCCGTGAATCCGGGTTTGAGGGTGAAGAACCGCCCATCCCGCCGACACCGGATCTGTATACACAGCTTCTGAAACGCATTGAGGACGCAGAGCACGGACTTGACGGCAAATCTGCCTATGAGATCGCGTGTGATCACGGCTATGTCGGCACGGAGGAGGAATGGCTGGAAAGTCTGAAGGGCAAGGACGGCGTGACACCGGATATGTCCGAGTATCCGAAAACAACTGAGGTCACAACCATTATCGAGCGTGAGATCGCACCTGTCGCAGAAGATGCGCATACGCACGCCAACAAGGATATCCTTGACAGCCTGACTGCGGCTCTGTTGGATGATTTGCAGGGCTTACAGCAGTTTGAGGACAGCACGATCTATGACATTCAGACGGTCAACGAGGAAATACTCAATTTGCAGCAGTACAAGCATCGGCATAACAATCAGGAAGTGCTTGACCGCATCACCGAGGCAATGGTTGATGCTATCGCCGAGTGGCAGCCCTTTGAGGACTGGACAAGAGAGCAGATTCACACGCTCTTTGAATCTGTCAACAACTTTTCCAATACGGCGCACACACATGAAAACAAGGATGTGCTTGACAGCATCACAGAGCAGTATATCCGTGACCTGACCGCTTTTCAGGCATCAACTGCCAATGCACTGCACGGGCTGTCAACGGGGCTGAGTGAGGTCTCTGCACAGGCGCATTCTCATGCGAATAAGGCTGTGCTTGACAACATTACACAGGAAATGCTCGATGACATGGGTTCTATCTCAACAGTGGTCGGTCAGGCGCACTGGCATCACAATCTCACAACACTGAACGGCATCACAGAGTCTCATGTGAGCAGATGGAACGAGGCATACACTGCCGCCATGAACCTGAATGAGCGTGTGGGTGTCAACGAAGGCGTATTTGAGCGTTTTAAGACGGAAATCCTCTATGATATGCAGGGCGCAAAGACCTCTATCACAGACATTTATACGAGACTCGATGCACTTGAAACTGCACTCGCCGGTGTGGAGGATGCACTGGCGGCTATCGTGGAGGTGAACTGAATGAGCATTGCAAATTATCTGACAGCTCTCGATGAGCAGAGAGATGCTTTAGCTAGAAATCTGGTAACAATGGGAGTGTCTGCATCGGAAACTGAAAAGCTGAATACGCTCGTGCCGAAGGTGCTGCAAATTCCACAGACCATGCCGGATGTGACGCTGTTCAAAGCGTCCATCGACACACTCCACGACTACGGCGAGAAGGTGTATACCTTCTATAATGACGGGTATCGCTCCCTTTCGGGCTTTGCGGAGTCCTATCCGAATTTCTGCTCGGAGGAGAACGGCTATGCGATTTATTACAATCAGCCTGACTTCAACTGGGGACAGACTATCTACACGATGTGTGTCGAGCCCGTTCACATCAGTTCTTCCAACAAGATCATGATGAGTTACAAGTCCGGTGCAACGGATATCGGGGCGATGTGGCTCGTGCCGAAAAGTAATGAGACGCTTTCCCCGGCGGATACTGCAAGATATATCTACGAGTCCATTCAGAACAATACAGCGATTTCCGTGCCGTTTGGCTGGCTTGGCTCTGTGGGTAATTATATCAATGTGCTGCACGAATGTGGTGTCATCAACACCGGCGACTATTATCTTGCATGGAAGGCGATCACCGACAACACAAGCCCGATGATTCGCTCCGTCAAAATCGTGGATGTGACAATTTGAAAGGATGATACTATGAAAGAAAATATCTGTACTGCCGCCGGAGTGATCGGCGGCTTTTTTGCTGCACTGCTCGGCGGATGGGATTCGGCTCTCATTACGCTTGTGCTGTTTATGGCTATCGACTTCACCACAGGTCTGATTGCTGCGTCTATGGGCAAATCCAAACACAGTAAAACCGGCAGACTCAGTTCAAAGGCAGGCTGGGTTGGGCTTGCGAAAAAGTTCTGTATCCTTCTCATGGTTGTGGTCGCTGTCCGCATGGACATTCTTATCGGCACGACCTACATCCGCGATGCAACGTGTATCGGCTTCTGCGTGAACGAGCTGCTTTCGATTATCGAGAACACCAGTCTTATGGGAATCCCGTATCCGCCTGCGATCAAGAAAGCAATCGAGGTGCTTCAGAAAAGGGCATCGCATATTGATGATGAAATTCAGGAAATGATTGATCAGATGGAGGATGATAAAAAATGAGCAAGACCTACGATTTCAATGATACCACACAGCTTTCCCCGCATTTCAATATCAGCGAGTTCCGCTGCAAGTGCGGTAAGGAACATGAAACGCTGAACAATCCGGAGCTTATTGAAAAGCTCGAAAAGCTGTTCACTGCCCTCAATTGCAGTAAAATCATCGTGACCTCTGGTTACAGATGCACAGCACATGATAAGAATGTAGGCGGCAGCGGAACTGGTCAGCACACACTCGGCAATGCAGCGGATATCTGCTGCTATGGGCAGGACGGACAGCCGATTTCTTCAAAAATCGTTTGCTGCAAGGCACAGGATATCGGTTTCAGGGGTATTGCCAACATCACCGCCGCCTATATCTACACTCATGTGGATGTGCGTCCGAACAAGAAATGGTACGGCGATGAGGTTCACGGCAACAATACTGTGACCGATGATTTTTACAAATATTTCGGAGGCGAGGATATGAAGGGCATTGATGTGAGCGTTCACAACGGCAATATCGACTGGGGCAAGGTGAAAAATGCAGGCATCGACTTCGCCATTCTCCGTGCAGGCTACGGCAGACTGGAAAAGCAGAAGGACGAGAAGTTCGAGCAGAACTACGCAGGTGCAAAAGCTGTGGGTATCCCTGTGGGTGCGTACTGGTATTCCTATGCGATGGATGAGGATGAGGCAAGATTGGAAGCGGATGTGTTCCTGTCCGTTATCAAGGGTAAGCAGTTTAAGATGCCTGTGTACTTCGATCTGGAAGAGAAAAAGCAGTTTGACCTCGGCAAGGAGAAGGTATCCGCAATCATGCGTGCATTTCTCGAAAAGGTCGAGAAAGCCGGTTACTTTGTCGGTCTGTACGGCTCAGCTTCTTCTCTCACCACGCACACTGCCGATGACATCAAGTCCCGCTACACGATCTGGCTGGCACACTGGGTGAATAAGACAAATTACAGCGGCGCATACGGCATCTGGCAGTACAGCGAGAAAGGTCATGTGGACGGCATCAGCGGCAATGTGGATCTGGATATCTGCTACAAGGACTTTCCGACTATCATCAAGGGCAAGGGACTGAACGGATTCGGTGCTGCCAAGCCTGCGCCTACCGATAACAAGTCTGAGGATAAGTCCGATACCACCGTGACCGCAACTATCAAGATTGGCGATGACACCTACAAGGGTACGCTCGTGAAAGCGTGATCCGCATGAGGGGCAGGGATGATTCTCTGCCCTTCTTTTTTCATATACTGTAACCCTTTATCATCTGTGAGGAGGTATGCGATGACAAATGAGCAAAAACAAGCGATCTGTTCTATGCGTGATGCAGGAGTACCTATTACTTCTATTGCACAACAGCTCGGTCTTTCCGTAAATACGATCAAATCCTTCTGCAAGAGAAACAACATCCTGTCATGCAAAACTACAAACGAAAAAATCTTATTCTGCCTGCACTGTCATAAAAGAATCGAACAAAAACCTCACCGCAAAGAAAAGAAATTCTGCTCCGATAAGTGCCGCCAACTGTGGTGGGCTGAAAACACTTCTTTGATTCCACGAGATTCGCAAATTGAACGTATCTGCCCTGTGTGTAAGACCTCATTCTTATCATACAAAAGCAAACATCGCATTTACTGCTCCCGCACCTGTTACGGTAAATCGAAGGAGGTATACGATGCTCAAAAATAATGAACTGTTCGATAAGATGTATCACTACCAGAGGATTATGTCATGGGTGCGCAATCTCTTAAATAAATCCCTTATCACCAAAGCAGAGTACGCTAAAATTGATACAATGATGGCAAAGAAATACGGCGTATCTTCGTGCAGCATATTTCGCTGAAATCCGCGTAAAATCGTTGACTTATCGCTCGGTAGACGGTAACATGGTAAGCGAAGGAGGTGTTGCTGTGTGGACAAAAATGACCGCATAGTAGAGAGGGTTCAGTTCCCCAACAAGCCCACTGTCAAGCTGCTGAGAACGGCAGCTTACGCCAGAGTGTCCAGCGGCAAGGACGCTATGCTCCATTCCCTGTCGGCGCAGGTCAGCTACTACAATTCTTTAATCCAAAGCAATCCCGAATGGCTGTTCTGCGGCGTGTACGCAGATGAAGCCCTGACCGGTACCAAGGATAACCGAGAGAACTTTCAAAGATTACTCTCCGAATGCCGAGCCGGACGTATCGACCTTATCATTACAAAGTCGATTTCGAGATTCGCCCGAAACACCGTCACGCTGCTGGAGACTATCCGTGAGCTGAAAGAGCTGGGTGTGGATGTCTATTTTGAGGAGCAGAATATCCACTCTATCAGCCCTGACGGTGAATTCATGCTGACACTCTTGGGCTCGTATGCACAGGAGGAAAGCTACTCCGCCAGCGAAAATCAGAAGTGGCGTATCCGCAAGGATTTTGAACAGGGGCGGCTCGGCAGCATTACAATGCTCGGTTATGAACGCAACAGTGACGGCACGCTTATCATTGTTCCCGAAGAAGCGGAGATCGTCAGAATGATTTTCAATGACTTTCTCAGCGGGATGGGAAAAAATGCACTTGCAAACAAACTGCTTGCGATGGGCGTTCCGACCAAAGGTGGCGGCATATGGACTGCGTGGTCGATCCGCCGAATACTGAAAAACGAAAAATACAGCGGCGATCTTCTTCTGCAAAAGTCCTACCGTGAAAATCATATCACAAAGCGGAAAATGCCAAACCACGGAGAACTGCCGCAGTATTATGTGGAAGAAGCGCATGAAGCCATTATTGACAAGGACACATTTATGCGTGTGCAGGAACTTCTAAGGGCGAAAAAAGATTATTATACACCTGACAATCCGACAACCGGTACCTACCCATTTACAGGTATCATTCACTGCGGCTGCTGTGGAAAGTACTATCGCAGGAAAGTACAAAAATACCGAACCGTGTGGATCTGCTGGACTTACAATGCGAGGGGGAAGAAATTCTGTCCGGAGTCCAAGCAGATACCGGAAGATATCCTGTATGACAAGGTTTGTGAAGTGTTGCGGCTTGACGAGTTTGACAACGAGGTATTCCAGGCTGAGATTGAGTCTATCACAGTTCCTAAACCGAATGTGCTAACTTTCATCTTCAATGACGCTCACGAGCAGACAGTACACTGGGAAGATCATTCAAGATCAGAAGCATGGACGGCGGAGAAACGCTCCCAGGCAGCAGCGTGCGGCAAGAAGGGTGCAGCAGCAAGAGAAAGGAGAAAGAAGCAATGAGCAAGGTAACATTTATCCCGGCAAAACTGAATCGTGCAACATTCACACCCTTAGACCAGCCGAAAAAGCGTAAGGTTGCCGGATATGCACGAGTTTCGACCGATTCCGAAGAACAACAGACCTCCTATGAAGCACAAGTTTCCTACTACACAGAGTACATCCAAAAGCGTGCAGACTGGGAGTTTGCAGGCGTGTATACGGATCAGGGTATCTCGGCTACCAATACAAAACACAGAGATGGTTTTAACCGAATGATCGCAGATGCTCTTAACGGGAAGATTGATTTGATCGTTACGAAATCGGTATCCCGTTTCGCCCGAAACACTGTCGACAGCCTGACGACTGTCAGAAGGCTGAAGGAAAAAGGCGTGGAGGTCTACTTCGAGAAGGAGAATATCTACACCCTCGATTCCAAGGGCGAATTGTTCATCACCATAATGAGTTCCTTGGCACAGGAAGAATCACGATCCATTTCTGAGAATGTAACGTGGGGACAACGAAAGCGTATGGCGGACGGCAAGGTCACAATGCCTTACGGACGATTCTTAGGATATCGTAAGGGTGAGGACGGGCTTCCTGAGATCGTACCGGAGGAAGCAAAAGTTGTCAGACTGATATACAAGTCCTTCATGGAAGGCATGACACCGGCAAAGATTGCAAAAATGCTGACGGAAAGGGAGATTCCCACTCCATCGGGTGGAAAGGAATGGCATGCAAGTACAATAAAAAGTATCCTGACGAATGAGAAATACAAAGGCTCAGCACTGTTACAGAAAAAGTTCACAGTGGACTTCCTGACGAAGAAGCAGAAGGTCAACGAGGGTGAAGTACCGCAGTATTTCGTTGAACACAGTCATGATGCGATCATTGCCCCGGAGGAGTATGAGCTGGTACAGGCAGAAATAGAAAGACGAAAAGGCATCGGCAAGGAGTACAGCGGCAGCTCTATTTTCTCAGCCAAAATCGTCTGCTCCTGCTGCGGCGGCTTCTTCGGCTCGAAAGTGTGGCATTCAACTTCCAAATACCGCCGTGTGATCTGGCAGTGTAATCACAAGTTCAAGAACGGAGAGAAGTGTAAAACTCCGCATCTGTATGAGGACGATATAAAAAAGCGGTTCATTGAAGTATGCAATCGGATAGCAACTGACAAAGAGGAATTTCTGCTTTCCTGTCAGCAGATCGTGGAAATGCTCTCCAACACCGCAGCACTGGACAGAAAAATCGAAGCACAGTATATCTACCTGAACGGGCTGGCGGTTTCGATGCAGGAGTTCATCAAGGAAAATGCCATGAAACCGCAGGACGAGAACTTCTACAAAAAGAAAATGGCAGAGTACAATGCTCAGAAAGCTGAAGCCGAAAAGGTTCTGCACGACCTTCAGGATAAGAGAGCCGCTCGGCTTTCACGCAAGGAACTGCTCGAAGGGCTGATTCGGACGATGAGCCGAGAGGGTATTGTGACCGACACCTTTGACGGAAAGCTATGGTTGCTGCTTGTAGAAAAAGCAACCGTGGGAACGGACGGAAAGCTGACCTTTACACTGCGGAACTGCATGGAAGTAGAAGTGTAAATACTATATTTAAAGGGGCTGTGGATAGACTCTCATGAGTTATCATCCACAGCCCCTCTTTTTTTATGCCTATTTACAGCCTTTTTCGAGTTTCGTTACAAAAGTCAACGATAACCCGAAAAAACATCAAAAATGCACCCAAAATGATTTTCGATTTTTCGCAAAAATCAACGATTACTCCTGCTATCGTTGACTTTTGAGGTATATTTCAGCATTTTCGCCCTATTTTGACCGTTTAGAGCCTCATATAACTCCCTGTTATACTCCCTACCGTTTCTTATTGCCTTCAAAAACTACGTATTATCTGCATTTGGACAGAATAATGCACCCCTACTTCGATTGTATCAAAATAGGGGTGCTGATATGGCGGAGAGTGAGGGATTCGAACCCTCGGAACGGTATAAGCCGTTCAACTGATTTCGAGTCAGCCCCGTTATGACCACTTCGATAACTCTCCTTATTAAATTTTTACAGCACAAGCTGATAAAAAGCGAATTATGGGATAAAAATTTAT
>Ga0129314_1001960_pt1 | contig 12656 bp, 14 predicted proteins | sample O1111metagenome_FD_94431 | JGI IMG/M metagenome (GOLD analysis project Ga0129314, IMG submission 94431) | Orangutan individual fecal microbial communities from fecal samples from Wisconsin, USA - O1111 metagenome | ecosystem: Host-associated > Mammals > Digestive system > Large intestine > Fecal...
TTCGCCCGTAACGTGGTTGGCTGGTCGATGAAGCCCACTCTCTCTCGCGAACTCGCGCTGGACGCTCTGATGATGGCCGTGTGGCGTCGAAAACCGGACGGCGAGGTTATCGTACATAGCGATAGTAATAATGCCGATGTCAGTCTTTACCACCACTTAGTTTGCCGTTTAACCAGATTGGTGTGATTACTGATGCAGTGAAGACCTTCCCGCATCCTGACTCACACAGCGATCGACCTTTTGTGTCCTGCCCTGGACCCGTCGGTTGCCGGAAGCGCCTTCATGCGAGGCATCTCCTCACCGATGCGCGTGACTCAAGAAGGGCCTGACGGCTTGTCTCGTTACTGTCCTGTCCGGGTTATCTGTCTGGAGATTCAACTCTGTTTCCTCACAGGAGCTCTGTCATGGTTGATAAAGTTACCGAAGCTGCCGTTGTGGGTGGCGTGGATACACATAAAGATTTGCACGTTGCCGCTGTCGTAGATCAGAACAATAAAGTCCTTGGGACTCAGTATTTCTCCACAACACGACAAGGTTACCGGCAGATGCTGGCATGGATGACCTCGTTTGGGACATTAAAGCGAATTGGTGTTGAGTGCACAGGTACCTATGGTTCCGGTTTGCTTCGTTATTTTCAGAACGCCGGGTTAGAAGTTCTTGAGGTGACTGCTCCAGACCGGATGGAGCGACGCAAACGGGGTAAAAGTGACACAATTGATGCTGAATGTGCCGCTCATGCAGCATTCTCAGGCATCAGGACAGTTACTCCCAAAACGCGTGATGGCATGATTGAGTCCCTGCGGGTATTAAAAACTTGCCGAAAAACAGCAATATCAGCCCGCAGAGTCGCTCTCCAGATTATCCATTCAAATATTATCTCTGCCCCGGATGAATTACGTGAACAGCTCAGAAATATGACGCGCATGCAGCTCATCAGGCCCCTGGGTTCCTGGAGACCTGATGCCAGTGAATACCGCAATGTAACCAACGTTTATCGCATTTCATTAAAGTCCCTTGCCCGACGCTATCTCGAGTTACATGACGAAATCGCTGATCTGGATGTCATGATTGCGGCAATTGTCGACGAGTTGGCACCTGAGCTGATTAAACGTAATGCTATCGGATACGAAAGCGCTTCACAGTTGCTGATCACTGCCGGAGACAATCCTCAACGGTTAAGATCAGAATCAGGATTTGCGGCACTGTGTGGTGTCATCCCGGTCCCCGTTTCTTCTGGAAAAACGAACCGTTACCGACTTAATCGTGGTGGAGATCGTGCTGCAAATAGTGCACTTCACATCATCGCCATCGGACGCTTACGAACTGACGCAAAAACAAAGGAATATGTCGCCAGGCGTGTAGCCGAAGGACATACAAAAATGGAAGCGATACGCTGTCTAAAGCGATATATCTCCCGCGAAGTTTACACGTTACTGCGCAATCAAAACAGGCGGATCAACAGTATCCCGATAACAGCTTGACTCTTAGAAGGGCGTCCAGGGTAGCCACTATACAAGCAGGCAGTTCCGGCAGTTACTGTGGCGTTGCCAGATCAGGCAGAGTATGAGCCGACGTGGAAACTGTTGGGACAACAGCCCGATGGAACGCTTCTTCCGTAGTCTGAAAAACGAGTGGGTGCCAGTGACAGGTTATATAAACTTTAGCGATGCTGCTCATGCGATCACAGACTATATCGTCGGGTATTACAGCTCGCTAAGGCCGCATGACTATAACGGTGGGTTGCCCCCAAACGAATCGGAAAACCGATACTGGAAAAACTCTAAAGCCGTGGCCAGTTTTAGTTGACCACTACAGTCATCTTAAATGACTCTGAGGTGTCTGTTAAACCCGTGGCGATTCAAAACGCGCGATTTAGCTCTGTTCAATATGGCTCTGGATAGTAAGCTTCGAGGCTGTGATCTGGTCAAACTCAAAGTATCGGATGTGGCATATGGTAGTTCGGTTTCAAGCAGAGCAACGGTGTTGCAACAGAAAATCGGTAAAGGGATGACCACCCGCGAGATAGTGTCGACGTTCAAAGAGCTGTATGACGCGGATGTCTCACCGACACTGGTATCGAAGGTCACCGACGCCGTGATGGAACAGGTTACTGAATGGCAAAATCGTCCACTGGATGCGGTCTATCCCATTGTTTACCTTGACTGTATCGTTCTGAAGGTCAGGTAGGACAGTCGCGTTATCAATAAATCCGTGTTCCTGGCGCTGGGTATCAACATCGAAGGCCATAAAGAACTGCTGGGTATGTGGCTGGCCGAAAACGAGGGCGCGAAGTTCTGGCTCAATGTGCTGACCGAACTTAAAAACCGTGGCCTGAACTATATCCTCATCGCCTGTGTCGACGATCTGAAAGGCTTCCCGGACGCTATCAACGCGGTGTTGTATCCGGAGACCCGTATCCAGCTGTGCATCCTGCATAGGGTGCGCAACAGCCTGCGGTTCGTCTCCTGGAAGGACTACAAAGCCGTCACCCGCGACCTGAAAGCCATCTATCAGGCTCCCACGGAAGAAGCAGGCCAGCATGCGCTGGAAGCGTTCGCCAGCGCATGGGACAACCGCTACCCGCAGATAAGCCGGAGCTGGCAGGCAAACTGGACCAACCTGGCGACGTTCTTCGCTTACCCGGCAGACATCCGCAAGGTGATCTACACAACGAATGCCATCGAGTCACTGAACAGCGTGATCCGGCATGCCATCAAAAAGCGTAAGGTGTTCCCGACGGACGACGCAGTGAAAAAGGTCGTGTGGCTAGCCTCACAGAAATGGACGATGCCACTGCGGGACTGGCGTATGGCAATGAGCCGCTTTATTATCGAGTTCGGTGACCGCCTGGACGGTCACTCCTGAGAAAAGGCATTTACACAGAATCGTGTACAGGGTACGGTGATTTTAAAATAAAATTAACATTCTCACTCCCTGATACTTGTTGGCTTAAAATCAGTAATTATGATTAGTTACTACTTTTAATTTTCTTGCAGGTTTCCAGCCAATTAACTGTATCAATTTTCCCGTTTGCCAGATATTTTTGCTGATTCTGCCAGTGCGCGGCGAGGAATGGTTTAAGACCTGCAAGGCGTTTGTTCAGTGTGAGCATTTGATCGAAAACCGTCACTTCATGTTTCAGACCTTCCTGACCATAAAGCGTGGCTGAATCAACCAGACTACTGGCGTAGTAACTCGTCAGCTGTTGCAGGCGATCTGTTTGCTCACCAAGTTTTGTTTTTCGGATCGCGCAATTTTTATCATTGTCATCTTTATCCTTACACAGCAATTCATAGTTGTGATTGAGGAAGTCAAGAAAGCGGCCATCATCCTGCAATTTTGTGCAAAGGAAGGAGCCGAGGTTAAGGCTGGCGCGGATCGATTGTGCCCGTTCTTCCTGCTGTTGCTGATTACTGGCGCGGAGCTGATTTTCCAGATCCTTCAGTTTCTTTTTCAGCTCTGTGTCTTCAACGCCTGATGCCAGGCTTCCCAGCGCTTTTGCGGTGTCTGTGGGGGCGTCTTTGCTCTTATCTATGCCCGGTTTATCTGCACCGAGAGTAACCCAATTTTTCTCCAGCTGTTTCACTCGGTCTGTTGATGTAATGGTCGGAGAGACCAGAACCAGACGCAATCCGGTGGTTTTGCTGGTGAAAGGATGGGCTTCATCGTAGTAGTTAATTTCTTTACGGGTCGCGCTACGGATCTCTGATTCATTCGAGATGACGCTGCCTCCGCGAACCACAAAACCACCAGCCTGGCCGTGAAGTCTGTTGATTTTATTGAGATAGAACGGGGTGAACATCATCTCAGAGACGTTGCCCAGCATATCGTGCAGGCCGAGGGGGTTAGGGTTCAATAGCCCAATAAGCTGTACTTTGCCGTTAGAAGACTGTGGGCCGGAATACCACTCGTAATTTTTCATGTCATCCATCGGGTAGTGGGAATCACGGAATTCCGCACTGTTTACCTTGAGGCCGCCGCGTGCTGCAAATTCCCATTCTACTTCAGTGGGCAGGCGTAAAAATCCAGGATTGCCATCCTCTTTCGGTAATTTGTCGAGAGCATTCGTGCGTAACCACTGGTTATATTTATCGGCAAAATTTACTGTCAACGCCAAGATTTATGGCCGTTTTTCGCCATTTTTAATGTCCGCTATTTGATCACTTCTGTTGTCCGCTTTCCGCCATTTCATCATCACTGATTGGCGTTGCGTTTTTAGCCAGCACTCCGGCTTTGCGTTTTTCCTTCAACCGGTAACTTTCTCCTTTTATATTCACTGTGGTTGAGTGGTGCAGCAGCCGATCCAGGATCGCCGTTGCCAGCACGTTATCGCCGAACATCTCTCCCCAGTCTGCGAAGCCTTTGTTTGATGTCAGGATTATGCTCGCTTTTTCATACCGGCGATTCAGCAGGCGGAAGAACAGACTGGCTTCCTCTCTGTTCATCGGCAGGTAGCCTATTTCGTCCAGGATTAGCACACGCGCATAGCTCAGCTGTTGTAGCTGACGCTCCAGCCGGTTTTCCAGCTTCGCTTTCATCAGCGTTGCTACCAGTCTGTCGAGTGGCATGAACAACACCCTGTGACCTGCATCCGCCGCTTTCACGCCGAGGGCTACAGCCAGGTGGGTTTTCCCCACTCCGGGAGGACCCAGCAGGATCACGTTCTCACTGCGTTCCACGAACGCCAGACCGGCCAGCTCCCTGACGACCTTACGATCGATGCCTGGCTGGAAGCTGAAGTCGAACTGCTCCAGCGTTTTGACCCACGGCAGACGAGCCTGCTTCAGCCGGGACTCCATACCGCGCTGATGCCTGCCGTTCCATTCCTGCTGCAGCGCCATGTACAGGAACTCCCGATAGTTCAGCTCTTTTTTAGCTGCCTGCTCCAGCAGACTTTCCACGTGATAACTCAGGTGCTCCATTTTCAGGCGACTCAGCAGCGCTTCAAGTTCATGCATCACAGCAGCTCCTCATACGCACTCAGTGGACGATGCTCCACCATGCTGACCTGCTGCCAGAGCGGGGCATGATGTTCCGGCACCGTTTGCCAGCCAGATGATGCTGAACAGAGCCGGTGTGATGCCACCTGCTGCTCATTACTGTAGATCCGCAACTCATCATCCAGCGATATGCGTATCGAGACCGGCTGGCCACACAGCGTTTCGGGAACGCTGTAGCGATTGCCGCCAACCTCGATATAGCTGTCCCAGGAGACATGGCGGATGTCGAAGTAGCTGGTATCGAAGTCCGTATCAGGCAACGGCTGCAGATGTTCCTGCTCGAGCGCGAAGCGCTGTTCCGGGGTCTGTCTGAACTGGCGAAGCTCCCGTTTGTCAGCCACATCAGCCATCCATTGCTCCAGTTGCTGGTTAACATGAGCGAAGCTGTCGAACCTGCGATAGCGGACGAAGAAGTTCTCCTTGAGATATTTCACCATCCGCTCCACCTTACCTTTGGTTCTGGCCCTGCGCGGACGACAGGCACGCGGCAGGAAGTCATAGTGGTCGGCCAGCAACAGGAACCCGGAGTTGAACACCACTTTCCCGTTGTTATTTTTCAGCACCGCCGCTTTCTGGTTATCAACCAGCACGGTTTTCACACTGCCACCAAAGTAGCGGAAGGTGCGAACCAGCGACTCATAGGTGTGTTCCGCATCCTGCTTTGGCGCGGCGAAGACATGGAAGCGACGGGAGAACCCCAGCGTATTAACCGCGAAGTTAACTTTGCATCGCTGCCCGGCGACCTCCACCTCAACTTCGCCCCAGTCGTGCTGCAACTGGTAAGCGGGCTGGGTTTCGAAGCGGACAGTTTTCTTCGACGGACGCATTTTGCGTTTGGGCTGGATGTAATAGCGCAGCATGGAGCGACCACCGGTGTAACCCATCGCTTTGATTTCTGCGAGGATGACCTCGCCATTCCAGACATTTTCGGCCAGACGTGTATCGATATAATCCATAAACGGCTTCAGTTTGGCCATTTTGTGGCGCGTCTTTCTGGCCGGTGGCTCAGGGTATTTAAGATACCGTCTGACGGTGCGTTCAGAGCAACCCACCTGAGTTGCAATATCGATAATGTACGCACCCTGCTTGCGCATTTGTTTTATCATGTAAAAGTCCTCTCTGCTCAGCATGTCGATGTCCTTTCTGGTGTGAGAACCTCAAGGAAACAACATGTTGGGTGGAGCGGACAATTCAAATGGTGAATTACCGTCTTATATCATTGGCGCTAACACTATGTGCTGATGTCGGGTAAAGTGCATGCAGACGACACGCCGGTGAATGTCCTGGAGCCCGGACAGGGTAAAACCCGTACCGGGCGGTTGTGGACGTATGTTCGTGATGACTGCAACGCCGGGTCAGCGCTGGCACCGGCGGTGTGGTTCGCCTACAGCCCCGACAGAAAAGGCATCCATCCGCAGACCCATCTTGCGGGGTTCAGCGGTGTGCTACAGGCGGATGCGTACGCCGGGTTCAACGAGCTGTACCGCGATGGCCGGATAACGGAAGCCGCCTGCTGGGCTCACGCCCGCCGTAAAATCCACGATGTGCACGTTCGCACGCCGTCAGCCCTGACGGAGGAAGCCCTGAAGCGTATCGGCGAACTGTATGCCGTGGAGGCGGAAATAAGAGGAATGCTGGCGGAACAACGGCTTGCTGAACGTCAGCGGAAAACGAAACCGCTGCTTAGTACCCTGGAAAGCTGGTTGCGTGAAAAAATGAAAACGCTGTCGCGACACTCGGAGCTGGCAAAGGCGTTCACGTACACCCTGAACCAGTGGCCGGCCCTGACGTACTATGCAGAAAACGGCTGGGCCGAAGCCGATAATAACATCGCTGAAAATGCGCTGCGGATGGTCAGTCTGGGTCGTAAAAACTGGTTGTTCTTCGGCTCAGACCACGGTGGTGAGCGGGGAGCGTTGCTGTACAGTCTGATCGGGACGTGCAAACTGAACGGCGTGGATCCAGAAAGCTACCTTCGCCATGTCCTTGACGTCATAGCTGACTGGCCGGTCAACCGGGTCAGCGAGCTGCTACCCTGGCGCATCACACTGCCAACTGAATAACACATCCCCGTCAATACGGTTCTCGCTGTACGCTTACCAACGTGAAGGTTTTCAGCCGTTCTTTGCCTGCCAGACACGCGTCCGTGACCAGAGCCGCCGGGAGCACACGAAACATATGCTGCGCCTGCGCCGTGCCGGGCAAATCACTGGTCAGCAGGTTCCGGAAATTATTCAGCTCAACTCGCATGACGGCTCCAGCAGCTACCAGATGCTGCCGGGCCTGTTCCGTAGTGTCTGCTGTAATGGCCTGAGCCATGCAGTAATACCCCACCACTTACATCCCTTCAGCATTACGGAATAACCGATATGAAAACATCACCCGATTCACTATCATGGGCGGCATTGTCACATCTGTCCCCCGTCGAAATCTGGCGCCTCCTGCTGGGATATCTGCTCAGCCAGCACTACGGACTGACTCTTAACGACACGCCGTTTGGCAGCGATGGCGTGATTCAGGAGCACATTGAGGCCGGTATACCGCTGGCGGATGCCCTGAATGATGTTGTTGAAAAATATGACCTAGTACGTACAGGCCAGAGCAGCTTCCGTTTCACGGTGCGGTCTTCACTTATCACCCCCACGGATGTCCTGCGGGCACGGAAAGCCACAGGGCTTCTGAAGCGGGGCTATTACAGGCGGGTGACGGATATCACGCAAGGTCTGCCGATTGACGGGACACTTCCGGCAGGCACCTTCACCCGCAGACAGGCTGAGGCCACTGCCGCCCTGTATATCAACGTTGGCATTGAGGATGACCAGCACACCCACTTCCGGCTGGTCATTCGCGATGCGGACGGCCAGCTCATCTGGCGGGCATGGAACTTTGAGCCCGGTGCTGGTCATGACCTGAACACCCACCTGCAGCGCTACGGTGTGAAAAAACGCTGACAGCACGCCGCTGGCCCGTCTGGGGCAGGGCTGGCGGATCTCAACCTGAACAACTGACTGTCCTTTGTTGGTGGAAAGTCCGACCCATGCTTCTTTATCCAAGCGTATCCAGGCATTAAAAAATAGGTCATCGGAGTACTGTTTGTAGACAATGTTGCCGACGATATTCTGTGGGTGTCACACCTGTTTGCTTCTTAAATGCAGTATTAAATACCGATTTAGAATTAAAACCCGAAGCATACATAATATCAAGAATGGTCCGCTTATCTCCCGGCGTGGCCAGTAACTTTTTGGCATACTCTATGCGGTACTCGCTGATAAAGGTAAAAAAGTTCTGCTGAAATCCATTGTTGATAATGGCGGAGAGATCGTGCGGTGAAAGTTTTATCTGGCGCGCAAGCTGGCTTAAGGAGAGGGTGGAATCCAGAAACGGCTGATTCCGACGCATAAAATCCACCACGTTATCTACCTGTTTTGACTCCGGTAACAACAGTGTTTTAACCGGCTGAATATCCACCAGCAGGGTTTCATCTTCCTGCGTTAGCCCCATAAACGCAGCGGGCTGTCGCAGTGCGCAGATCAGCAATGTATTAATGAACGCAAACCCCGCCATACTGACAACAGGCAGTATCCAGGTGGTTTGATCGGTTAGCCTGAACAGATAGAAAAACAGGCAGCAAATGATACTGACGATCCACAGCCCCGCGTAACCCGACAGCAGGAAGCGGAGCCAGAGTATTTGCTGGCGGGCGATATCAGAATAAAGACGCTGGATATCCGAATTAAATGACTGCAAGCGGCCGAGCGAATAGCCCAACCAACCGAGAAATACCCCGTGATAGACCAACGCAAGGGGCAGAGGTTCCGGCATTCCTGGTAAATCCTGTTGTTGTAATATTGTTATTTTTTCCGACTCAGGTAGCGGAACATATAGTGTGGAAAACACAATCAGGCCAGCCGCGAACGGGATTAAGTGTACGGCATGAATGAGCCGAATTTGAAAACGGCAATACATCAGCGATCGGGTATACAGATAGATAGCTGGCGGCTGAAGCAGAGAGATGAGCGTACCGATATAAGCGTAGTTTGGGTGTGAAAAACTTACACCGCTTCCGTAAAGTAAAAGCTCGCCAAAACCGGCGGCGACGGTCAGCAGGACGACCACCAATAGCCGGTTGCTGGTTTGTACAATGTTGGACGGCAAAAGTAGAAAAACAGAAAGCAATACAGCCTGCATTATTCCTGCTGCCAGAAGAAAAACGGATAGCTCAATCAGCATGTATTACCGCCACCAATCATTCAAAACGAGACATAAAGAACGGGTTCCGCTCTGCCTCTTGTTAGCGGAACGTTCGACTTTGCGCTTTGTAGGTTCGACTTTACCAATTCGAACGACGCCCTGATTTCACGCCAGTACTCTGATGTCAAATCGGCAGAGGGTCTGAAATCCTACGTCGATTAACATCCCCAAAAAGCAGATGAACAGGTCGAAAAAGACCCGGGAGCATTATTGTGAAAAAGCAGAAAAACATCAGAACTACCCTGTGCGCGAGCATCGTGATCCTTGCGGGAATGACGATAAGCACAACGGCGTTCGCCCACTGCGACGGCATGGATGGACCGGTGATTACCGAGGCTAAAAGCGCGCTCCAGGCGCATGATGTTACCCCGTTATTAAAATGGGTGCCAGAAAACCGTGAAGATACCGTCAGGAAGGCGTTTGACGAGGCAATAAGCAAACAAGGTGGCAGTCAGGCCGCTCAGGAGAAGGCCGATCAGCAGCTCTTCACCACTCTGGTACGTGTTCACCGTGAGGCGGAAGGCGCGCCCTTTACCGGTGTAAAACCGGCAGGCCATATTCCCGTGGTTGTACAAGAGGCAGATGCCGCACTCAACGCCGGCAATGTTGATAGCCTGGTGGCGAAGGTGACTGCCAATGTTGAGCATGCTCTCCGGGAAAAATTTGCTAAAGCTGAACAAAGTAAGCAACAAGTGAATCAATCGGTTAAACAGGGACGTGGATATGTGAATGACTACGTTCACTACATACATTTTGTCGAAGAAGTGAACGGAATGGCGGCAGGAGGATCGCCTGAGATGGAACATCAGCACTAATTATCATGTCCGCCAGAGATGCCCTTGCGGCATCTCTGAATCACCACGATAACGCCCAGCGGGATTTGGAGGATTGTAATTAAAATTATGTAATTACCTGTTTTTGATATGTTCATTCCGACAACGGATGTAAGTAAATTGGCACTGTTGCAAATAGTCGGTGGTGATAAACTTATCATCCCCTTTTGCTGATGGAGCTGCACATGAACCCATTCAAAGGCCGGCATTTTCAGCGTGACATCATTCTGTGGGCCGTACGCTGGTACTGCAAATACGGCATCAGTTACCGTGAGCTGCAGGAGATGCTGGCTGAACGCGGAGTGAATGTCGATCACTCCACGATTTACCGCTGGGTTCAGCGTTATGCGCCTGAAATGGAAAAACGGCTGCGCTGGTACTGGCGTAACCCTTCCGATCTTTGCCCGTGGCAAATGGATGAAACCTACGTGAAGGTCAATGGCCGCTGGGCGTATCTGTACCGGGCCGTCGACAGCCGGGGCCGCACTGTCGATTTTTATCTCTCCTCCCGTCGTAACAGCAAAGCTGCATACCGGTTTCTGGGTAAAATCCTCAACAACGTGAAGAAGTGGCAGATCCCGCGATTCATCAACACGGATAAAGCGCCCGCCTATGGTCGCGCGCTTGCTCTGCTCAAACGCGAAGGCCGGTGCCCGTCTGACGTTGAACACCGACAGATTAAGTACCGGAACAACGTGATTGAATGCGATCATGGCAAACTGAAACGGATAATCGGCGCCACGCTGGGATTTAAATCCATGAAGACGGCTTACGCCACCATCAAAGGTATTGAGGTGATGCGTGCACTACGCAAAGGCCAGGCCTCAGCATTTTATTATGGTGATCCCTTGGGCGAAATGCGCCTGGTAAGCAGAGTTTTTGAAATGTAAGGCCTTTGAATAAGACAAAAGGCTGCCTCATCGCTAACTTTGCAACAGTGCCTCTCGTTGTGTCTGGATAAGCGGATATAACGGCGTTCACCGGTATTTCTTTAATTAAAAAAATGATGTGTATGACTGATTTGTCTTGTGATAAATATCCTTAACAGACGGCGAGCTCGTCCGCCCATTTTGTTGCGGCCTGCATGGTTTCTATAACAGTGAACTCGCTGATATTGAGGGTATTACATATTTTCGCGGTTTCCTCCCAGTTAAGTTTCTCATAACATAACGACAGGGTCAGTATGTCAAAAAGTTCACCTTTATGTTCACAAAGCGCGGCAGTTACGTTTTGCGGGATTGAAATCTGTTTAATTAAATCGTCCATGGGGAGTTCAAGAATGACATCCAGCAATGAAAACAGACCGCATATAAATGCGTTATAGGATAATGAAACATTATTTATTTTTCCGGCAATTAATTCGCAGAATTTTCCGCGAACCATGCTCAGATGATAAAGTTCACTGATGCCGGAACGCCCCATATTTGAAAGGGCGGCCACCGCAACAAACCGCCGGAGTTCTTTGCCCCCCATATACATCAGCATTTCTTTCAGGGTAAGATTGTCCGCCTGAATTATGCCATGTGATTTAAACAGCATGTTTCTGACGTAGCGCATGATTTTATATGACAGCGTCAGATCGGTTTTAAGCAGACGTTCGACCGCGGCAAAGTCCGGGTTTTCCCTGTTCACCTCCATCATCAGCCTGGAGAGTGGCAGGGGGTTCTGGGAAAGGCATTTATTTCTGAGGATTTCCGGGCGACTGAAGAAAAATCCCTGGAAAAGCGCGAAACCCGCCCGGCTGTAAAGCTCAAACTCGTCCCTTGTTTCCACTTTTTCAGCAAGGAATTTTATGCCCTGCAGAAGCTGACTTTTTCTGTGGATATATTGCCGGATATCTTCATAGTCATTGTCTCTGACATCAAATTTGATGACAGAAATATACTGCATAAAGCGGTCCCATTCATCATCCATCGTGAAATCATCGAGCGCAAGCTGGTAACCCCTGTCGTGCATATCCTTTACGGCACAGAAAAGCGCATCATCCGGGACTGCATTTTCCAGAATTTCGATGACCACTTTTTCATTCGGCAGCGTATCGCCCAGTCCGTTAATGATCATCTGGTGCGGCACATTAATAAAAGAACTGTGATTGTTGGCTATACGGGGAACAGGGATGCATAAAAACTGGTCAGAAATCATTCTGGACGTGGCGTATTCTGGTGAAACATCGGGAAAGGCATTGTTCATTCCGTCCCTGAAAAGCAGCTCATAAGCGACGGTCTGCATTTTTGTGTCAAAAATAGGCTGGCGTGCGATAAATGAATACATATTCCCGGTCCCCAGGTCAGCGTTATAATTTTTAGAAATGTAACCTTTCCATGCTTATAACACGCACTACGGGCAATAAATTTGATCCGGAGCACAACTCAAATCATAAAAGAACCGGGATGATGCGACATCACCATTCCCGACCAACAGAATTGTTCACTGATTTATTCCTTCCCTGCGGTGATGCTGCCAACTTACTGATTTAGTGTATGATGGTGTTTTTGAGGTGCTCCAGTGGCTTCTGTTTCTATCAGCTGTCCCTCCTGTTCAGCTACTGACGGGGTGGTGCGTAACGGCAAAA
>Ga0129314_1001961_pt1 | contig 12655 bp, 11 predicted proteins | sample O1111metagenome_FD_94431 | JGI IMG/M metagenome (GOLD analysis project Ga0129314, IMG submission 94431) | Orangutan individual fecal microbial communities from fecal samples from Wisconsin, USA - O1111 metagenome | ecosystem: Host-associated > Mammals > Digestive system > Large intestine > Fecal...
ATGTCATGGCGTATCCCTCCTGACGTTAATAGTGGTGGAACGTTGCGAAACGTTCCACCACTATTATCCCATAGGAGTCTATACACCGTTAGCTTTGACGGTTACCGAAAAACTCTGCCTGAAGGATAAGCGTTCTTTTTTGCAGGGGGAGTACGAGGGGGAAACCGGCGAAGCGCCGCCAGCGGCGGAAAAAGCGAGCCGGTTTCGAGGAACCGGCGCGATTGGCGGCCCAGAAGGGGCCGGGAATCGCAAAGCCGCAACGGTGCCCGGGAGCCCCTTCGTGTTAAATCGAATGCCTGCAAAAAGCCTGTGTCAGCAGGTGTTTGCGCCGCGCAGCGGCAGCTTTTCGTCCTGCTGCGCGGGCAGATAAGCGGCATACTCTTGATGCGCTATTTGTGATGTCCCTGCGCCGGGGCACAGTTCAGCGTCTCATAATACGGAACACGCTTCGCACTGTCAAACGGCTTGAACCGTTTTCATCAGTTTTAGCATCAAACGGATCCCTTGGCGATATGATAGATGGACCAACCTGCCATATCTCCGTGAGGTGCGCCTATGAAAAAGGAATGCAGACAGTTTGTCATCTACTCCCGCAAATCCAAGTTCACCGGCAAGGGCGAGAGCATCGAAAATCAGATCGAGCTGTGCCGCCAGTACATTGCCGTCCACTTCAGTCAGGAGGCGGCGGACACGGCGCTGGTCTATGAAGACGAGGGCTTTTCCGGCGGAAATCTGGAACGGCCTCAGTTCAAGAAGATGATGAAGGACTCCCGGAAAACGAAGTTTGCCGCCATCGTGGTGTACCGGCTGGGCCGGATCAGCCGCACCATCGGCGACGTCGCCAATCTCATCGCAGACTTGGGCGACCGGCATATCGACTTCATCTCCATCCGGGAGCAGTTCGACACCTCATCCCCCATGGGGCGGGCCATGATGTACATCGCCTCCGTGTTCTCTCAGCTTGAAAGAGAGACCATCGCCGAGCGCATCCGGGACAACATGCACGAGCTGTCCAAGACCGGGCGCTGGCTGGGCGGCACCACGCCCACCGGCTACGAATCCGAGAGCATATCCAACGTGACCGTGGACGGCAAGGTGCGCAAAGCCTGCAAGCTGAAGATCATCCCGGAGGAGATCAGCCTTGTGCAGCTGATTTTTGAAAAGTTTCTGGAAACCGGATCGCTTACGAAAGTGGACGCCTTCCTTCTGGAAAAGCGGTACACCACCAAGCGGGGCAAAAATTTCACCCGCTTTGCCATCAAGGGCATTTTGACCAACCCGGTCTATATGATCGCCGACGAAGCGGCCTACGACTATCTGACGGAAAACCACGTGGACCTGTTCGCGGAAAAATCCAATTTTGACGGCAAGCACGGCATCATGGCCTACAACCGCACCTTGCAGCGGCCCGGCAAGGCACACCAGATCCGGCCTATGGAGGAGTGGATCGTATCCGTGGGCAAGCACCCCGGCGTGATCCCCGGCCGGCAGTGGATTCAGGCGCAGTCCATGCTGGCGGTCAACAAGTCCAAGAGCTACCGCAGGCCCCGCAGCAACGTGGCGCTGCTGTCCGGGCTTCTAGTCTGCGGCAGCTGCGGCGACTATATGCGCCCCAAGCTGATCAACCGCCGCGCGGCGGACGGCGAGCTGATCTACACCTATATGTGCTCTACCAAGGAGCGGAGCCAGAGCTCCCGTTGCCGGATGAAAAACGCCAACGGCAATACGCTGGATGCAAAGGTGATCTCCGAAATCAAAAAGCTGGCTGAGGACCGGGACGTCTTTGCCGGCTTCCTGGCCCAGACGAAGAAAGCCATCAGCGGCAATCGGGACGGCTACGACGCGGAACTGCTGACCCTGAAAGAAAAGCTGGCTGAGAACGAGAGCAGCATCAAGGCGCTGGTCAGCTCCCTGACCAAGAGCGCCGGAACCTCCGCCGAGCCGTATATCATGGAGCAGATCGAAGAGCTGCACCGGACCGGCGAGGACATGAAAAAGCGCCTTGCGGAGCTGGAAGCCCTGACGGAACACCAGCGGTTTGCGGATCAGGAGTTTGCGTTCAGCCGCCAGATGATCGAATCCTTTGCCACGAACGTGGAGGACTGCACGGTGGAGGAAAAGCGGCGTCTGCTGCGGGCCATCGTGAAAAAAGTGGTCTGGGACGGCGAAAATGCCTGGGTCTACCTCTTTGCAGGCGACGGAGAGGCCGATCTGCCCCCGTTTGACGCGCCGGAAGTTCCGCTGGGTAAGGATAGCGAATGAGATCCTGATGTACTTTCGGGCCCAGAAGAAGCTGCAGGGGGAGGTGTCTCTGTCGGACTCCATCGACACGGACAAGGAAGGCAACGCCCTGGAGCTGATGGACGTGGTGGGGGTGGACGACACCATGCTGGAGGACCTCCACGACCGGGAGAGCGCGCTGAAGGTGCGGCGGCTGGTGAAGGAGTGCCTGACGGAGCGGGAGGCGGAGATCATCCGCCTGCGCTACGGCCTGGGCGGCACGGTGCCTCTGACCCAGCGGGAGATCGCCGCCTCCTTCGGCATCTCCCGGAGCTATGTATCCCGCATCGAAAAGCGGGCGCTGGGGAAGCTGCAGGAGGCTATGGAAAAATGACAGGAGCCGGGCGGTCTGCCCGGCTCCTGCCTGTGTACGAGCTGTTACTGATAGATGGGGAAGCGGGCGCAGAGGGCCTCCACTTCCTCCAGGACGCCGGCGGTCTCGCCCCGGGCCACCCGACCCATGAGACGGCCAATGGTCTCCATCTCCGGCTCCCGGAAGCCCCGGGTGGTGACGGCGGGGGTGCCCACCCGGATGCCGCTGGTGACGAAGGGCTTCTCCGGGTCGTTGGGGATGGCGTTCTTGTTGACGGTGATGCGCACCTCGTCCAGCCGGTGCTCCATCTCCTTGCCGGTGATGTGGAAGTTCCGCACGTCCACCAGCATCAGATGGTTGTCCGTGCCGCCGGACACCAGACGGAAGCCCTCCGCCTTCAGGGCCTCCGCCAGAACGGCGGCGTTCTTCACCACTTGCTCCGCGTAGGCCTTGAACTCCGGCTTCAGCGCCTCGCCCAGGCACACCGCCTTGGCGGCGATGATGTGCTCCAGGGGACCGCCCTGGGTGCCGGGGAACACGGCGGAGTTCACCTTCTTGTAGATGTCGTCGTCGTTGCACAGGATCAGGCCGCCCCGGGGACCCCGGAGGGTCTTGTGAGTGGTGGTGGTCACCACGTCGGCGTAGGGGATGGGGGAGGGGTGGACCCCGGCGGCCACCAGGCCCGCAATGTGGGCCATGTCCACCATCAGATAGGCGCCCACCTCATCGGCGATCTCCCGGAAGGCCTTGAAGTCGATGATCCGGGGATAGGCGCTGGCACCCGCCACGATGAGCTTGGGCCGGCACTCCTTCGCCATCTGGCGCAGGCGGTCGTAGTCCAGGCGCTCCGTCTCCGGGTTCAGATCGTACTGGACGGCGTGGAAGGCCTTGCCGGAGATATTCATGGGCGTGCCGTGGGACAGGTGTCCGCCGGCGGGAAGGCCCATGCCCAGCACCGTGTCGCCGGGGGCCATCAGGGCCATGAAGGCCGCCAGATTGGCGTTGGCGCCGGAGTGGGGCTGGACGTTGGCGTGGTTGCAGCCGAAGACCTGGCAGGCCCGCTGGCGGGCCAGCTCCTCGATCTCGTCCACGGCGTAGCAGCCGCCGTAGTACCGCTTGCCGGGATAGCCCTCGGCGTACTTGTTGGTGGGGCAGGTGCCCATGGCCAGTATGACGGCCTCGCTGGCCAGATTCTCCGAGGCGATGAGTTCGATGTTCCGGCACTCCCGGTCGAACTCCTTGTGAATGGCTGCGCCCAGTTCGGGGTCCGCCTGGGAAATGAATCGCATGGTATCCTGGATCATGTCGCGCTCCTTTGTGTTTTTCTCTGAATTTATGAACTGTTCGCCGGTGGTCCCGGCGGAGTCATCGGATCATTCGATGCGGGCGGGGACGCCGTCCTCGTAGAGGCCCCGCTCCGTCACCACCCAGGGGATGGGCCGGTCGTGGGGTTCCACCGGCAGCTCCTCCCGGATGAGCCGCTCCCGGCACACCAGCACCGCGGCGGACCGGTAGCCCGCCAGAAAGCGGTCGTAGTACCCGCCGCCCTGGCCCAGACGCCGTCCCGCATGGTCGCAGGCCACGCAGGGCACCACTGTGAAGTCGATCTGGTCCGGCGGGATCACCGGCGCGTCCGCGGGCGGCTCCAAAATGCCGTAGGCCCCGGGGACCAGCTGCTCCGGAGATGTAACCTGCCTGGCCTCCATGATGCCGGCGCCGGTGCACAGGGGCACGCACAGCCGCTTGCCCCGGCGGAGGGCGTCGTCCAGCAGGGGACGGGTATCGATCTCGTGGGCGGTGCCCACGAAGCAGAACACGGTGTCTGCCGCCAGATACTCCGGCATGGACGTGAGATGGCCGCAGACGGCGGCAGCGGACCGGGCCTTATAGGAATCGGAAAGGGTGCGCTCTGCCGCCCGGACGGCTCTGCGCAGCGCCTGCTTTTCCTCCTGTTTTGTCATGAAAACGCCTCCTTGCGGCATCGTTGATATCTGTCACAGCTCCGGAGGACCGTCCTCCGAAGCATCCATGTTCCCGGCGGCGCCAAACTGGATGGCGCCCATGCCGTACTTGCCCCGAATGGCGTCCATGGCGGCCTCGATCTTCTCCTGCCGCTCCGACCGGGGGGCGGAGGAGAACAGGTCCACCTGCTGGAAGGCCTGGTCCTCCGGCACCAGACTGATGGCGGTGACCGTCAGCATCCGGATGGGGGCCGGGGGCTTCCAGATGGACTCCACCAGCTCCATGGACGCGGCGGTGAGATCCCGCATCAGATGGGTGGGCGCGGGGAGCTGCTTCTGGCGGCTGCGGTTCTTGAAATCCGGCGTCCGCAGCGTCACCTGGACGCCGCCGGCGTACAGCCCGGCGGCCCGGAGACGCATGGCCACGCTGTCCGCCAGCAGGGCGACGCCGGTGCGGACCTGATCCCGCCGGGTGAGATTTTCCCGGAAGGTGGTGCCGTTGCCCACGGACTTCACCGGCTCCCGGTCATACCGGGACCGGACCGGCTCATGCTCCAGCCCGTTGGCGTACTGATGGAGCTGGAGGCCCAGCTTGCCCATGAGGGTCTCCAGCATCTCCGGCTTGCAGGCCGCCAGCTGGCCGATGGTCCGGATGCCGAACTGGTTCAGGGTCTTCTGGGCCGCCCGGCCCACGAACAGCAGGGACTCTACCGGCAGGGGCCAGACCATATCCCGCCAGCGGTCCGGGGGGATGACGGTGGTGGCGTCGGGCTTTTTGTAGTCGCTGCCCAGCTTGGCGAAGACCTTGTTGAAGCTGACCCCCACGGAGAGGGTCAGGCCGAACTCCCGGCGGACCCGGTCCCGGATGCCGTCGGCGATGGCCTTCGGGTCGCCGCCGAAGAGATGGGCGGTGCCGGTGATGTCCAGCCAGCTCTCATCGATACCGAAGGGCTCCACCAGATCGGTGTACTGCTCATAGACGGCGTTGATCTTTTTGGAATACTGCCGGTAGAGGTCGTGGTGGGGCGGCAGGAGCACCAGGTCCGGGCACTTCTTCTTGGCCTGCCAGATGGTCTCCGCCGTCCGGACGCCGAAGCGTTTTGCCGGTTCGTTCTTGGCCAGAATGATGCCGTGGCGGGAGGCGGGGTCGCCGCACACCGCCGTGGGCACGTCCCGCAGGTCCGGATGGCTCAGCAGCTCCACGGAGGCGTAAAAGCAGTTCAGGTCACAGTGCAGAATGATGCGGTCCTTCGGCTCCACGGCATCCATCCTCCCCTCCGGCGGATATACCACAACAGTTTACCACAAAACACGGAAAAATGCCATAGTTCCGCAAAATTTCCGGGGCGCTCCCAAAAGTCCCCAACTGCCGGGGGGACTGTACAGACCGGGGAAAAAATGATATACTGGCCCTGATTCCAAAGGACATTTGCGGAAAGGAGGGGCAGTTATGGAGCTTCTCACGGCGCCCTTGCAGACCCTGCTGGACGGACTCACCGGCTTTCTGACGGAATATCCCCTGGCGGAGCAGTGGTACTCCGCCATAGTGCGGTTCGTGTTCCCTGTGCTGGCGGCGCTGATCCTGATCCGGGCCATCCGGTCCCTGCTGAAGATCCCCCACACGCCGGAGGTCTGGGGCCAGCTGAGCCTGCCCAACGGCACGCCCATTCTGCTGACCCACTGGGAGAACATCATCGGCCGGGGAAAGACCGCCGACGTGTTCCTGAACTATCCCAGCATCTCCCGCCAGCACGCCGCGTTGTGCCGGGGCGAGACGGAGGACTGGACGGTCTACGATCTGGACTCCAAAGGCGGCACCCTGGTAAACGGCACACCCATCACCGGCTCCGCGCCGGTGAAGCTGGGGGACACCATCACCCTGGGGGGCGTGCCCCTGGTGTTCCTGCCCCAGACCGTGGGGGACCAGGCCGCCATGGAAAAGCGGCGGCAGGCGGAGCGTCCCGCCACGGTGTGGCCCTCCTTTTTATGGCTGACCATCTTCCAGGTGCTGACCTGCGTCCAGCTGATCATCGCCGCCGGGACGGACGCCAGCGCGGACATCCCTCTGGCCTTCCTGGGCCTGACGGCGGTGATGTGGATCTACTTCGCGGCCTTGCGGGCCGCCCGGTGCGTGGGCTTTGAGATGGAGACCATCGCCTTCTTCCTCTCCACCCTGTCCCTGGCGGTGACGGCGTCCTCCGCACCGCCGGCCCTGCCCAAGCAGTTCCTGGCCATCCTGCTGGGACTGGTGCTGTTTCTGGTGCTGGGACTGTTCCTCCGGGATCTCAGCCGCACCCAGCGCATCCGGTGGCTCATGGCCGCGGCGGCCATCGGCCTGCTGGGCCTGACGCTGGTGGCGGGCACCCGGAAGTACGGCGCCGCCAACTGGATCTCCATCGGCGGCATGTCCTTCCAGCCCTCGGAGCTGGCCAAGATCTGCTATATCTTCGCCGGGTCCGCCACGCTGGAGCGGCTGTTCCGGAAGCGGAACCTGGGACTGTTCATCCTCCTCACCGGCGTATGCATCGGCTGCCTGGGGCTCATGAGCGACTTCGGCACCGCCGCCATCTTCTTTGTCACCTTCCTGGTCATCGCCTACCTCCGCTCCGGCGACTTCGCCACCCTGGCCCTGATCTGCGGTGGAGGCGTCTTCGGCGTGGGTATTATATTGCAGTTTAAGCCCTATATATTGAACCGATTCGCCGCCTGGGGCCATGCCTGGGAGAACGCCTCCACCTCCGGCTTCCAGCAGACCCGCACCATGTCCGCCGCCGCCTCCGGCGGCCTGGTGGGCATGGGAGCCGGCAACGGCTGGCTCCACCGGGTCCCGGCGGCGGACACGGATCTGGTGTTCGGCATGGTCTGCGAGGAGTGGGGACTGATCATCGCCCTGCTGGCGGTGGCGTCCATCGTGACGCTGGCGGTGTTCGCCGCCCGGGCCTGCGGCGTGGGACGGTCCAGCTTCTACACCATCGCGGGCTGCGCGGCGGCGTCGCTGATGGTGTTCCAGACCTGCCTGAACGTGTTCGGCTCCGTGGACATCCTGCCCCTCACCGGCGTGACCTTTCCCTTCGTGTCCAACGGCGGGTCCGCCATGATGTCCGCCTGGGGGCTGCTGGCCTTCCTGAAGGCCACGGACACCCGGGAAAACGCCAGCTTCGCCACCAGCATGAAGCTTCGGCGGCGGATGGAGGAGGCCTCCGCCCGGCGGGTGGAGACGGCGGACGGCGCGTTCCATGAGCCGGACAGAAAGGAGCGGACCGATGAAGAAGATTGAGCGCCGGGCGGTGATCTGCATTCTGCTGGCGCTGCTGCTGGCGGCGGGTACGCTGGTGTTCGTGGTGCGCTGGTTCGTCAGCGGCGGCAGCTGGGTGTCTGCGGCCTTCAACCGCCATCTGTACAACACCTCCGGCCAGCTGGCGGCGGGCACGGTGCTGGACCGGGACGGCGACGTCCTCACCACCGTGGACGGCAGCGGCAAGCGCACCTATTACAGCAATGAGACGGTCCGGAAGGCAACCCTCCACGTGGTGGGGGACTTGCAGGGCAATATCGGTACCGGCGCCCTCAACGCCTTCGCTGACCGTCTGACGGGCTACGGGATCGTCAACGGCGCCTTCGGCGCCCAGCGGGGGTCGGAGCTGTATCTCACCATCGACGCCCGGTACAACTACGAGGCCTATCAGGCTCTGAACGGCCGCGCCGGGACGGTGGCGGTGTACAACTACAAGACGGGAGACATCCTGTGTCTGGTGTCCGCCCCGTCCTACGATCCCCTGAACGTGCCCGCCGACATCGAGACCAATGACCGGTACAAGGGTGCGTACCTGAACCGGTTCCTGTCCTCTACCTTCACGCCGGGGTCCGTGTTCAAGACCGTGACGCTGGCGGCGGCCATCGAGACGCTGCCGGACCTGGACAGCCGCACCTGGACCTGCGAGGGCAGTGTCCGCGTCGGGGACGACACCATCGTCTGCTCCGGCGTCCACGGGGAGCAGGACATCGGCGCGGCCCTGACCAACTCCTGCAACGTGGCTTTCGCCCAGATCGCGGAGGAGCTGGGGGGGTCCACCCTGAAGAAGTACACGGAGCGGGCGGGCCTGACGTCCAGCTACTCCATCGACGGCCTGTCCACCGCCAAGGGCAGCTTCGACTTTGAGAACATCTCCGACGCGGACCTGGGCTGGGCGGGCATCGGCCAGTACCACGACATGGTGAACCCCTGCGCCCTGATGGTGTACATGGGGGCTGTCGCAAACGGCGGCAAGGCCGCCGTGCCCCGGATCATCGACAAGACGGTGAACTCCCTGGGGCTGTACAACCCGGTGCGTATGACGGAGCGGACCGGGAAGCTCATCAGCGAGGATACGGCTGAAAAGCTGGCGGACATGATGGCGGATACGGCGGAGAGCTACGGCCCCCAGCGGTTCCCCAACATGGACCTGTGCGCCAAGTCCGGCACCGCCGAGGTGGGGGCGGATCAGAAGCCCCACGCCTGGTTCGCCGGGTTCCTGCGGAACGAGGACGCTCCCTACGCCTTCGTGGTGCTGGTGGAGAACGGCGGCAGCGGCAGCTCCGTGGCGGGCACCGTGGCGGGGAAGGTGCTGGACATCATGGTCAACGGGTACTGAACCCGGCCTGAATGCGAAAAAATACCGGCGGATACGGGAAACCGTATCCGCCGGTGTGCGTTATGGAGAAGATTACCGAGACCGTCACGCCAGCGGAATGCCGAAGCCGAACCACAGCAGGTTCCGCAGAGCGCAGTTCGCCGCCAGCAGGACCAGAAAGGCGTACAGCCACCGGATGTCCCACCGCAGGACCCATCCCCGGCGGCCCCGGAGCCGCCAGACGGTCTGGCTTGCCAGATACCCGCCTGCGGAGACGGCGGCGAAGGGCACGGCGGGGTGATAATACATCGACCGCACCACCTGGCCGTGGGCCAGCGCCGTCAGGGCGCGGGTGCCGCCGCAGCCGGGGCAGTAGATGTGGAACCGGCTGTAGAACCAGCAGGCGCTGACGGTGGGCCGTCCCAGGGGGAAGCGCCACAGGAGATACCCGGCGGCCAGCAGTCCCAGCGCCGCCCACAGGGCGGGATAGACCTCCCGGTCCGTGACGGGACCTCTGGACGGCGCTTCGGAGGGAGCGCTCATTTCAGCAGATGGAACTGGCCCAGCAGGGGGACCTCCTTTTCCTCGCCGTTGATAGCGGCGACGAAGCCCATGATGGCGCAGATCACGCAGAAGATGCCCCAGATCCAGCCCACGCAGGGGATGACGCCCAGCAGGCTGGCGATCCAGATGACCAGGGCCTGGTTCACGTGGAATTTGGAGTCCTCCCGTTGGCCCAGCAGCAGGGCGATGATCAGTCCGATGGGGGTGATATAGGCCACGATATCCGTTGTTCTCTTATCCATGGTAGTTCTCCTTATCATTCAATCGATCTGGCTGTTGTTCACTGAGGGTAGTGTATCACATTATCCGGAAAATACAAGGGCGGAAACGGAAAGGACCGCGGGGCGCGGCGGCCCGGCGGTCCGATGGGTCATGAGGGAGTGCCGTTCCGCTCCAGGTCCAGCAGCGCCAGACCGTACTCGCTGAGATAGGGCTCCAGGAACTCGTTGGACAGAGTGAAGACGTGGGGACCGGAGGCGTAGCAGCCCAGCTCATAGGGGGCGTAACTCACCGTCATGCCGCCGGCGTCAAAACTGACGGTGTAGGTGGTCCAGTTGGCCAGGATGTCCTCGTAGTCCTCCCAGTAGAACTCCGCCATGGAGGTCTCGGCCTGCAGAGCGGCGGCCCGTGCCTGCCGGGCCAGATCCGCCGCCACCGCCTCCTCGAACCGGATCTCATCCTGGGCGATCACCGGCAGGCTGAGGAACGCGCCGTCATCCAGATCAAAATTCCAGGAGCAGAAGCCGGTGTTGGGATGGGCGCCGCCGTAATAGCTGTAGGTGGAGGCCAGAACGCTGACCAGATGGTCTGTGGTGTAGACGGTGTAGGTCAGGGAGTCCTGATAGTACATGCCGTATTCCAGAAACATCTCCGGCCGCAGCTCATAATCCGCCAGGGCCATATCCTTCACGTCCTCCATTTCGGAGCGCCAGGCGTCAAAGGCGGCGTTGAAGGTGTTGACCACCAGCAGGGCCTGTTCCTCCGCCGGGGTGGAGGCCGTCTCCAGCGTCTCACCGTCCCTGCGGAGGGCGCGGAGCACCGGCAGCTCATAGCGGGAGGAGATGAGCTTCACGCCGTCCTCGGAGAAGGACTCGCTCTCCAGGACCTCCGTCTCCACCGCATAGGTGATGCCCGCCTCCCGGGGCGTCTGAGGGACCATCCCCACGGAGGAGGCGGCGGTGCCCATGGCCTCGTACTGCACGGAGACGGAGCGGTCTACCATCATGGAGGCGGAGGCGGCGCCGCAGCCGCACAGCAGTCCGGCGCACAGAAGGCAGGATGTGATATGAGTAACAAGTGTCTTCATGGAGATCCCTCCCTTGGGTGCGGCTGAAGACCGCGCCGTCAGCCGCGGTCCCACGGCCTAGGACGGCGGCTGCTCCAACGGGCCCCGGACGCGCCGCGGACTTGTCCGGCGGTCCATACCGGCCGGACGCGGAACGATTATATCATCACCGGCCCGGTCCTCCACTCGCTGCCGCCCGCAGCGGAGCTGAGATCGGGATAGGCCAGGGCGTAGAGGTCCGTGGCCCGCACCTCCAGGGCGAACAGCGCCTGAGCGGCGGGGCTCAGCTGCCGCACATCGGCGGGCTTCGTCAGTACCGGGACGGCGGCGGTCTTCCGCATCCGGGCCAGCAGGGCGCGGCCCGTCTCGTTGGCGGCCAGCACCCGGAGATAGGGGACCGTCTCCGGAAAGTCCTCCGGCGTCAGCCCCAGATACGCCCACAGGACCATCCGGCGGAGCCGGGCATGGGCGTAGCGCTTCGTCTTGGCGTCCTCCAGCAGGGCGTCCAGGGTGGCGGCGGACCGGCTGGCGGCGTACAGGCGGCGGTACAGGCCCTCACGGCCCTGATCCAGGGCGGCGAAGTCCGCCTCGCTCATGCTCCGCAGCCGGGACAGAATGGCCCGCTGACAGGTCTCCAGCAGCACAGGAGCCCGGCCCGCGTCCTCCTCGCTTCTGTACAGCGGGGCCATGGACGGCGCCATCAGGGACAGAGCGTCCTCACGCCGCCCCTGCCGCAGCAGGCGGCGGATGGCTCCGGCGGAGCCGGGGACGGCGTCGGCGCTGTCGTGGGCCCCGCCCTCCCGGAGAAAGGCCAGCGGCCGGATGGCGCTGTTCCGCAGCAGCAGGGCTTTGCAGTATTCCACGCCCAGATTGTTGTTGGGGGTCTCCAGCAGGGCGGCCTTCTCCGGCCCCAGCAGCTCCCGTACCACCGACTGGCGGCAGGCGGCGAAGCTCATGCCCTCGTTCAGAAAACGCCGGACTCCGGCGTGATATGCCTCCGTGGTGAGACAGCGGGCGATCTCTGTCAGCACGGCCGCGTCGCCGCACTCGCTGCCGAAGGCCAGATGGGTGACGGCACCGGTGGCCGCCAGAACCTCCACGCCGCCGGCGGCGAACCGCTCCGCCGAGCTGACGGCCCAGGGCAGGGGCAGCTCTAGCACCAGGTCCGCGCCGTCCCGCACGGCGGCCTCCGCCCGGACGTGCTTGCGCAGGATGGCAGCACCGCCCCGCTGGACGAACTGTCCGCTCATGGCGCAGACCACGGCGGTGCCCGGACCCAGCGTCTCCCGGACGCGGGCCATCAGGCCCGTATGGCCGGTATGCAGGGGATTATACTCAGCTATGATACCAGCGACTTGCATATAATTCACCCTGATTCGATGACAAAAAAGTGACATTTCGGTAAAAATGCAGGTTGTAACCTGCGGAGGATTTGCTATAATATATGGTAACATTGCGTTTCCCTTGGAAAATTTACGGAAAACGCATGCTGAACACAACTGTATTTTACACGAAAAACGGGATATCCGCAAGAGGGTCCCACGAAAGAGGAGTCAACATCATGAACATTCTCGTCATCAACGCAGGCAGTTCCTCCCTGAAGTATCAGCTGCTGAACCCCGACACCGGCGATCTGCTGGCC
>Ga0129314_1001962_pt1 | contig 12654 bp, 11 predicted proteins | sample O1111metagenome_FD_94431 | JGI IMG/M metagenome (GOLD analysis project Ga0129314, IMG submission 94431) | Orangutan individual fecal microbial communities from fecal samples from Wisconsin, USA - O1111 metagenome | ecosystem: Host-associated > Mammals > Digestive system > Large intestine > Fecal...
CCTCAAGGGCGCGGACAACTTCACACGCGGCACCATCAACCGCCTGAACGGCGTTTACTACGAATAAGCTTCACCGATAATAAAGGCAGGACCTGAACTTTTCAGTTTCGGTCCTGCTTTTATTAAATCTATCGCCGCACTGAACTCTCACTAAGTTGAACCCGCTGAAAAGCGTTTTTTATGAATAGCGGGCAACGGCTCTGATTAATGGATAGCAACGATAACAAGGGACGCCGGAATAATTCCGGCGTCCCTTGTTCTTTTCTTGCGCAGGCAGCCTCCTGGTAAAAAGCGTCACCATGTTCTGCTGGACGCTGGCGCCCCGCTTTGCGGACCCTCCTCACAGCGCCCGAGAACTTTGCCTTTAACAAAAATGATATCAGCTGACTTTCGGCACGATCCGATCGTTCAGGCGCGCCCCCCAGACCGAGCCGTCAGCGTTAAAGAACGGACGCAGTTCCGACACGGCAAAGCCGCTGCGCAGCAGAGCCATGCGGCCGCGCACCATGCGTACGCCCGCCGGTTTGCCGTCGTTAAGGACGGAAATGCCGCGGCCCTCTCTGACGATGACAACCTCCGCTCCTTCGCCGGAGCAGTAACGCCCACAGGCTGCCTCGATGACTTCCGGTTCCCAAGGACAGTCGGTCCAGAGGTCTTCCGGCTGCGGATCCCAGCCGGCGGCGATGCGGAGCAGCGCGTCGGCGATCAGCGAAACAGGAACGTTCTGCGTGTTGCACAGCACGATCGCGCCGCGCTCAAGCTCCGGCGACCAGGCGATGTGCGAGGAAACTCCCGGCAGGCTGCCGCCGTGGCGGTACACCGTGAGGTCGCGCATGAAGCCGACGCTCAGCCCGTAGCCGTAGAACTGATGATGCTTCGTGGGCACGCGGGGACGGATCATATCGCGGACACTCTGTTCCGAGACGATCGCGCCTGCTTCTCCGCGGCCGCCGTTGAGATACATGCGCAGATACTTTTTCATGTCGGCCAGCGTGGATTTCATCGCGCCGCCGCCGTTGAGGACGAAGGAGCTGCGGTAAAAGTCGAGGTCGCCTTCGCTCACGCCGAGATCGTCGCTGTACAGCAGCGACACGTCGGCGTCTTTGGCGGGACGCAGGAACTCGCAGGTGCTCCGGCTCATGCCGAGCGGTTCGAGGATGCGGCGCTCCACGCAGCGGGCGTACGATCCTTCGCCGCCGCAGCGGCGGACAATGTCGCTGAGGATGCCGTAGCCGTCGTTGCAGTAGCTCATGTATTCGCCCGGGCGCCCCAGCCGCGGCGCCGGCGCGTCCAATCCCTGCGTCACCTGTTCGATCGCCGCCTGAGCAACGCGGTCGTCGTAAGCCGTTTCCTGCGTGCGAGGATCGATGTCCAGCTTCTTCAGGAGGTCGGACAGCAGCGCACGGGGCATGGGAAAATAGCCGCCGCTGTGGCTCAGGAAGTGCGCCACGCTCACTGGCGCCTGCCCGCCGTTTTTGAATTCCGGGCAGTAGGCGGACGCGGGCGCCTGCAGATCGATAAGCCCCTGCTCCGCCAGCTGCATCAGCGCCAGCGCGGTGAATGATTTGCTTACCGAGGCCAGGCCGAAGATCGTGTTTTCGTCAACGGGCAGGCGCTGCGCCGCGTCGCGGAAGCCGAAAAATTCCTGATAGACCGTGCCGCGCCGATCGACAACGGCGACGGCGACGCCGCGGGCGCAGTGAGCCGCCGCGATATGCTCCACGTAGTCGCAGAAAGAAGACTCTTTTGTCCGAAAAGGATCAGTCATCGAGAATTTCTCCTTGAGACAGAAATTTTAAAGCATGAGAACGGTCTTATTATAAACGAACCGGGACATAACGGACACCCGATCTGCAAAGATCTTCGTCTGCGTCCGAGCTCCCCATGAGCGCCCGCGCGCTTAAAAAAACACGCCGCAGGTCAATGGCCTGCGGCTCTTTTTTCGCCAATGGAAGCGGCAATTCTGTTGGCTTCGGCGTCTTTGCCGAAGACGTAAACCATGAGGATGCGTCCGCGGCTTTCCAGCACACGAACGTTGACCGGTTCGCCGTTTTGGACAAAATCCAGGCGCAGAGAGCCTTTTTTCTCGCGGCGGATCGCTTCCTTTTTCACGCCCACCGCGTCGGCCAGATTCTCGGCAACGCTCTTGACGGTACCGTTCTGGGTTGTGGCGGCCTGATCAATGATGACGGCGGCGCTCTCGTTCTGGTTGTAGATCAGGACCTGTTCGCCCTGTCTGACGGTCCAGCCGTCGGGAATCTCGACCGACAAGTCATAGAAATGAGCGCTCACCGCCGGCAGAGGACGCACGATCGACAAAAAGAACAGCATCGTCAGCAGGGCGACGCTCGACACCGATTTTTTTTTCATGAAGATGAAACCTCCTTTGCCGCCGGAGAACAGACGCCTCCGGGAATTACGCACCGATTCTAGCAGACGGAGAACGGCCGCACATGAGAGAAAACAACAATTCTTTGGACGGCGGAGGACTGCCGTTCGTCTTTCTCTCTCGTCTTTCCGCCAGCGCGGAAAACAACGCCGAAGCCAGAGCCGTCTTTTTTCCTTCGCAGGTGACTGTTCAGAATAAAAAGCAGCCGCGTTAAAGTAAAAGCTCGGAGCCGCAGCAAAGAGGAAACGCCGCCGCTTTTTCCGCACGAGGGCGGCAGCGGCGAAGTCGTTTTTCTTTTCCCAAAGAAATTCTTTTTCCATCAAATTTCCTTTGAAAAAAAACTTTCTGAATCGTATAATAGAAAAGCGTTTTGTTTCACCACCATCATATTCTTAAAAGAACGGAGTCTGATCATTTTATGAAAAAACTGTTTGCTGTTCTCGCTTTCGTCGCTGTAGTGGGCTGCGCCGGTGCAGCCGCAGCCGCTTATCCCGAGAAGCCGGTGCACGTGATCGTCCCCTCTGAGGCGGGCGGCGGCACCGACACGATGGCCCGTCTGCTGGCCAAGTTCGGTGAGAAATATCTGGGCGCGCCGATGGTGATCGACAACCTGCCGGGAGCCGGAGGCCAGATCGGATTCCAGGCCCTCGCCAACGCCAAGAAGGACGGCTACACGTTCGGCTGCCTCTACACGCCGCACCTGACGGCCCACGTCTCCGCCAAGCGCGCGCAGTACACGCTGACCAGTTTTGACTACGTCGGCAATCTCGTCACCGATCCGGGCGTGATCGTCGTGCCCGGCAGCAGTCCGATCACGGATCTGAAGAGCTTGGCCGAGTATGTCAAGAACAACGAAAACTGCACGGCGTCCACGTCCGGCCCCGGCGGCGACGACGATTTTGCCCGCCTGGCCACGGAAGCCGCTCTCGGCATCAAGATGCGCCCCGTGCCCTCCAAGGGTTCGTCCGCGGCCAAGGCCAACGTGATGGGCGGTCACGTCACAGTGGGTTTCATGAACGTCTCCCAGGTCGAAGCGCAGGTTCGTTCCGGCGAGATGCGCTGCCTGGCCGTGATGGCGAACAAGCGCAGCGACATGATGCCCGATGTGCCGTGCACGGTTGAGCTCGGCTACCCGACGATGATCTCCGACTCTTCGCGCGGCTTCGCCGCTCCCGCCGGCATGAACGCCGAGGCGCTCGCCAAGATCCGCGAGATGTTTACCAAGACAATCGCTGATCCCGAGTTCCAGGCAGCTGCCAAGGGCGTGCTGCTGCTCAACGAGATGAACGGCGACGAGTACAAAGGGTACCTCGAAGCGCTGCAGGCGGCTACCGATAAGGCGTACGAAATCGCGCCCTGGTAGTTTTTCCGACAGAAGTCGCTTGCAGTCCGATGAATAAAAAGACAGTCAGTGTTCTTTCCGGCGCCGCGGGAGTTCTCCTTGCCGGCGCCATCTATTCCAAGGTCCTCAAATTTCCGGCGTACGCCGTGCACGCTTCGCAGTACGTCAAATTCCTGCTGGCGGTGATGGCAGTCCTCTGCCTGCTGCTGATCGTCGCTTCTCTGAGAAGCGTTGACACCAACAAGCCGCAGTGGATGAAAGCTCCCGGAGCGTTCACCGCCACGGTGGCGATGACGCTCGTTTATGTGCTGTCGCTTAAATACATTGGATTTTATGCGGCCAGCACCGTTTACATGCTTGTCCTTGCGTTCCTGCTGGGGCTGCGCCGGCCGCTGCTGCTGCTCGTCAGCACGGCCGCGCTGCTGGCCCTGGTGTACGGGGTGTTCGTGCGCTTCCTCGGCGTGCCGCTGCCGCTGGGGATCTTCGAGGAATTCTCGTTCGCCGACGTGCCCGGCTCGCTTGCCAAGGCCAGAGCGGCTCTGGCGCTTCTGTAAGAGGAGTGACGGTCTATGGAAATGATCATTAAAGCGGCACTGAGTCTGTTCGCTCCCGCGCCCCTGCTCGCCATCGTCGCAGGCACGATGGGGGGCGTCATTATCGGCGCCATTCCCGGTCTGACAGCGACGATGGCCGTGGCGCTGCTGATCCCCGTCACGTTCGGCATGAATCCCGTCGTCGGTCTGGCGCTGATGGGCGGCGTCTATTCCGGCGGCATGTTCGGCGGCGCGATCTCGTCGATCCTGCTGTCCACGCCCGGCACTCCGGCCGCGGCGGCCACGGCGCTCGACGGCTACCCGATGACCCGCAAGGGCAAAGGCGGCGTGGCGATCACGATCGCCACGGTGGCCAGCTTCTGGGGCGGCATCATCTCCACGCTCGCGCTGCTGCTGGTGGCGCCGGTGCTGGCCAAGTTCTCGCTGCGCTTTGGGCCGCCGGAGAATTTTCTGCTCGCTGTCATGGGGCTGACGAGCATCGTCACGCTGACGAGCGGCAATCTGCTCAAGGGACTGATCTCGGGCGTGATCGGTCTGCTGATCGCTTCGATCGGCATGGATCCGATGGACGCCTATCCGCGCTTCGCCGGCAGCGTGCCGGAGCTGTTCGACGGCGTCAAGGACATCCCCGCGCTGATCGGCCTGTTCTCGGTCAGCCAGCTGCTCGACCTGACCGGCGAGGCCAGCATCGTGCAGGAGCTGACGGCCGACGTCTCGACGCTGAAGGACAACAAGATGCCCAAGGGGCTGATGCCGACTATCGCGCGCGGCGGCCTCATCGGCACGATCGTCGGCATGCTGCCCGGCGCGGGCGCGACGATCTCGGCCTTCATCTCCTACAACACAGCCAAGTCGATCGACAAGGAACCGGAGACGTTCGGCCGCGGCAACCCGAAGGGCGTGGCCGCGGCCGAGAGCGCCAACAACGGCTGCGTCGGCGGCTCGCTGGTACCGATGCTGACGCTGGGCATTCCCGGCAACTCGGTGGCGGCCTGTCTGATGGGCGGTCTGACGATCAACAATCTGATCCCGGGGCCGGAGCTGTTCACTAAGTACGGCACAATCACCTACGGTTTTATCCTCTCGCTGTTCCTCGCCAATATCGTGTTCCTGTTCCTCGGCATTTATCTGGCGCCGTTTTTCGCGCGCATCTCCACGGCGCCCAACTCGCTGCTGGTGCCGGCAATCGCCGTGCTCTCGGTGGTGGGCAGCTTTGCGATGCGCAACATGATGTTCGACGTCTGGACGATGCTCGCTTTCGGCGTCGGCGGCTACTTCCTGCACCGCATGGGCTTCGACCTCGGAGCCGTGGTGCTGGGACTGATTCTCGGGCACATCACGGAAGAGGGCTTCGGCGGCGCGCTGGCAATCTCCAACGGCTCGCCCGCAATCTTTTTCACGCGCCCGCTCTGCATCGCGCTGTGGGTGCTGATCATCCTGCTTCTGCTGCCCGCGTTTCGCAAGAAAAAGAAAATGGCTTGATTCGCGCAAAAAATCCTCCCGCCGCGGCGGGAGGATTTTTTCGCAAAGCTTTCTCCGCCTCAAGCGCCGTCTTTTCGTCGGCGCAATCGCTCTATGCTATAATCTGAGCCGGAGTTCCTGAACTGTCTGACATTACAAAGAAAAGAACGCCGCAAAGCTGTTTTTTCCGCTGCGGCGCAGGAGTGTGAGATCATGAAGATAGTGGTCGTGGGCGCGGGCAACGTGGGGTACACGGTAGCGCGCACCTTGTCCGCCGAAGGGCGGGACGTAGTGATCATTGAGCGCGACGCCGAAATCGCCGCACGCATTGAGGAAGAGCAGGACGTAAGCGTCGTCCGCGGCAACGGCGCACGTCCCGCCGTGCTGGAAAAGGCCGGCGTCGTTAAAGGCGGCGACGTAGACGCGCTGATCGCCTGCACCGACCGCGACGAGACGAACCTGATGGCCTGCTGGCTGGGGAAGCGCGCCGGCGTGCGTCAGGTGCTGGCGCGCGTCAGGGACCTGGAATTCACCGACACGCCCGACTGGGCCGAAGACCTCGGCATCGACGTGCTGGCCTCTCCGGAGCGTTCGCTGTCGCGCGAAATCGCGTCGCTGCTGCGCTTCAACGCCGCCGTCCACTCGTCGGAGCTGTTCAACGGCCGTGCCGGCAGCTTCGCGTTCCGCGTCGAGGCCGATTCGCCGATCTGCGGCATGAGCCTGCGCGAGCTGGGCGCCAAGTATCCGGGACTGGGGGCCGTCATCGTCTACGTGGAACGCGGCGACGACGGCTTTGTCCCCTCCGGCGACTGGACGGCGCACGAGGGCGATCTGTGTTTCGCCGTCACGCTGCACGAGCGCGTTCCGACGCTGATGCAGCTGTTCGACGTCGAACATCACAAACGCCTGTCGCGCGTCATCATCGTCGGCGGCGGCAAACTGGGCGCCAACCTGGCGCGCCGTCTCAGCTCCAACGTACCGCGCGTGGAGACGACGCTGGTCGAAAAGGATCTGGAAAAATGCGCGCGCCTGGCCCGCGAGTTTCCCGACGTGAAGGTCATCAACGGCGACGGTATGGACAAAGATCTGATGCTCCAGCTCGGCGTGGACAAAGCCAACGGCGTCGTGGCCGCCACGTCCAACGACGAGATGAACGTGATCATCGCCGCGCTGGCAAACGTGCAGGAAGACGTGAAGACAATCGCCGTCGTGCGCAAAGACGTGTACGAGGATCTGGAAGGCAAGCTGCCCGTAGACGTGCTGGTCAATCCCAACAAGACGCTGGCGTCCACGTTCCTGCGCTATATCCGCTACCCAAATTCGGCCGGCATGCTCTCGCTGATCGACCGCATCGGCGCGGAGATGCTTGAGTTCCTGCTGCGCCCCGGCAATCCCGCCATCGGGAAGCGCATCATGGACCTGAATCTGCGCAAGGGGATCCTGATCGCCATCATCAAGCGCGGCGGCAAATACCTTGTGCCCAGCGGCGCGGAAACGCTGCTGGAAGGGGACGTGATCTCAGTCTTCGCCATGGCCGATATGATGCCCGAGGCCATGCACTTCTTTAAGGTCGATCAGGCATGAACTTCCGCGTCGTCCTCTTCGTGCTCTCGCTGATCGGTTCGATCGTCTCCGGCAGCATGTTCCTGCCCGCCGCCTGGGCGTGGTTCGACGGCACTCCCGACGCCAACGTATTGTTTCGCTGCGCGTTCTTCTCGCTTGCCGCCTGCGTCGCGCTGGCGCTGAGCACGCGCCCTTCGCGCAGAAGCGCTCCCGAGCACAGCGACATCGGCGCGCGCGAGGCGTTCGCCATCGTCTCCTTCTCCTGGGTCGTGGCGTCCGTCATCGGCGCGCTGCCCTATGTGCTCTACGGTACAACGTCGAACTTTACCGACGCTTTCTTCGAGACCATGTCGGGTTTCACAACTACAGGGGCGTCCATCCTCACCGACATCGAGGAAAATCCCCGCGGCATCCTGCTCTGGCGCGCGCTCACACACTGGCTCGGCGGCATGGGCATCATCGTTCTCAGCCTCACAATTCTGCCCTTCATCGGCGGAGGCGGAATGCAGCTTTTCAAGGCCGAATCGCCGGGACCGCTGCCGGAAAAGCTCACGCCCCGACTGCAGCAGACCGCCGCGATCCTGTGGGAGATCTACATCTTCCTCACCGTGCTGGAAATCGGCGCACTGATGCTGTGCGGCACTTCGTTCTACGAGGGCGTCACTCACGCTTTCGCTACCATCGCCACCGGCGGCTTCTCCATCTACAACGACAGCATCGCCCACTTTCACAGCCCCGCCGTCGAGTGGGTCGTCACCGCGTTCACGTTTTTGTCCGGCGTCAATTTTTCGCTGCATTATCTGTTCCTGCGCGGCAGTTTCAGCGTCTATTTAAAGGATGACGAATTCCGCTGGTACACCCGCATCATCCTGATCGCCGCCGCAGCCGTCACCTGCTCGGCGCTGTGGAGCGGCATGGACCTGCCCTTCAGTCAGACGCTGCGCCACGCCGCTTTCCAGACCGTGACGCTGATAACCACGACCGGATTCATGGTCACCGACACGCTGCAGTGGCCGCATTTCGCCCAAATGGCGCTGCTGGCGGTCATGTTCGTCGGCGGCTGCGCCGGCTCCACCTCGGGCGGCGTCAAGGTGGTACGCTTCATGATTGCCGCGCGCCACGCCAAAAACGACATGATCCGCACGCTTCAGCCTCATCGCGTGCTCTGCGTGCGCATCAACGGCAAACCGCAGGAAAGCCGTCTGATCAGTTCGGTGCTCTCATTCTTCGTGTACTACATCGCTATCCTCACCGCCGTCAGCCTGTTTTTGGCGGCGTTGGGCATCGACCTGCTCTCGTCTTTCTCGGGCGCGTTGACCTGCATCAGCAACGTCGGCCCGGGGCTGGGCGCCTTCGGCCCCGTCAGCAACTACGCCGCCGTTCCCGCCGCCGGTAAATGGGTCCTGGCCTTCGCCATGCTTATCGGCCGTCTGGAGCTCACCACCGTGCTGCTGCTGTTCGTGCCCGATACGTGGAGACGCTGAGACGCCGCGGCGCTTCCGCCCGTCCCCGTTCCCTGTCGGGGGCAAAAAACTTTTCCTTTGAAATACTGAAGTACAGCCGCTTCGATGCTCCGCGCGGGACATCGAAGCGAACAAAAACGCCCGGCAGCGTGACGGCTGCCGGGCGTTGCGTTTTATCCGCCTTTTTGCGTTTTTTGCCTGTCGCCGTTTTTTGAAAGCGGCGGCGCTATGACTCCCACTTCTTGAAACCTTCGCCGACGACCTCGGAGACGTCGCTGAGGATCAGGAACGCGGCCGGGTCGATGGAGCGCACGAAGCGCTTCAGCTCCACGGCCTGACGGCGCGTGAGGATGACCATAACCATATCCATGGGAGCGCGGCGGTACGCTCCTTTGACAGCGACGAGGGTGGCCGTTCGTTCCAGCGAGTCCATGATGAAACGGGTGATCTCGTCGGTCTTGCCGCTGATGATCATAACCTGCGTGCGGCGATCGAATGACTTGATCACCCAGTCGATGACGACTGACTCCACGTAGAGGCTGAAAGCTCCCATGAGGACGCGCTCGAAATCGACCGCCACGAAGGACAGCATGAGAATGCCGACGTTGACGAAGAACGAGGCCGAGCCGACGTCCACGCCCCAGCGTTTTTTCGCCACGGCAGCCGCCACGTCCATGCCGCCGGACGAAGCGCCCTCGCGGAAGAGGATGCCCATGCCGAGGCCGCCGACGACGCCGCCGAACAGCGCGGCCAGGATCGTGTTGCTGATCAGAGGGTAATGGAACATCTCGAGCAGCGGCAGCGCCAGAGAGGTAAGCAGGGTGTTGTACAGCGTCCAGAGCGCAAAGCGGGGCGACAGGGCTTTCCAGCCCCAGGCGAGCAGCAGCACGTTGCCGCCCGTGAGCACCCAGACGGGCGAAATTCCCCAGAGGTAGTTGGATATCAGGCCGATACCGGTCACGCCGGTGCTGGCGAACTGATAGGGTTCGATCAGCGCGGCGATGCAGAGACAGATGAGCAGCGTGCCGACGGTAACGTTCAGGAACGTCGCCAGCTCCCGCCGGCAGGCTGAACGAAGCGCCAGTCCGCCGATTTTCAGCCGTTTATTCATGTAACAGGCCCCCTTCCAGAGCGAAAATAATTTTAACGGGTCAACCGAAATATGATAGCACAAAAACGGCGCGCGGAGAAAATATTCAACCGTTCCCAACGCAGCGGTTCACTTTTTCACACCGAGAAAAAACGGTTTGACTCGAGAGCGAACCTTTTTATAATAAAAGCATCGTCAGCACTGCCGCAAAAAAATTTTCGGAGGTGAGATCATGCCCTGTGAAGAATTCATCGCCAATCTGCGCCGCAACCGTTTTCAGGCCGTTTACTTCGCCGCCGCCGACGAGGCCGCCGATTATCTGGTTTCTCGGGTACGGAACAAAACCGTCGGCTTCGGGGATTCGCACACGCTGCTGCAGATGGGGCTGGCCGAACGGCTGCGCGAGCACAACGTCGTTTACGATCCCACACCGCTTTCCGGCGCGGAGTTCAAGGCCGCGGCGGACCGGGCCATGACGGCGGACATCTTCATGCTGTCGGTCAACGCCGCCTCGGAAACGGGAGAACTGGTCAACATCGACAGTTCAGGCAACCGCGTCGCCGGCTCGCTCTGGGGGCACGAAAAAGTCTATTTCGTCTTCAGCGCCGACAAGATCAAGCCGACGCTGGAAGCGGCGATTTTCCGCGCCCGCAACACGGCGGCGGTAATCAACGCCTCACGCTTCGGCTTCAAGACGCCGTGCGCCGTAAATGGCGACAGATGTTACGACTGCTCGTCGCCCGACCGCATCTGCAACACGCTGGTCGTGTATATGAAAAAGGAAAAGTCGATGGATATGGAGGCCGTGATTGTCGGCGAAAAGCTGGGATACTGAATTTGAGACAGACTCCGCCGCGGAGAAAAGCAAAAGGCCGTCGCCGTCGGCAGCAATAAAGCGCGGGGTTCAGCGTCGGCATGCATTCCGACGCCGAACCCCGCGCTTCCTGTCAAAAATTTTTCTGCGTGTCTCTGCGGCGCACTTTGTTTAAAAGCAGTGCGGCGCGACGTTACTTGACGGCCACAACCTCGATCTCCACCTTGCCGTCCTTGGGCAGCTTGGCGACCTGCACGGCGCTGCGGGCAGGGAACGGCTCCTTGAAGTACTGGGCATAGATGCCGTTCATGACGGCAAAGTCGTTCATGTCCTTGAGGAAGACGGTGGTCTTGACGACCTTGTCCATTGAGCTGCCGGCAGCTTCAAGCACGGCCTTGACGTTCTCAAGAGACTGCTTGGTCTGCTCCTCGATCGTCTCGGGCAGTTTGCCGTCGGGCGTCAGGCCGAGCTGGCCGGACGTGTAGACCATGCAGTCAGTGGCGATGCCCTGCGAATAGGGCCCGATAGCGCCGGGAGCTTTTGTCGTTGCAACTGCGTTTTTCATTGTGATGCGGCCTCCTTGGAATGAGCAATATGAACTTCATGGGGAATCCCCAGAATTCTTTTTAATTATACTCATCCGCGCGAGTTAAGGCAAATTTCAAGCGAAAGCTTTCACAGCCATCGGCTGTGTTAAAATAGATTTCAAAGTTTTCCGCAAGGAGGAATCACCGTGAATAAAACGCTCCGCCGCACTCTGGCCGCCGCGTTCGCCGTGCTTCTAAGCGCTGCGCCGGCCTTCGCTGTGACGATCGGTACGTTCAACATCGAGTTCTTCAATATGAGCGGCTCCGGCAAAAACCGCTCTCAGCACTACACGCCGGAAGACATGCGCGAGCTGGCGGACTCGATCCGCCGCAGCGGCGCCGACGTGCTGGCGCTTCAGGAGATCGAGGGCAACGCCACAATGCGCTTTTTCACCGCCACGGCGCTGCCGGGCTGGAAATATTTCGGCAACGACACCGACAGCATGCAGGATCTGTTCTTCCTGTGGAATCCGGCCAAAGTCACGCTGGTCGGGACGCCGCAGCTGTATTACGCCAACCGGACGGGACGTTTCGAGGGGCGCAAGTTCAGGATCTTCGACCGTCCGCCGCTGGCAGCCCGCTTCCGGGACAACGCCACAGGCGCGATCTACACGCTGGTAAACGTCCACCTCAAAAGCATGACCACAATCGGCAGGCGCGACGCCGAAGCCGCCCAGCGCTACAACCTTGCCAAGCGCGCCGCGCAGACGAAAAAGCTCAACGAACTGGCGCAGCGTCTGGAGAAGCCGGCCTTCATTCTCGGCGACTACAACAGCCCCGACCCGCAGAAGGAAATAAGTTTTCCGCTGCTGGGGCTGCGGCACGGCTACAGCTTCGACAACTGGAGCAGCAATCTCGACTACATCGGCTGCGTCGGGATCTCCCGCGACAGGCTGGGGGAGGTAAAGGAGACGGAAACGCGCATCCGCCGCCGCTCCACCAGACGCAAGGAGCATCCCGACCACGACATTATCGCCGTCGAGATTCGGAACTGAGCCATGAGCGGCCGCTGTTCCTCCTTCGCGCGGCTTCTCGCGCTGCTCTGCACGCTCTGCCTCGGCGGCGCGTCTCAGGCGGCAGACAAACCGCAGCGCGAGCGCATCCTCCGCTTCGACGTCAGCGCCGCGGTCAACGAAGACGCTTCACTGACCGTGCGCGAAGACCTCGAGTTCATCGCTATGGGCGTCAAGATCAGCCGCGGCATCATTCGCGGCATTCCCGTCCGTTACCGGCAGGACAACGGGCGCACGTTTTCCGTGGGGCTGAAAGTGCTTTCCACCTCCGTCGACGGGGTCAGGCTGCCGTGGAAAGAGTCGGAGGAAGGGCGTGCCCGTTTTATCCGCATCGGCGACCCCGAACGCCCGCTTTCGCCCGGCATCCACCGCCTGTCG
>Ga0129314_1001968_pt1 | contig 12625 bp, 10 predicted proteins | sample O1111metagenome_FD_94431 | JGI IMG/M metagenome (GOLD analysis project Ga0129314, IMG submission 94431) | Orangutan individual fecal microbial communities from fecal samples from Wisconsin, USA - O1111 metagenome | ecosystem: Host-associated > Mammals > Digestive system > Large intestine > Fecal...
GTTATGCTTTGTCTTTGAAGAAACGCCGAGCGCCCAGAGGTGCTTGTCGAGGTCCTTCATATAGTCGCTTACTCTCTGCTTGATAACGCCGAAGTAGTGATCTTCAAGCTCCTGACCCTTTACAGGTGCCGCACCGAAAAGTGTTCTGCCTGTGAAGATAAGGTCTTTTCTCTTATCGTATGTCTTCTTGTCAACAAGGAAGTATTCCTGCTCGGCACCGACTGTAGCAACAACGCTCTTTGCTGTGGTGTTGCCGAAAAGTCTTAAAATTCTTAATGCCTGCTTTGATACAGCATCCATTGACTTTAAGAGAGGTGTCTTCTTGTCAAGTGCTTCTCCTGAATATGAGAAGAACGCTGTGGGTATGTATAATGTGTTATCCTTGATAAATGCGTATGATGTCGGATCCCATGCTGTGTATCCTCTTGCCTCGAATGTAGCACGAAGACCGCCCGAGGGGAATGATGAAGCGTCAGGCTCGCCCTTGATAAGTTCCTTGCCTGAGAACTCCATAATAACTGTACCGTCGCCTACAGGTGAAATAAAGCTGTCGTGCTTTTCGGCTGTGATACCTGTCATAGGCTGGAACCAGTGAGTGTAGTGTGTTGCACCCTTTTCTACTGCCCAGTCCTTCATTGTGCTGGCAACTACTTCGGCAATGGGAAGTGTAAGCTCAGCATTACCGTGCATTACCTTCATCAGCTCCTTGAAGATAGCCTTAGGGAGTCGTGCCTTCATTACCGCCTCGTTGAACACGTCCGAGCCGAACAGCTCCGTTACATCATAAGTTTTCTCTGCCATTTTCCTTTTCCTCCTACTTTCGTTAGATGTTCTTTGAAAAATAAGAAAAGGACGCTTTGATTCCTCAAAACGTCCTCGTTTCTGATTACATTTATTATAATACACTATGTCGGCTGATTTGTCAATATGTCATTTTGCACAAATTTTGAAAGTTTGCTTGTGTGATAATTCAAAATTGTACAAAAACCATTGAAAAACCGTCAATTTTTGCAAGTCTTAAAGCTCAATCTTGCCGTAGAGTGTAGCGTTTCTTTCTGTTTCAACCGCTTCCTTAGAGAATTCGCCTGCATCTGACGCAGTATTTTCAACAGCTGTCTGTGAACGCTTGTACTCTCTTTCGAAAGATGTCGAGAAACCGGTACTCTGCTTGTATGAGCGGTTTGCACCGTTGCCGTTTCTTCTTCCGCCCTTGCGGTCGTTTCTTCTGTTGTTATCTCTGTGGGGCTGAGAAGCCGAGATAACGACCTTTCTGTAAGGCTCTTCGCCTATAGAGTTGCTGTATACGCCTTCGATCTCAGCGACCTTGCTGTGAATGATACGGCGCTCATAAGGATTCATAGGCTCAAGGGTAATGCGTCTGCCCTGACGGAGCACCTTGTTAGCGGTACGCTCTGCAAGCGACTTGAGAGTTTCCTCTCTCTTATCCCTGTAACCGTTGCAATCAACTGTGATACGGCAGTAAGGCTCATCGTGGCGGTTGCTTGCAAGAATTGCAAGGTACTGTAAAGAGTCGAGTGTTTCGCCTCTTCTGCCGATTACGATACCGAGCTTTTCACCTACTATATCAAGAACAGTTATGTCTTCCTTTTCGATTATGTTTACCTTGAAGTCCTCAACGCCGAGAGCGGTAAGAACCTTTTCAAGATAAGCCGCAGCCATAGCTACCTTTTCTGTGTGGTCAGCATCTGTTACTGCAGGAGCGGCTTCTGCCGGAGCCGTTTCATCGGCAACAGCAGGAGCATCTTCGGTAACCGTTTCGAATTCAACCTCTATCTTATAGTCGCCCTTCTTGCCGAACAGCTTCTTGACCGGTTCTTCAACTACGGTTATCTTTATGTCAGCTTCATCAACGCCGAGTTCCTTGATTTCTGATATGGCAAGCGCCTTGAGTTCGTCAAGTGACTTACCTGTATATATCTTTTTCATAAGTCCGCCCTTTCCGTCGATTCTCAATCGTCGTCTTCTTCGTGGTATTCTTCGCCGTATTTTTCGGCATCGGCTTTTCTTGCCGCCGCCAGCTTACGTCTGTTGATTTCCTTCTGTGAAAGTGTTTCTGTCTTTGTTACGGTCTTTTCTTCGCCGCTCTCGGCATCTGTAACAACAGCGGTCGTTGTGACCTGTCTTTCCTTGAGCTTTCTTTCCTTCATCTTCTCTTCAGCCTCGGCTCTGAGCTTTTCAGGGCTGTACAGCTTCTGCATCAGCAGTGACTGCACAATGCCGAGTGCATAGTTGACACCCCAGTAGAAACCTACTCCGGCAGGAACGCTGAACGAGATCCACAGTGAGAATAAGGGCATAATATAAAGCATTACCTTCATACCTGCACCGCCTGCGTTTGCCATTTCGGGATTGTTCTTCTTGTTGAGATACTGGGAAAGTACAGTCTGAACAAGAGAAAGAACGAATGCAAATATCGGTATGATTATCAGCGGCTCGAAAGCGAGTTTAGGAGTTGAACCGAAGTTCAGACCGCAGAACATCATATTGTGTGACAGTGATGCAAGTCTGTCCTTTACATCTTCTGAAAGTATATTGCTTTCCTTGAACGTATCGGGATACTGCTCATAAACCTGCAGAGCAAGAAGCTCCATCTGCATACCCTTGTACTTGCCTGCAACAGCCGCAAGTCTGTTCTTTGTTTCAGCTGTAAGTCTTGACTTATCACCTGTTAAATCACTGTACTGCTCGGCAGAGAATGAACCGTAGGTTTCTCTGTCTGCCGTGCTGATCGTTTTGGGATCCTTATCGGCGTAATTGTTCTTGAAATTCTCGTCATCCTTGAACTCGTGAGTCAGCTGAGCACCGTCGTTGGATTCCGAAATGGAAATTGCGTCCTTATCGCCGTTCTTATACTTTAATATGAGTTCGGCATCCTGCTTGTTGTATTCGTTTAAGAATATCTTTGCATATTCGGTTTCTTGCGCTACCGTTATAGTGCTTGAAATATCCGACGATGACAGATGCTCCATGTGCGTCATGGGCTTATATACAACGTCGATGACACCAAACAGTATTATCATTGTCAGAACAAGAGGTCCGCAGCCGCCGGCAGGGTTATAGCCCTGTGCCTGAAGCTTCTGCATTTCTTCTGCCTGCTTTTCACGGTTGTTGCGGTATTTCTGCTGTATTTCCTTTACCTTGGGAGCAAACAGCTGAGAAAACGCCATATTCTTCTGCTGCTTTATCTGAAGCGGCAGCATTGCTAATTTGACTATTACAGTGAATATCAGTATCGCCCAACCGAAATTCTGTAAAAGAAGATAAATAGGCCACATAATGTAGCCGAGAGGCGTACCGATTATGGTGTATAAGAAATCTATGGAAATCACCCTCCGTTAGTAGTGCCGATATTACGGCTTGGTCCTTTTGAAAAAATAAAATTGTTCGGGTACATAGTCATAGCCGCCCTCAGAAAAAGGGTTGCATCTGATAATTCTCCGTATAGCCAAATAGCTGCCCTTTACCGCACCGAAGCGGCGGAGTGCGATCATCGCATATTCCGAACAGCTCGGAGTAAAGCGGCAACAACGAGGCAGCCATTTTGACAAAGTCATTCTGTATATCTTTACGAAAAATAAAAGTACATATTTCATTTTATTTTTGTATTTTGTCCGGTTGATTATTCGCCGGTGGGGCATATCTTTTCATCAGTTGCTTTTCCATCCGAAGATATACCTCTGTCGATTTCATCGCAGGAGTTTTTGCCCTTGCAACGAAAATAAAGTCGTATCTTTTTTGTGTCTGTTCACGGAGCAGGGGTTCAATAAGGCGGAACGCTTCTCTTATGACTCTTCTGGCACGACTGCGTTTTACGGCATTGCCGACCTTCTTGCCTGTAACGATTCCTATGCGGTTTACCCGCCTCTTGCTTTCCCTTGCGTAGCATACGAATGCATCGGTAACAATGCTGTCACCTTTTTTGAACAGGAATCTGAATTCCTTGTCCTTTTTTATGCAGACGTATTTCTTTGCATACTCATTCATTGACAGAATCAGTAGCTTAAGTGCTTTCTGCCCTTTGCACGTCTTCTTGCGAGAACCTTACGTCCGTTTCTTGTAGACATTCTTTTTCTGAATCCGTGTTCTTTCTGTCTCTGGAGCTTCTTAGGCTGGTATGTTCTTTTCATTTCTTTCTTCCTCCTGTTATTACTCGGCACCGATGTGTGCCTGTCTTGCGCCTATGCAATTAAATATTATACCTTAATCGGTTGCCGATGTCAAGTCATTTTTGAAAATTGTCTGTTCTGACGGTTGCAAACGTTCAAATAATGAGGATATGCCCGTGTCGGCGGGCTTAGCCGGACGGTTATTTATAACCGAGAGTTTCCTTTATTGCCGCTGCGACCTTTTGGGAAACCAGACTGTGCGTCCTGGGGCTGGGGTGCCAGTCCGCCACAATTCCGTCAGCATCCTCGTCCTGCATCGTAAGCGGAATAAACGTGATTCGTCCATCGCCTGTTTCACTCATATATTTTCTGCGGACGTTTTCGATATTTTCCTCAAGCGAAGTTCCCATTACGCCGTAGGTCTGGAATATATAGGAATCGGGATTGAGCGAGCGCACCTTCTTCAGAAAATCGAGATAACCGTCTTCAAATTCCGCTCTTCTCTCATCTGTTGTCGCATAACTCATATCGTTTGTTCCGAGATTTATAACTATAATATCCGGCTTGTACCTTTCAAAATCCCACGGGGTTTCCGAAACCGTGATGCTATCCGCAAACTTATTATACGAAAAGCCAAGCTTGTCATAGTATTGCGGTATTGTCTGCTGCGGAATCTTGTTCCCGTCATTCGTAAAGCCGGAAATAATTCCGTAGCCGCTCACCGAAACCATACTGTAGTCGGCATTCAGTGCAAGAGCCGTTTTATACGCATACGCTTTTGTGACATCTTCTGTGGCTGTTTTGAAATGATGCTCCTTATCGGGATCGTCGACCCCGTATCCGCAGGTGATAGAATCGCCTATAAATTCCATCTTTATATTTTTTGCGGGCGCAGGCTCTATCTTTTCATCCTCCGCAATCATAACGGGCTTTATCCCGAATGTTGACATTGCGCACTCGGACAGCTTGATTATCCTTACATTCCTGCATTCTGTGCTTTCGCTTTCAAGCACCTTGTACGTTTTTTCCTTTTCATCAAGCATATCGTCTACAACCTGTTCATTGTCGACATATATTGCGATTCTTGCATAATTCTCGTCATTGCCGGCTGTCGATGCAAAGTCGCCAGTAACGGTGATTTCGAGTTTTTTACCCGTGAAAATGAATTCCGCACCCGCACCGGAAAACGCCACCCACAGCGTATCGTTATATAAATAGGTCCTTCCGATCGTCTTTACGGATTTATCGTTCAGTACAATTGCCTTTCTGTTGTTCATGGTTACTCCTCGCTTTTTATTCTTATTTTATCGGGTCAATTTCAGCTTTGATCTGAGCTTAACTCTTTTATCGACATTGCAGTACGGAACAGTTCGTCCCTGCCAAAACCGGTCGCTGTGATATGGAACATATACTCGCCGTTATCCCACATAAGAAATGCCATACCTTTTTTGGAAACGCAATACATTGCGCTTGTATCGCCCAGTTCGACTTTTTCGGGAGGAATCTGCGCATCCTCCGTTCCGATCTGTGCATTTTCCATCTGTGGCCTTGTACATTGAGTAAAAATCAACTGTTTGCCATGTTTATTTATGTATTCAGTAATATAGGCATATTCGGTTTTTTCTATAAGCCGTGTGGCGTATGCGGTTTTGTCGAGATCAGGCTCATAATACCGTGTGATACGCTGAGGCGAATTCTCGGCATCGCTTATCAGTATGACCGAATACTTGTCAGTTTCCTTGACCGCAAACGTATCCCAGTGCTTGAGCAGGATAGTTCCGCCTGTTGCCAGAGCGGCGGTAGCGGCTATTATCACGGCAATAGCCAGCCTCAGCTTTACTCTGCGGTGCCTTACCGTTTTTGCGGTGTCGGTGTATGATTCACTTATCATTTTTTTCATCCGTCTGTCGAATCCGGGTCTTATCCTTGAATTCGGGAGCATCTCAAAAACAGACAACTCGGACAGATAATCGCTTTTTAATGCTATGGCTATTTTTTCATCGTTGGTCATATATTATCATCCTTTGTATCGAGCAGGATTTTTCTTATTCTTGAAACATACGCATAAACCGTATTTGTGTTGATATTCAGCATTTCGCCTATCTCTTTAGGACTTAGCCGCTGTACAAAAAACAGGAACGCTATGTTTTTCAGTCTTGGCGGCAACTGCTTCAGGTTTTTGATAATCTGTTCATATGTCGCATTGCTGTTTTCAAGATCCGTATAGCTGTCCTCAAACGGAATATCCTTGTCCTCAAGCTCTTCGTCGTTGTGATTTCTGCGTATCATATCAAGACAGACGTTTTTGGTGATAACAGTTATATAGGATTTTGTTTTTCTGGAATACGGATTGTTTATCTTGTCAAGATTGTCAATAATCCTCACAAACGAATCCTGGACGGCATCCTCGGCGTCTTCACGCTTTCCGAGAATCGACATACTGATATTGTACATAAATTGCTTATATGTATTGTAAAGCTGTGTTATCAGTTCTTTATCGGTCGGGGAATCGACCGTTGCGATTAATGATGATAGCAAAATTTCACACTCCGGTTTATATTATATTTTAATTGTATCATTACATCGGCTTAATGTCAATATAATAAGGAAAAATGCCACCGTTAAGATGGGGGCATACCGGTTTGTAGAAAAAGTCTGTTTTTTCAAAAAAGTGCTTGTTCTCAATCCCTATCCCCAAACCCCTTTCCCCGTGTGAAAGGCTGTGTATGCTTTGTTGGCTCTGCATCGTGCAGAGCCTTTGGGCATACACACCCGGCGTCCGTGCCGGGGCTGAATGTGGGGCTGCCGCCCTCACCCCGCTTGGGGCTACGCCCCAAACCCCATTTTCAAAAATATATAGGTTTTTCGACAGACTGAAATGCCCCCGTTCAAACGGGGGCATACATTGCTTATTTATCTGTTTCAGGCGTTTTCTTCGTCCTTGAAGGAGAACTGACTTACCAGCTTCTGAAGCGTCTGTGCCTGTGCCGAAAGTTCTTCGGATGCGGCGGCGCTTTCTTCTGCGGTAGCCGAGTTTGTCTGAACGACATTTGAAATCTGCTCCACGCCGATATTTACCTGTTTTATCATATCCGACTGTTCAAGGCTTGCGGCGGCAATCTTGTTTACGATGTCGCTGACACCGCCCGACCTTGTTTCAACCTCGGCAACAGCCTGTGCGGTTTCGGTCGTAATGTTGTTGCCGTTTTCGACTGCGGCGATCGCACGTTCGATAAGAACGGTAGTGTCGTGAGCCGCATCTGCGGATTTACCTGCAAGATTTCTTACTTCATCTGCAACAACGGCAAATCCCTTTCCTGCCTCGCCTACTCTTGCGGCTTCTACTGCGGCATTGAGAGCGAGAATATTTGTCTGGAACGCTATGTCCTCGATAGTCTGTATTATCTTGCTTATTTCATCGGATGCGTCGCTTATATCCTGCATAGCGCCTGTAAGACTGTTCATCTTGTCGTTAGCCGCATCAATATATTCGGCAGTTTCGCTGACAAGCTGTTTTCCTCTCTGGCAGTCCTCAGCGGTAGCTTCGATATGAGAATTGATATTGTGGATAGTAGAAGCCAGTTCCTCTACCGATGCCGCCTGTTCGGTTGCTCCCTGAGCGAGCGACTGTGCACCTGCGGATACTTGCTGTGAGCCGCTTGAAACCTGCTCGCCGGCAATGCTTATCTGACTTAACGTAGAGTTCAGTTCGTGGTTAATCTTTCTGACGGACTGTATCAGTACCTTGTAATCTCCACGATAAATTCTGTCTGCGTCGGCACTGTAAACATCAAAATTGCCCTGTGCCATATTGCTTAAGATGTTGCCTATATCGCTAATTATTTCACTCTGTCCTGTTACTACCTTATTTGTTGATTCGGCAAGAATCATTACTTCGTCACGGGATTTTACTGTGGGTACAGGACTTGTAAGATCGCCATCGGCAAGCTTTTCGATACGCTCTGCGCAAAGCTTTATGGGCTTGCCTATCTTACGGCTTATAAGTCCTGCGATTATACCGCCTACTACCGCTGATGCGGCACAGATTATCGCAAGCACCAGAAGTCCCTTAAGACAATGTATGGTATAGTCGCTGTCGTATGCTGTTACTGCGATAGACCAGCCGTTTGTTTCGGGTATGGGCGCATATCCTATATGTTTTGCGATGCCGTTTGATGTGTACTCGGCTGAGCCTGTTTCACCGCCCTCCATTTTTTCGTGTGCCTGAGCGAGTGCCGCATAGCTTGAATCTTCCTCGGCTTTTTTCTGTATGTTCTCTCCGTCCTTGACAAGCTGCATATCAAAATCAGCGATCGTGTTGCCGTTCTTGTCGATTATGTATGAAGCGCCGTTTTCGTTTATCTTGAGCGCGCGGACAATATCATTCAGAAATTCCTCGTCAGGCACAAAATATACACAGCCCTCAACCTCCGAATTAAGCACGCCGTTCTTCCATAAAGGAGCGGCGATTATAACGCTTAACTTACCGTTTGACCTGCCTATCATAGGCTCTGTAATTGTCGTTTTGCCCTCAAGAGCTGCCTTGAAATATTCACGGTCGGAATATTCGTTGCCGTTTGTAGCCTGACCGTTTTTATCAATTACAGTTCCTCTGTCAAGACCGAAGGTCGAAGCGATCGAGTCTATTTCGCTTTGTTTCTGACCTTTGGAATATACTACCGATGATAATTTCGGGTTACAGCCTGCCTGTATTGCGACATTAAGCATTGATTTCAGTTCCCAGGAAACTCTGTCTGCGGCTACTATAGCCGTTTCTGTGAGCGTCTGATCGGTCAATGCTTTTGTGGTGTTGTAAATGATTCCCACAGATGCAAATGTCGCTACAAGAAGCGAGATGACTATAAGTAATACTGTGAACAGTGTCATTTTTTTGCTGATAGATTTCATAAGTGTCTGCCTCGATTCCGTACCCTCATCGAAGATACAATTTTATTTAACACGTTAATTATAACACTTGCAGTAAAAAATTGCAATATTGCACTGCTTATTTTGGCAATATCAACAAAAATACGGTGGAAAATTTTAACGTCACGCCAAATTTGCAAAATTTTCGATTTCTTGTATGGACATTTATCTTCACTGCGGTGTATTATGTATGAAGATGTACATTTTCGGCAAAAAGAAAAAAAGGGAGGGGTTTTATGTCGGATCATTCTTCTGAAAATATAAGAGAAATATATGAGCGGCACTTTGTCACAGTGTACAGAGTGTGCTTTATGTACCTCAGAAATGTACACGACACTGAGGACGCAGTACATAATACTTTTATGAAACTGATTGAAAAGCAAAAGTGCTTTGAAAGTACCGAGCATGAAAAAGCGTGGCTGATACGGGTATCTCAGAACGTATGCAAGAATATGCTCAGGGCGAACAGCAGGCGGCGTGAATCGCCGGCAGGAGATATTGCGGTGAATGACAGCTCTGCGGTCAGCGATGTAATGATCGAACTGTCGGCTCTTCCCGATGAACTTAAGATACCCGTGTATCTGTTCTATTGTGACGGCTATAACAGTAAAGAAATCGGCAGTATGCTTCACATAAGCGCATCGGCGGTGCGTTCACGGCTGCAGAAAGCAAGAGAGCGTTTAAAAGAGCATTTAGGCTCGGAAAGGAGTATAGTATGAGTATCAGAAACGAATTTGAAAAAATCGATCCTACGGAAAAGCAGAAAAATGATATTTTCAAGCGTATAGAAGAAAGCAGTAAGCTAAAGACGGATTTCAGGCATCAGATTATTCGCTACACATCGGTTGCGGCGGCAGCGGTCGTGGTTGTCGGGGCTGTGACAGTCGGCGTGCATTTTGTGACAAAGGGCAACGGTATTGATTATACTGTCAGCGGCAGTTCATCGGGTGCTGTCAGTTCTGCCGATGCTTCTGCAAGCAAAGCGGATGACCGTAAAGACAATGTGCAGGACGGAGAAAATATCTCAAATGTCAAAGACAGTTTGACTGACAACTCAGGCTCTGAAAGCTCAGCAGGGTCATCTGCCGATGACGATTATACCGTTATAAACGATGACGTTATGTGGGGAATAGGGAAAACCGTTTATGAAATCGAAGAAAAATACGGTGCAGTAACGGCGGAAAACGACAACGTGTATACATTTGAAAACGGATATGGAAAATACACATTCGGTGACAGATGCAACGCCATTTGTGAAATTTCGGCAAGGAATTTTCTTGTCGGCGATATTTCAACGGTAACGCTTGAAAATTTCACTTCAAAGTGCGGTTTTGAAGCTGTGACGCTTAGCAATGACAACTCCGATACAAAGTACGACGGCTTGAAAATAACATACTACAAGCATCCGTCCTACGATAATGTGACTTTTATAATGCTCTGCAAGGAAAGCGGATTTGACGAAACCGCCACATTTGACATTCGGTGCGATGATGCGGCTGATACCAAAGCAGAACCTGAAATAACAACGGACGATAACGGAAATTGCCTTATCAACAAGGCATTTCATGATAAAATAATGAATGATGAACTTACCGATGACGAATTCACAAAGTTGATTTCGTATGTGTATACGGGCGATATAAGCATCAATGAACAACCGAATTCGCTTGTAAAAGCAAGAATCGAATATAACAAAACGATACAGCGGACGTTCAACAGATATATATTGTCCGGCGGATATGAAAATGACGATGAATGGCATATTACACCTGCGACACCGGGCAACTGCCATAGCATGAAAGAATGGTACGATACCGCTTGTACGTTGTATGCCGATATGCCGGATTATGATACATTCCTGAGCAGATACAGTGAATATTTCAAATTTGACGGGCAAGGAAATTTCTACTATGCGACAGGCAGACCCGATGAGCAGTTGATTGGCGGAAAAATGCCGTTTAACGCACCGTCTTACAACCTTTTTGATGTATCACCACGCTGTTTTACAGTGAATGAGAGTACAAGCGGCGGAACGGGACTCAGCATCGGCGTTCTGTATTTTTACAGCGTAGGTACAGATGACACGACTTACGGCGTAAACGTTGCTTATTTTGATGTAAAGGAAACATCGGAAGGATACAGATTTATAACAAATGAGGGCTGATAAAGGGTAATATAAAAGGCAGAGCTTCGGCTCTGCCTTTGTTGCTTTTCTGTACTTAATTCGTAATATTACATCACGAAAAATCAGCTTGTCAACAGTTATCTGCAATAAGTGAAACATACCGATGAAATCAAGGCATAGTCAAAGTGATAACATCGGCAGTTTTTTCAAATCCCACTTTTTCCGCCAAGGCTTGCGAAGCTATGTTATCCGATGAGGCTGACCATATCGGGCATAAGTTGTTTTTAAGTATGTTGGAAATACATTTTTTACAACACTCGGTTGCAAATCCTTTGCCGTAAAAGTCGGGCAATGTATTTACGCCTATTTCGACAACCGTATCGTTCATATACGGTACATCGGGAGCATCTGTACAGCTGACAAGAGTATTGTCAAGAAAAAATCCGCAGCATAAGCGCTTTTCCGCCATTGCGATAAAATAGTCGTATAACCAGTCGCCTGCCGTTATATGATGGCATTTTTCAAAAAACTCTTTGTATTTATCAAAATCCGCCGCTTTAAGAGTAACGGCGTCCGAGCTGAGCGTTATCTGTTTTGCGTATACATATTTGATGTTGTGAACAGGCTTGATATGAAAAATCCTTTCGGCAATACAGCCAATCTCGTCGATCGTCATATTTTCTGTTATGCTTTCATTAAATGTGCTTATATACGGCTTTGCTTTGCTTCCGTATGATATAACCGTGCGCTCCGGGCTTTTGAAAATATATATGTCGAACGGAGCGCCGTAGCCCTGCTGAGTTTTTTCGCGTTCTTCCGAATATAGAAATTCAATGCTGTTTTTGCTTTGCGAAAGATTATTCTTTTGCCCTATCCAAAGCGAATAATAGGCAAGTGTAGTATCGGATATTTGCTTTAAATTCGGTGAGTTCATATTTATTGATTTCCTTTTACGATAGGCGCTTGCGGTATATCGTTAATTCAGTCTGTAGTAGCAAGTGCTTTTTCCTTTACCTTCTTTTTTCAGTTCACCTGTTGCGACAAGCTTTCGCAGTGCGCCTTCGATAGAGCTGTCACTGATTGCAGGACAGAGTTCCCGTATGTCCTGTTTGTTAAATCGCCCGATTTTGTTTTTGCTTGCCCTTCTGACCGTTTCGGTAGTTGTCAGCTTTGTTTCCACGAGCGACATACGTTCTTCAAAATCCTTATATGCCGCAAGAATTGTACCGAGGATATACTTGATAAACGGCACAGCATTTTCATTACCTTCATGCCAACCGGTCTGCGATTTTACAAGCGAATTGTAGTACAGGTCTTTGTTTTTGGCTATCTTGGCTTCAAGTGAAATATACCTTCCTACATAAAAACCGTTACGATACAGAAGTAATGCGGTCAGAAGCCTGCTCATTCTTCCGTTTCCGTCGTTGAAAGGGTGAATACACAGAAA
>Ga0129314_1001970_pt1 | contig 12616 bp, 12 predicted proteins | sample O1111metagenome_FD_94431 | JGI IMG/M metagenome (GOLD analysis project Ga0129314, IMG submission 94431) | Orangutan individual fecal microbial communities from fecal samples from Wisconsin, USA - O1111 metagenome | ecosystem: Host-associated > Mammals > Digestive system > Large intestine > Fecal...
AGTAGCGCAGATGAAAAAGGCTATTATGTAAGTAGAGAAATGGCTGTTGGCTATATCGCCAACGAGAAAAAGACTTGCAAATATTTTGGTGCCGGATTCGCCTTGTTTGCTTTAGCTGGAATACCCTACACCGTGTTTCAGACAGCGACTGCATGGAAAGTGTTGGGTATGTCCATTTGCATACTTGCAGGAATTATTGCACTTGTCACATCAGCATTTATTCCCAAAGATGAATACAAAGTTTTGAGAAAAGAGCCGTTGATTTTTGATTATGATTTTTTAAAAGGTCTTGCAAATGAATACCAGTCGCAAAAGAAAAAATATGTGATAGTGGCTATTGCCAGTACCGTTTTGTATATCGCAGGGTTGCTGTTACTTGTGTTTACGGTGCGTGGAAATACTCTGTGGAAAGATTACCATGCCTTTGCTTTTTTAGCTTTAGCAGTTGGAATATTTGGCATGGTGTTTTCTTCTGGAACGATGGCAACTTACGAAGTGTTAGTGCATAACGATAGCTACTCAAACCGCTTTTGGTTTAGGCTTAGGCGCAAAGTGCAATCAAAAATCGATAGGTGGTAACACCTGTAATTAAATATTAAATACAGAAAATCAGACCGTTGACTGGTCGCACTATGCGAAAAGTTGACGGTCTTTTTTTATCCCCATTTTTCAAAAAAGGAGGTCAAACAGAATGAAAAAAGCGAAAACCCTTGAACAGCTCCGAGCTGAAAAAGAACGAGCTGAGACGCAGCTTGCACAGGAACAGCACAAGCTGGAGCGTCTGGAGAATAGAAAGAAGTATCTGGAGAAAGGCGAACGCACCAAGCGCACCCACCGTCTTTGCAATCTGGGCGGCACGATTGAGAGCCTCAGCCAGACCGCAAAAGAGACGATGAAGGACAAAATCAAGCGTATGCTTCGTGATGAAGTCCGCAAAATGTGACTTCTTTTTGAATTTGAGGAAAAAGTCCTTGACTTTTCGTCTCTGGCGGCGCTGTCTCAAAGGGCTTCCCCAATCGTTGTTCCCGGAAAATAATGGGCCAGAATCTCCTGCCAGCCCGCGCCCTGCTCGGCCATCAGGCGCGCACCCCACTGGCTAAGCCCCACGCCGTGGCCGTAGCCGTGTGTGGAAACAAAAAAATTCCCGTCCGACAGACTGATCGAAAAACAGTTGCTGCGCAGCCCCAGTGCCTGCCGCAGCTTTACCCCTGCCACGCTTTGGCCGCATATTTCAATGCTGCGCACATAGCCGGTGTCATACCATTGTGTTTCGCCAAACCAGCTGCTGGCCTCACCGCCGGGCGTAATGCCCAACTGGGCCGAAAGCGCATCGGCCATCTGCTGCGGGGTAAACTCGACACTTTGGGCAAAGCCCTCGGCGTTTTTGTCCAGCGGGCTGTCCACCCCCTGCAGATAGGGCAGGGCCTGTTCCCACACATTCTGGCTTGCTTCGGTGCGGCCCCGGCTGATGGCATGGTAGCAGGCTGCTGCCGGGCGGCCATCATAAAGCAGCAGCACATGGGAAACCTGTGCGGCCAGAGCCTGCAGCTTTTCTTCAAATTCCTGTGCGTGCTCTCCCCAGCGTGCCGCGCGCACCTCGGGCGTAAGGTAGCCCTGCATACGCGCAGGCGCAACGCCGATCCACCCGGCAGCGGGGTCTTCACAGTGCTCTTTCTGATACAGCACAAAGCTGTGGCTGGCGACCATCTGCGCCAAAAGGGCCTGCTCGGGCCATGTGGCGGGCATTTCGCTGGCCGCTGCCCCCACCAGATATTCCTGCACGGCGGGGGTCAAAAGCGCGCCGGTGTCACTGTCCTGCAGCAAAATTGTTCCCTCGGCGGGCGCGGCATCCGGGGCAGGGGAGGGCGGCGCCGCTTCGGAACAGGCCGCCTCGGGCGGTGCGCCGGGCATGGAATCGGCTGCGGGCAGCACAGGCCCGGAAAAAGCCTCGGCAGCGGCGGCGCTTGCCTGCGGCAAAAGGCATATCAACGGCAAAAGCCCCACCAGCAGCAACAGAAACAAAGCATACAGCACCACTTGTTTCATAAACTCTCCTTGCCGGTACAAGACAAAATTCGACTTGCATTTGCAGAAAAAATATGTAAAATGAAAAGTATCGCTTTTCAGCGTGCTGCAAAGCCGTGGGCTTGTACCCCTTGCTGTAATATCTATGCACGCAGAGCCTGCGATATGTCATGCAGAAGGGATCTTGCTATGAAAAAAGTTTCCGTTTGGCCGTTGGCCGTTTTGTATATGCTGCTGGGCATCGCCTATGCGGCCGATCGTTTGCTGTTTACCGATCTTTCCACCGGCTTTTCACAGGGCAGCTGCTGGCTGCGCTATGCCGCGGCGGCGGCAGCCCTGCTTGCCATGGCCCCGGCGGTGTGCGCCATTCCCCGAAAAAAACAGTATGCTCAAGGGGGCAGCCCGTGGGCCCTTATGGTGCTGGCGGCGGTTTGTCTGGCCGGGGCATCGGCTGCACAGCTGTATCGGCACGGCTTTGCTTTGTCCATACACACCGTTCATGCGCTTTTGCAGCTGGGCACAGCGGTTTATCTGATCCGATTGGCCGTGTGGCGCAAGGGCGGCCATGCCGAAGCCCCGGCGCACAGCGCACTGTGGGGCATTGGGGCGTGTGCATCGCTGTATCTATTGGTTCCCATGCGGTTTATGCTTCACCAAAGCAGCATTGTGCGTGTGGGCAACACGCTGCACTTGCTTTCGGCTTTGGCGGCACTTCTGTTTGCCACCGTGTGCTTGCGTCAGGTGTATCTGCCGGGCAGCGTCAGCGCCCGCAAACTGTGTGCTGCCGGGCTGGCTGCATTTCTGCTGTGCAGCTGCCAGGGCGCGGCGTCGCTTGTGGTGCCCGCTGCCGGCCAAACGGCAGAGGAGGCTTTGCAGGGCCTTGCGCTGGCTGTGATCGGCCTGCTGGGGCTTTGCATGGCCCTGCGCTCAGTCCGGCAGGATCAAGCGCAGAGGCAGCAGTGAAAACGGCGGAGAGCATGGGTCGTAGGCCCACAGTGCATAGCGCGGCGGCCGAAGAGCGGCAGCGGGCCCCTTTGGCAGAAGCAGCACGGCGCACAGCCCGCTGCGGGATATCATAAAAAGCATTTGGCCGCCCCGGTCAGCTGCCCAGCGCCTTGCGCTGCGGCAAAGGCTGCGGGGCGGCTTTTTTGCTGCAGGGCAGGGCGAAAAGAGGGCAATGCCCGCAAAGCGGCCCGCTTCGTATGTGCGCATCTGCAGCCCCGGCCCGGGCGTGGGCGGCATCAGCCTGCCCGCTAACCATAAAAGAAAGCAGCCCAGCTCACCCGGCGCCGCTGCGGCGCACAGCCCGGCACCGGGCCCGGTGAAGGCCGTGCATTGGCCCGGCTGGGGGCACAGCTGGCCCAAAAGCAGGCATAGCTGTGCCGCACAGTGCGAAATATCGCAGCACACACCGGGTGCGGGGGCGCATAAAAGCGCCTGCCGCCACATACGGCGCAAAAGCCGCCGCAGCCGTGCCGTGGGCGGCACACCGCGCACCGCACAGGCGGCCAGCTGCTCGGCCAGTTGGGTTTGATCCAGCAAAATCAGCCCCTTTCTGTGCAGAAAAATCAAAGCCATGCCGCACCCCGGCAAAGGGCCGGGAGTATCGCCATGAATATTGCCGATATAATCATAGTTCTGCCCGTATAATTTGCGGATACTCATAAAACTGCGGGGAAATTTTTGGGAATAGAAAGTAAACGATAATTTTTTAACAAATTAGGGAAAATGCACTTGCAGTTCTGGGCAGAATGAGCTACAATAATAAAAGCCGAAGAAATAAAAATTTATGATTTTATGATTTGGGAGGCAAAATTATGTCTGTTAAAGTAGCAATCAATGGTTTTGGCCGTATTGGCCGCCTGGCTTTCCGCCAGATGTTCGAGGCCGAGGGCTATGATGTTGTGGCCATCAACGACCTGACCAGCCCTGCAATGCTGGCACACCTGCTCAAGTACGATACCACTCAGGGCTCTTTCCTGGGCAAGATCGGTGAGAACAAGCACACTGTGGAAGCCACTGAGGATTCCATTATTGTGGACGGCCAGGAGATCAAGATCTATGCTTTCCCCGATGCCAACAACTGCCCCTGGGGCGAGATCGGCGTGGATGTAGTGCTGGAATGCTCCGGCTTCTACACCAGCAAGGAAAAGGCACAGGCTCACATCAACGCCGGTGCAAAGAAGGTTGTTATCAGCGCTCCTGCCGGCAACGACCTGCCCACCATCGTGTACAATGTGAACCACAACACCCTGACTGCTGATGACAAGATCATTTCTGCAGCTTCCTGCACCACCAACTGCCTAGCACCCATGACCAAGGCCCTGAATGACTATATGCCCATTCAGGCTGGTGAAATGCAGACCATTCACAGCTACACCGGCGACCAGATGACTCTGGACGGCCCCCAGCGCAAGGGTGACAAGCGCCGCAGCCGTGCTGCCGCAGAGAACATTGTTCCCAACAGCACCGGCGCTGCCAAGGCCATCGGCCTGGTGATCCCCGAGCTGAAGGGCAAGCTGAAGGGCGCTGCACAGCGCGTTCCCTGCCCCACTGGCTCCACCACCATTCTGACCGCTGTTGTCAAGGGTGAGGCTACTGTTGAGGGCATCAATGCCGCAATGAAGGCTGCTGCCAACGAGAGCTTTGGCTACAACACCGAGGAGATCGTTTCCTCCGATATCATCGGCATGACCTATGGCTCGCTGTTTGATGCAACCCAGACCGATGTGATCAACCTCGACAACGGCACCAGCCTGGTCGTGGTGGTTTCCTGGTATGACAACGAGAACAGCTACACCAGCCAGATGGTTCGTACCATTAAGTACTTTGCTGAGCTGTAATTCTTCCCAAGCATAAAATCTGCGCCGCTTCCACTTGGAGGCGGCGCTTTTTGCTTGCAAGTTTCCCGGAAAAACGGGTATAATAGCACCATCGGATGTACGCCGCACATTGCCTTGGCGGCGGCTTTGAGCCGGGGCGCGGCGGCTGGCTTTTGCAGGCACTGTATACCATTTCGCTTTGCCCCATGGTATAATACCCTTACTGCATGAAACGCAGCCAACAGATACTCCATACAACCATCAAGGAGGGCACGCTTTTGAACCGTGAACCGCTTGTCAGCATCATTGTGCCGGTGTATAACGCACAGGCACATATTGCCCGCTGCATCGAAAGCATACGAAAACAAACCTATCAGAATATCGAAATTATTTTGCTTAACGACGGCAGCAACGATGTAAGCTTGCCCATCTGCCAAATGTTTGCCGATGTAGAGCCGCGTATCGTGCTGGTGGATAAAAAGAACAGCGGGGTGTCGGCCACGCGCAATCTGGGCCTGAAGCTGGCACAGGGCGAATATTTGCAGTTTGCAGACAGCGATGATTACCTGCAGCCTGATGCCACCCGCCGGATGGTGGAAAAGGCCGTGCAGTACAACGCGGATATGGTGATTGCGCACTACAACCGCATTGACCCGCCCAGCGAAAAAGCGGAAAAGCTGCTGGATAAGCTGACAAATCGCAAAAATGATCCCGGCCTTGCGCCCGAAGCCCCGCTTCTGCCCGATACGGTGACCACCTACGGTTTTTTGCCCGAGGGATTTTTGACCAAGCAGCAGTTTGCCGAGGGCCTTATGAAAGAGCCCGCCAGCTTTTACTACGGTGTGATGTGGAACAAGCTCTACCGTGCCGATATTGTGCGCAAGCACGATCTGCAGTGCAGCGAAGAGCTTGCCTGGAGCGAGGATTTTCTGTTCAACCTTTCCTTTATTGAGTATGCCCAGCGTTTTTATTCGCTGGCGGAGCCGGTGTACAACTATGTGCAGAACCCGCAAAGCATCTGCCACACACAGATCAAGCCCATCTCTATGGTAAAAACCAAGCTGGAGCTGTTCAATTACTACCGCGAGCTTTACCAGCAGCTGGGCCTGTATGAGGATAACAAGCTGCAGATCTATAAATATCTGGTTGCCGGGGCCGAGGGCTCGGTGCCCACGGCCAGCGAACTGAAAGAAGCCTTAAAGGAAAATCTGGAAACTCTGAAAGAAACCGTGCAGAATAACGAATAAAACTTTGGGCATATCCGCAAAAGCCCCCAGCCAGACGGGCAGGGGCGTGGGGTGTGCTTTGCTTGCAAAGGCTGCCATGCCGCTTTGGGTATGGCGGCCTTTTTTCTGATTTTTGTAAAAATGTCGCCTGCCGGGTTGGCAAATGCCATGCATAGGAGTACAATAGAAATATACGATTGAAAGTGCGGCCAAAAAGCACTTTTGGCGTAAAGCATGGAACTTGGAAGCGCTTTTGCGGCAGGGATAGAGCGATGCCGCCAAAAACGGCTTCTTGGGCAATTTGGGAGGTATAAAATGCGACATTTGCTAAGCCCCTTGGATCTGTCGGTAGAAGAGATCGACGGCCTGATCGATGTGGCAAAGAAAATCGAAAAGAATCCGAAAGCATTCCGCCATGTGGCAGACGGTGAGCGCCTGGCCACGCTGTTTTACGAACCCAGCACACGCACCCGTTTAAGCTTTGAAAGCGCCATGCTCAACTTGGGCGGCACGGTGATCGGCTTTTCCGGCGCCAGCAACTCCAGCGCCTCCAAGGGCGAAACCGTGGCCGATACGGTGCGGGTGGTGGGCTGCTATTCCACCATTATTGCCATGCGCCATCACAAGGAGGGCGCGCCCATGGTCGCCAGCCAGTTTTCGCCGGTGCCCATCATCAATGCAGGTGACGGCGGCCACCAGCACCCCACCCAAACCCTCACCGACCTGCTCACCATTGCCCGCGAAAAGGGACGCTTGGATCATTTGACCATCGGCCTTTGCGGTGACTTGAAATTTGGCCGCACCGTGCACAGCCTGATCACCGCACTGGTGCGCTACCCGGGCGTAAAATTTGTGTGCGTAAGCCCCGAAGAGCTGCGCCTGCCGGATTTTGTGCGTGAGGATGTGCTGGAAAAGAACCATGTGCCCTATAAAGAAGTCGATAATCTGGAAGAAGTTATGCCGGAACTCGATATTCTGTATATGACCCGCGTGCAGCGCGAGCGCTTTTTCAACGAAGAAGATTACCTGCGCCTGCGTGACCGCTATATTCTGGACGGCGAAAAAATGAAGCTGGCCCCCCAGGATATGATCGTGCTGCACCCGCTGCCCCGTGTGAACGAGATCAGCCCGGAAGTGGATAACGACCCGCGCGCAATGTACTTTAAGCAGGCGCAGTACGGCGTGTATATCCGTATGGCGCTTATCATGTTCTTGCTTGGTTTGGAGGTGCCCGAAGTATGATCAACATCAGTGGAATTGAAGCAGGTTATGTGATCGATCATATCGCCAGCGGCAAATGGCGCTTAGTTTATGATATGCTGCAGCTTGACAAGGTAGAGGGGCAGGTGGCCATCATCACCCACGCCAACAGCAGCAAATACGGCAAAAAGGATATCATCAAGGTAGAAGGCCTGATCCCGCTCAATCTGGATCTTTTGGGCTTTTTGGATCACAACATCACCGTGGCTGTGGTAAAAGACGGCAAGCTGGTGGAAAAAAAGCATCTTTCGCTGCCGCAGGAGGTGGTGGGGGTGGCTACCTGCCACAATCCCCGCTGCATCACCAGCGAAGAGCGCGGCTTAAAGCAGATTTTTGTGCTGCGTGACAGAGAAAAACGGGTGTATCGCTGCAAGTATTGCGAGGAAAAGCTGGAGGATTTCAAATGAATCTGAAGGGGAGAAACTTTTTAAAGCTGCTGGATTTTACCCCCGAAGAGATCGAGGCAATGCTGGACCTTGCTGCGGATCTCAAGGCAAAAAAGAAGGCCGGCATTCCCCACGATACCCTGCGGGGCAAAAACATTGCGCTGATTTTTGAAAAAACCAGCACCCGCACCCGCTGCGCCTTTGAGGTGGCTGCGCATGATCTGGGAATGCAAACCACCTATCTTGACCCCAGCGGCAGCCAGATCGGCAAAAAGGAGAGCATTGCCGATACCGCGCGCGTGCTGGGCCGTATGTTTGACGGCATCGAGTACCGCGGCTACGGGCAGGAGATCGTAGAGCAGCTGGCCCAATATTCCGGCGTGCGTGTGTGGAACGGCCTTACCAACGAGTTTCACCCCACCCAGATCCTGGCCGATTTTTTGACCATTCGCGAGCATTTCGGCAAGCTGAAGGGCATCAACTTTACTTACATGGGCGATGCCCGCTACAATATGGGCAACAGCCTGATGGTGGGCTGCGCCAAGATGGGCCTGCATTTTACCGCCTGCGCCCCCAAAAAATATTGGCCCGATGAGCAGCTGGTGGCCCAGTGCCGCGCCATTGCTGCCGAAACCGGCGCAACCATTCGCCTTACCGAAGACCCCATGCAGGGCAGCCGCGGCGCGGATGTGATTTACACCGATGTGTGGGTGAGCATGGGCGAGCCTGTGGAAGTGTGGGAAGAGCGCATTGCCGATCTGGCACCCTATCAGGTGAACAAGGCCCTGATGGACAATGCAGGCCCGCAGGCCCGCTTTATGCACTGCCTGCCTGCTTTCCATGACCATAAAACCGTCGTTGGCAAGCAAATGGGTGAGCGCTTTGGCCGGGATGCCATGGAAGTGACCGACGAGGTGTTTGAGGGCAGTCAGAGCATTGTGTTTGACGAAGCCGAAAACCGTATGCACACCATCAAGGCTGTTATGGCAGCTACACTGTAAAAAAACCGCCGCACGAGCGCTTTGGCACCGTGCGGCGGTTTGGTTTTATAGGGCTATGTAGGTCTATGTGAAAACTGCAAAAACTGCGGCGAGCAGGACACGGCACCTCAGCGCTGCAATAATTCCGGAACCATCCTCGAAAAAAGATCAGCCAATGCCAAAGCTGCCTGTGAACGGTATTTCCCAATCGGCCAAGCAAGTGCAAGATCTAAATAGCAGCCGGTTTGATTTACACGAAGATAGCGAAATGGATCGCGCACAACACGGCAGGAGCGATAGGTGAAAGCGAGCCCCATGCCTTCGCGTGCCATGGCAGCGGCAAAGGAAGCAGAAAGGGAAGTGTCTGATCCAAGCGGTTCTACGGCTGCATCACGCAGGGCCTGCCGTGCCACCCGCCCTAAAACGGTGTTCGGAGGCCCCAAAATATATTCAAATGGCGCAGTGTCCTTTAAATCGATCCATAACTGCTGCGGTTCCTCTTTACAGATATGTGCAAATGCCATAACCGGATGATCGGCGGTGGTGGCCAGCATAATTTCATCCCGCATCAGAAAATCCGTGTCGTGCTGGATACGCACAGGCGGGGCAGCAATCAGAGCCAGATCCAAAAGTCCCTCCAACAGTTGATCCTCTAAATCAATGCTGTCCATTTCACTGATCTGAACATGGATGCCGGGATAAAGAGAGCGAAAACGCTTTAAAACAGGGGGCAGCAAATAAGTGCCGCGATAGGTGCTGACGCCCAAAAGGATTGTGCCGCTTTTTAGCCCTTCAATATCGGCTGCTTCACTGCAAGCTGCACGATATTGCTGTAAAATTTGCCGGGCGTGGGCAATAAAGGCTTCTCCGGCGGCAGTGGGGCGAACGCCGCGTGCGGTGCGCACAAAAATGGGGGTTCCCAAATCCTGCTCTGAAATGCGTATTGCCTGACTCAGACTGGATTGTGCCATGAAAAGTTTTTCGGCTGCGCGTGAGATACTTCCTTCATTGGCAACGGTTACAAGGTATTTTAATTCTTTCAGATCCATGAAACAGTCCTCGTTTTGCATAGCCATCGGATTTTCCGATATGCTATATCTGAAATTTTGGCTTTCTCCTATATTAAACTTAGTATAAAATAAAAACAGCAAAAATGCAATGCCGTGAAAGCCGCGCGGCACGGAATTGCATGAGGTTATAAGAAGAACCGAACCAGATACGAAAAAGGAGAAACGAGTATGACAAAGGATCTGATGAAGGGCGTGATCGATATGCACGTTCACACCAATCCCGATCTGCGCCTGCGCGCGTATGATGATTTTGAACTTATGGAAGCTGCCATCCGGGTGGGAGCGCGTGCCATTGTGATCAAAACCCATCAGGGAACCACGATGGATCGTGCTTATCTGTGCAACCGCCACAACAAGATCGTGCACGGTGAAACCAACAACTTTACTATGTTCGGCAGCATTACACTCAATCGTGTGGTGGGCGGCATCAATCCAAAAGCTGTGGATGTTGCGCTGAAGCTGGGCGCAAAAGTAGTGTGGCTGCCCACGCAGTCGGCAAAAAATCACATGATGAAAATGAATCAGGATATCAGCCAGTGTGTGGAGGTAGTCAGGGATGGCAAAATTGTGCCGGAACTGCGCGATGTGCTGGAACTGATCCGCGATCATAACGCTGTGCTGGGCACGGCACATATTGCCCCCGATGAGATTTTTACCGTGGTGGAAGAAGCACGCAAGATCGGCGTAAAAAATATCGTGATCACCCATCCGGAATGGTGGATCGTGGGCATGAGCCTGGAAGATCAGATTCGCCTGGTGAAGGATTATGATGTGATTTTGGAACGATGCTATGCACAAAACATGGGCGGCGGCAAATACAAAAGCAATCTGGCTGATAATTTGTCCGTGATTCGTGAAGTGGGATATAAGAATGTGATGGTGGATACCGACGGCGGCCAAACCGAAAATCCTCATTGGGAACTGGCACTGGCAGAGTATATGCAATATTTGCTGGATCACGGCATCCCCGAAGAACAGGTATTCCACATGACACACACCATTCCGGCACAACTGCTGGGCATTGAACAGGAGGCTGCATCATGCTGAGTATTATTTTGGTTGCCTCCATTGCGGTGGCTGTGGTATTGGGATACAAAACCAAGATCAACACGGGCTTTTTCTGCATTGCATTTGCCTATTTTATCGGCTGTTTCGGCATGGGACTGAAGCCCAAAGAGCTGATTGCCTGCTGGCCGGTCAGCACCATGTTCGTGATTTTGTCGGTTTCGCTGTTTTATAATTTTGCAGCAGCCAACGGAACTCTGGAAAAAATGTCGGGCAGCCTTTTGTATATGTGCCGCCGCTTCCCGGGAATGCTGCCCTTTGCGCTATTCTTTGCGGCAGTGGTTCTCTCGGTGATGGGAGCAGCGTACTTCACCGTGCTGGCATTCCTGGCCCCGATCACGCTGATGATCTGCGAGGAATCCAATATGGATAAACTGACGGGTGCCGTTGCCATCAACTGCGGCGCACTGGCAGGCGGCAACTTCCCAACGGCATCCTTGGGCGTGGTATTCCGGGGCCTCATTGATACTGCCTATGAAGCAGAGCCCAGCTTGGCTGCACCCAATTCTTTTGCAGACGAAATGGTGATTTTTGCATTTGCCATTGTATTTTCTCTTATTTTGATCGCAATTTTACGCTTTGGTCTGAAATCGAACCGAAACATCGGCAAGGGTGTTACTTTTAAAAAGCCGGAAGCTTTCGACCAGAAGCAGAAAACCACGCTGTGCCTGATGCTGATCATGATGGTGATCGTGCTGGTGTTCCCGCTTTTGAAGATGGCAATGCCTGCAAACGCTCTGATCGGCAGTATTGCAAGCAAAGTGGATGTGGGCCTGGTAGCATTCTGCTTTACCATTTTGGCCCTGCTGTTTGACCTGGCACCCCAGAAAGAAGTCATTGCCCGCGTGCCATGGAATACGATTTTAATGATCGCCGGCGCAGGTATGCTGATCGCCGTTGCGGTAAAGGCCGGCACGATCGATGCACTTTCTGCCTGGATCGGTTCCAATGTGCCCACACCGCTGATTCCGCTGGCATTTAGCTTTGTGGGAGCATTTATGAGCTTCTTCAGCTCTACGACCGGCGTGGTGGCTCCGGCGCTTTTCCCGCTGATTCCTGGCTTGGCGGCGGCTACCGGGCTGAACCCGGCAGCTCTTTTTGCCTGCACGATCCTGGGCGCACAAAGCAGCGCCATCAGCCCCTTCTCTTCGGGCGGCAGCCTGATTTTGGGCTCGTGCGGAAAAGAGGAAGAGCGAAACCAGCTGTTCAACCGTCTTCTGTTTGTGGCCTGCCCGGTCAGCGTGGTTTGCTGTGCGGTGTATAACTTGATCGTAGCAATCGTTCTGTAAGTGAAAAAGGAGAAGTATTATGAGCCATAAAGTAACGGTGTTTCGCGGCGATGGCATCGGCCCGGAACTGGTGGATAATGTTTTGAAGATCCTGCAGGCAGCCAAAGCGCCTTTGGAATACGAAGTATACAATGTGGGAGAAGACGAATGGAAGAAGAACGGCGCCTTGATCCCGGACGAGGCGTACGCTTCGTTTGAGCGCACCAAGGTGCTGCTGAAATCCCCCATCACCACCCCGGTGGGCAAAGGCTTTCGTTCGCTGAATGTGACGCTGCGCAACAAGTACGATCTGTATGCCAACATTCGTCCGGTTCAGTCGAACGATGCAGTGAAAACTCCGTTTAAAGATGTGAACATTGTGATCTTCCGCGAAAATACAGAGGGACTGTATGTGGGCAAGGAAGAGCAAATCGATGAAAACACAGTGCACGCGATCAAAATCGTTACCCGCAAGGCAAGCGAGCGAATTTCCCGTGCGGCGTTTGAATACGCA
>Ga0129314_1001971_pt1 | contig 12612 bp, 15 predicted proteins | sample O1111metagenome_FD_94431 | JGI IMG/M metagenome (GOLD analysis project Ga0129314, IMG submission 94431) | Orangutan individual fecal microbial communities from fecal samples from Wisconsin, USA - O1111 metagenome | ecosystem: Host-associated > Mammals > Digestive system > Large intestine > Fecal...
ATAAAACTCCTCTTAGTGTCGAAAAGTGTCGAAAAGTAAAGTAAGGGCAACGGAAAAAAAGGACAAAAATACCCCCTAGTAAAATAGTTGTAACCTAGTTGTAAACCAGTTGAATAAAAAAAGGTTCTTAAGTGCCGTTTAATTACATAAATGAAAACCATTATAAACAGCCTATTAACTAAACAGAGCCTTATACTTGGAGCTATTGGAAAATAATTTTACAAAAAAATAAGGGGGGTTAAGTTGTCAAAAAGTAACCCTTAGGTAACCCTTTGTTTACCCCTCGTTATCTGGTGTAATATCTATATCATTATCTTTACTGTCTAAGATATTGGTATCTATAAACAACTCGTTAATATCTAAGTCATTACTTACAGCATTTACTTTAATTTCATGTATCTTACTGGCTGGTATTTCGATAGGCTTTACAATATCTAAATAATTATTACAATACTTGTTTATTTCCTCTAAGTCTTTGGTAAACTCTTTTACTTTACTAGGGTCTAACTCTAATTTACAGTTATCTTTTTTTAATCTAGTAAGTAAGTTGGAGTTATCAATATTATTATTATGGCTGGTTTCTAATTCAACTAAGTAATTGTAAATATTATTATAACTGGTTTGTACTAAGTCTATTAAATCTTTTACAGCCTCTAAAGTTTCTTTATTACCCTTATCTATTTCAGTATCGTAAAGGTTAGTTAGTTCTATTAATAGCTTATCCAATACTAAATTAACCTTGTCTTTAGTATCCATTAACAAACCATTACGATTATTAATAATATCTTTTAAAGTGCTTATTTCGTCTTTAGCCTCTAACAGTTCAGAGTAATATTTTGGATTGGCTGGTAATATTTTTGGAGCCTTATTTATTTGGCTTTCCAATTCTTTTACTTTTTCATTACTATTAATTAGTTCTTTTTCAAGCCTTGTAAATTCTGTTTTACTCATTATAATTAAGTCCTCGTTATCCTTAAACTTAGAGTTTACACTTAAACCAGTTACTCGTATCTGGTTTGTTGGCTTACCGTTCCTATTAATAGTATCTCTTTTAAACTTTCCAGTTTCGGTATATATTTCCATAATAATAACTCCCTATAATTAATAGTATTGGAGTTACTATTAAATAAAAATGGTTACTATGAATTTCATAGTAATTACATATGATTTACATAGTAACAGCCTCCTTTAAATAAGCATAGCCTTATTATTGACTATGTTTTTACTATGCTTTACATATGAATTACATAGTAATAGTTTAACCGTTAAAGTAATTTTATAATATTGGATATTTAGCCCCCCTTTTGCCCCTCTTTTACCCCTTTTTTAACGGATAACTTACAAAAGTTGTCAAAAAGTGTCATGCTTGTGTCATACTAGTGGAATATTGTCTATATTTTTAACACTTGGAGGAGTATACTATTTATTTCAGAGGTATTTTTTAGGGGGTTTAAGGGGGTTTCAGAGGGGTTAATATTGATGGTTTTTGATTGTTTTTTATGGTTTCTGTCTTTGTCTAATCTTTGTCTAATCTTTGACTATAAAAACCCAACTAGTAAAAAATTATTTTTCGAGTAAACTTTTACTATGAAATCTATAGTAATTACTATGAAAAACATAAGATAAACAAAGGTATTGTAAATAATCCAAAGTAACCCTTATAATAATAGCTTACCTTTTACTTTGTAGTATAATACAATAACCTTGTTGTAATATAACCAATAGTAATTTACATTTGGAAATAGTAAAGTTTCTTTTTTCTTTGCTTACTTTCTTTTTTCTTTAATCTGTTAAGTTGTAAAGTAACCCCCCCCCAGTTGTTTTAATTAAGTCTTTACCATACATTAACTTTAATAAGTATCCAATATGGAAAGCCAATATACTATTAACTGGCTTGTACTCTGGATATTCACTTAAAAAAGCCTCTTTTAACTCTCTGTTAGTAACCTTACTGTTATTGTCTATACTGGTATTGTTTAATAACCAGATAAGTAAAGGTTTAAAGTTGTTTATAGTCATGGTTTAAACAACTCCAGAAAGTAAAGTATTATAGTTGTCGATAGTTCCAAAACCTAAACATAGTATTATTAAAAAAAGAATAAAACCAGCTAGTATAATAGCTGGGTTTATTGTTATTGTTATAGGTTCGGTTTTCCTTAAACTAAGGGGTTGTTTATTCATGGTTAAAAACCCCCTCGAGTACTTTATTTAAATCGGTTTCTTTTAAAGTTCCGTTTTCGTCGTATTCGTTTTGTAACATACCTATAAATAATAACATTTCGTTATTATCCATTTGGATTAATTTACTAGACATAGTAATTTACTCCTTATATTTGGCTGGTTAGTAAATACTAACTAATATTATTATATTACTAATAATATATAAATGTAATCCTAAAATAATATAATAATATAATAATGTCTTTGTTTTCCAGAAAGTCAAGCCTTGTATAGTATTGTATATCATGCTAGTATAGTATGCTATACAAATTTTTACAGCCCTATATTCGTAAGAAAATTTTTATTATATTATTATTATTAAAATAAATATAATATAATATAATATAATATAACAAACTTGTTTTAAGCCAATTGGTTTAAACAAATAGCTTACTTGTTTTTTCATGAATTAAAGCCAATTGGTAAGTATTTGTTTTCATATGCTATACAAATATTAAAAAATTGTATAGTAAATAATTACCATAACCTCGTTAAAAACTAAAAAAATACTATACAAATGTTAAAAAATTGTATAGTAAAAACTAAAAAAATACTATACAAAAACCGTATAATTGTATAGTAAATTTAATCGTTAAGCCTCGTAATATACTATACAAAACTTGTTAAATTGTATAGTAAATTAAATGGCTATTAAGCACTTACAAAGATATACAGAAAGTTATATATAACATTTTGATTAAAATAGAAATTAAGGAGTAAACCGTTTGTATTTTACTCCTTATATTTGGCTTATTTTTTATGGTTTTCATTCTTAAGTAAATACTCTTTAACTTCGTTAAAATTAGCTCCTTTAGGGATAAACTCTTTTATAATAAACTCCTTGTTAGTTTCTAAGTATTCTTTTAAGTCTGTAATTGGCTGATTACTGTTTTTAAAGTTAGCCATAATTTTAACTCCTATGGCTTTAAGTTTTTTGTTACTGTTACTTTCTGGAGTGTTAGCCCTTATTTCGTCTAACCAGTTTACAAACTCCGTACTAACAATATTTTTTAATAAGTCAGTTTCTTTTATTTTAAAAGTGCTTTCAAGTTCCAAATATAAAGGGGCTGGTATTTGCTTAAAGTCTTTGATACTGTTATGTATACAGTAATCTTTTACACTATTAACAGCCTTTAAAATATTTTCATTATGTTTAAAATTAGATAAGTCATATAAAGTACTATTGTTTAATTCAGTATTTAATTTATTCAATTTAATACTTATTTCCTCCATATTTTCAACAATAGTATTTTTAGCTTGTTTAAGTTCCTCGTATTCTTTTTGTAATTCGTTTCTTTTAATTTCAAGCCCTATATTGCTAGTAGTCATATCGTCGTCTATCTTTTCCATAAAGATAGTTCTAAAACCTATTTTTTTATTACTATGCTTATTTCTAATCTCCTTATATTTTAAAGCCCTATCGTATTCGGCTTCGGTAAGTCTAAAATTAATCTGTTTATTAAGTTCCATTTGTAAAACTTCCTTTTACTCCTTATATTTGGCTTTTATTCTATATCTATACCGTCATTTTTTAAACCAGCTATTAAGTACCTATTAATTAATTCGGTTTGGGTTATATTATCCCTAATGGCTTTTACTTTTATTTCATCTAATACATTCTCTTTTACTCTTATAGTTGTATTTTTCAAACTCATAATTATACCTCCAGTATAATATTATTAGTAATTAATATTATAATGTTAATAGTATTTAAATATTATAAGTTAATAGTAATTTACTATACAAAAATAAAAGAAATGTATAGTAAATTATTTACAATATCTGGAGTAACATACAACAATTAACTTAAAATTTTTTCTAAATTAATCTTATCTTTAGCCTCTAAAAAACTTTTACGAGCCTTAGACAATGGTACTTTTTCACTTTCGGAAATATTACCGTTTTCAACTTCATTAATATACCAATAATAAGTACAAACAATATAAAAATAGCCGTTAAAGTCTTTTTGTTCTAATACTTCGTTTGTAGTTACCTTTTTATACTTATCGTATAAATTATTTAGTTCGTCGTATTGGTCTTTACTTATTATTTCCGTCCATTCTACTAAATCACTATCCATAAATATAAACCTCCTAAACATATGTTTTATAAAAAATTATATTTAAATTTTGGCTTTAAATCGTTTGTATTTTAATAGGTGGTTACCATTCATTATAAATAAGGGTTACCAGTTGTATTACAAATATTGGCTTTTTTGTAATACGATAATCAAATGTTTTACATTTTTAAGCCATTTTGTAAAACATTTTTGGAGCTGGTTACTAGTCTAAAATAGTCTAAAATATTATTATCATTTACTATACATTACTCCAGAAATTGTATAGTACAAACCCTTTTGTTAAAGTTAGCCTCCATACTTGTTAAGGTTATGGTAATTTTAACAGCATAATTTTTATAAAAGTGCCAACGATTTAAGAAAATGAAAACGATAGGAAAACAAACCATTTACTTATTAAGTGGTCTTAATATATCTAAAAAGTAAAATAAATATTAATTTCTGTTAAGGTATTATAAAATATTACATTATCATTAATTTTAAGCTAGTTTTTGGCTTGTCATGTCTTTAAAAATTCATGGCACTTTTAACAGATAGGAGTATATTTTTTTACTTATACCCCCTAAAAACTATTTTTTTGAAAATCATTAATATTACTTTGTTGGTTTATACCAGTAAGGATAATAAGGGAGGTTTAATTAAGGTATTGAATTTTTTAAGTATTTCTTAAAATATTAATTACTGGTTTGGTATTGGTTTATAGTAGTCTTTACCTTTCGTTAAAAATATATGGGTATGTTTTTTACTTAATCGTTAAAAATAGTAAAAATAATGGGTATGTTTTGGAGTAGTACGGAGTAGTTAGGAGTAGTAAGTTATTTGGTTTTTTCTGTAAAGTTTTGTAAAGTTACTGTAACGATTGTAATAATTAACTAGCCATACCGTTACAGTTTTGTTACAGTTTTGTTACAGATAAGTTTAAAGTAATGTTTATACTATTGTTTATACTTTTGTTAAGTGGTGCCTCTCTGGTGCCTCTCTGGTGCCTTAGTTTTGCCTTGTATAATTGAGGGTTAAGTTTTAGGGTATTGGCACCAGATAAATAAATAAGTCTAAATAAGTCCATATAGAATTTATAAACTAATAGTTTAAAAAATAGTAAAAAAAGGTATAGGATAAAAGGAGCTATTAGTTAGTTCCTTGTATAAAATACGGCTTTCAATAGCTTTTTTATTTCGTCTAAATCACAGCCAAAACAGTATAAATTTTTAATTATCTGTAATAAAGTATCCTCGTTTTCTTTTAAATCGCTTAGTAATTTTTCTATACCTTTTAATCCGTAAGCCATTTTAATACCTCTTATTATTTTTTAATCCAGTTAATAGTAATTTAGTATAGGTTTTAATAGGGGTACTTAGGGGGTAAATATAAAGAAAATAGGGGTACATAAGGGTAAAAAAAGGGTACATAAGGGTAAATTAAAATTTTGAATTTTACCACCAGAAAAAAATATTTTTTCATGATGATATAATTTATTTACAATTTCATAGGATACAATAGGGTACCCTTATTTACCCTTATATATTATATTACTACCCTTATTTACCCTTATATATATACATAGTACCCCCTATTGACCCCTATTTTATTTTGTTACCTCTTTAGATTAGTCCAAACTTGTATTAAATGTATTTTCTATTAAGCCTTGACTCTCTAACTGTTTAACTATATTATAATTGTCTAATTCTCTAAGCTCCTTATTTAATTTATTAATTGTATTGTAACCAGCTTGTATTTTATTGTAAACTAATTTATTATCGTTACTGTAACTAAGTAATTCTAATTGTTTATCGCTTACAAACTCATTAATACAATATATTTGTTTATATTCGTTTTCAACCTCGTTAAAGTCTTTTAATTTAACCCTATACTTAGCTCCTCCAGTATTGTTAAAGTATTGTTTTTCGTTGTCTTTATTAATACCGTAAAGGTTCCTTAATTCTTTACCTATATCTTTGTCTAAAGTATTGGTTTTGTAATCCGTATTTTTTAGTTCCAGATACTCCAAAAATTTACTTTTAATTTCCTTAATTCTTACATAGTCATTACTTGGAGTTTCTGGAGGAGCTAACTCTGTATAAGTAACTAAAAATTTAATCAATTCATTAGTACTTAAGTAAATATCTATACTTTCGTTAGTTGTCTGTTTTAAAGTATAGGCTGGTATTTGTCTAGCCATCATTATTTTATAAGCCAATATCATGGCACTAGCTAACCAGTTTAAGCCCTCTTTATCCTCCCTTAGTTTCGGATATAATAAAGGGTTTTCAAGCCAAGCATTAGGATATTTATTTAACTCCTTTTTTTCTACGAAAATATTAGGAGTTTTTAAGAAATCAAACCGTTTAAAGACGGCTTTATGTTTCTTTACATCTAGAGGTATAAGCTCGTTTACAAAAAAATACATATTAGGGTAATAGTTTATTGTAAAAAAGGTTTCCTCTCTCATATTTCTTACTTTATCCTTACTGTAAGGGCTTGACATTCTTTTAAGGGTATCGAGCATATTAAAAAAGCTGTTTTCGTTTATTTCATCGACATTAATACAGTTTTTATTATAAAGTTCCTTAGCTCCGAATTGGTCTTTAAATTGCTCTGGTTTAACTGGCTGGTTATTGTCATTATAAATTAAATCGAAAAACATATTTAAACAACTTTTCCCAGAGTTACCCACCTCGTCAAAGTAAAAGGTAATTGTTTTAAATTGGTTTCTTTTTAATATACAACTCCCTAACCGTTCCAAATAATCTATAAACATTCTTAAGTCTGTAGGGTTATCCTTTGGTATTAAAATCTGTCTTAAAGTAAGCTCTGTTAAAGTCATACCGTACTTTTTAGGATATTCGGAAATACTTAAATTATTTTCCATGTCCTCTATTAAGTCCTCGTTTGTTGGTAATGGCTTAACAGTATTAATATCGTCTGGATAACTTAAACCATCATTAAAAGTAAGTAAGTTTATATTTCCAGTATCTTTATCTTTAACCCCTATAATATTGTCTGTTAAGTAATGTTTTCGATTATAATTACAGATTGGAAAATTAAACTCCTCTAACATATCTATATCGTATAAGATATTATCAAATACTAATAAATTGTTATGTAAAGTATCGTTAGTATTAATATTATCGTAAATGGCTGTTATATCCTTTTTGGCTATGTCAATACCGTATACTTTAGGTACTAAATACTGTAAAGTGGGTTTATCCAGCTTTTGAAAGTAATTTAAATTATCGTTAAAGTAATATATTGTACTGGAGCCGTCTTTAATATGTCTTTTAATATGTAACTCCTTTACTAGTTCATTAGTTGCCCTTAACTGTTTTACTTTTTCGGAGCCTTTACCATAGTTTAAACTATAGATAGGATTATCAAAGCCAACCTCGTTAAGTAAATCGTTTATTACATTAAATATGGCTTTGTCCTCTAATAAGGTACCTATTTTTTTATGTTTACTATCTGTATACCCTTGTAAGTTATGGTATTTATTATAAATGGTAAACAGTTCCGTAGCCTTTTGTTTTAAGTCCTCTGTAATACTTTCTTTTTTGGCTTTAAAGTCATGGTAATTTAAAGGGTCTGGAGGTTCCAAGTATTTATTAAAAGTTTTTTCTGGAGTTAAATAAAACCTTGTAATAGTGTTATTTCCAGTATTTAAGTCTTGTAATCTGGTAAAGTTATCGGTTTCTATTATCCTTTGTAAGTCATATAATAGGGTTCCTATTACTTCAGTAAATATATTATCTTTGTCAAGTTCTAACTGGTTACTATCGTAATTTACTCCAGAGTTTACTTTATGCTCTAATTTTTTATTATAATCTGGTATAACTCGAGTATTAAATATATCTCTTAACTTTACTATTTCCTTATCTGTATTAGTCCAATTATTTAAAAACATTTCCGTATCGGTATTATGCTCCTCGATACTATACAGCCATGTATTATAATCGGTTTCATGAAATAAAACAAAGCCTTTACTCTTTACATAGGCTAAGTAAACCTTTGATATATCATAATTAATATTATAATCGCTTAAGTCGTAAGGTCTGGTTATCATTACCTTACGGTTTTTTTCTTTAATTGTCATTATAATTTACTCCTCGTAAATTTACGAAAGAATATATAAACAATAAAGTACAAACTTAGTATTAAGTAAGTATTTCTTTAGTTTAATACTTCTTTCACTACTACGAAATTGTTTTAAATTCTCATATTTTCAAATCCTATTTTATTGTAGTGCTATTTTTCTGTAAACTCGAATACTATAAGGCTAGGGAGCTAGATATTAATATCTAACTCCTATTTACTCCATTTTCATTTAAAGGCACTAGCTTATAATAAGGCTTGTAAGTTGTTTTTTCAATTAATATACTTATCCCTTTAAATTCTAAGCCTAGTAAAGCCTCTGTAATTTCGTCAAAACTAACATTATTAAAACCAGCTTGGTTACTAGGTTCTACAATACCCTTGTTAATGAAAGCATAATTAAGTAAACTAAACAGATTAGTTTTATTACTAATAGTGTATAGTTCTGGCTCTCTACTAGGTACTAGCTGGTAAGGAAAACCTATTATATTATCCTTAGCATTAATTTTAATAATACTTTTAGTTCCGTCCTCGTTTTTCTTAGGCTCTCCTATTAAGTCTAATTCATATACTTTACAGTCTGGAAAATCGCTTAATATTTCCATTTCTACGAAAAAGTTAGGTTTACCGTTCATTTTACTTTTAAAAATATTTCCAACTCCAGTAATTTTAAAGTCTACTGGTTTGTTGTATTTTGCTAAACTTTGTAAAAATAATGTTTTGTCAAAAGCTGGGTTAGGTGTTTTAATTAAATCCATATTATAAGCCTCCTAAGTCTAATAATTTTAAATCAATATCGTTAAATAATGTATTGTCTAAGTTTACCTCTAAGGGTTCTAAGTCTATGTCTATAGGTTCTAAATTTACCTCCAGAGGTTCGAGTTTAATATTATTCACAGTTACAGCCTCCAGTAAATTTACTTGTACTTTCGTTTAAGTTTAAAACTAGCATTTTGTTATTACAGATAACAGAAATATTAATTTTATCGTCTGTATTTTGTATTACGAGGTTGTTAAACTCCTCTGTCTTAATGGTTTCAAAGTTTAAGCTATTGAGTAACTTATTAATAGCCTTTACCCAGTAATCGCTTAGTATTTCCTTGTTTTTAGACATATGTAAACCTCCAGATAGGTTTAAAATAAATGGTCTGTTACTAAACTAATTACTCTTTTGTTGGCTTTATCTGGGTTTTTAATTACTCTGTCCCCGTAATCTGTAATAAAGTATAGTATAATACCCTCTAATAATTGGTTTTGGCTTACTTTAGCCCCCTCGTTTTCCCTACAATAATCTAAAAACTTATCGAGTTTAAGGGCTGTATCTTTGTTTACTCTTACGGTTTTGTTTACTCTCTTTTTACCCTTGTAAGTATCGGTAATTTTTCTATCTAATATATTACTCATATTATCACTTATTTTACTAATTCAAATAGTAAAAAACCGAGTTATACTTTAAAAAATAGCATTAATTAACCTAGATACAGTAATGTATTACAATAAGTGTAATTATAGTAAGTATACTTAAGTATACATTACTCAGAAATAGGGGGTTTAAATATCTCAGACAACAAAATAAGTATTAGGTTTTATATTGTTAGTTGTCTGGAAATATTTACTATTTCCTTTCAATTAATTTAATACAGTTCTTTTTTTCTAACTTAATCTTTTACATGATTAATATATATATTAGTCATGATTAATAAACATTAACAGAGAGCATTTTAAAAAGTTACCCTAAAAATTACCTTATTAATTACCAATTAAGTTAATTATTTAAAAAGCTCCTCATAATCCGTATTATTTTCCGAATAGTTTTTTATTCGTTCCTCTATCTTTTTATCAATATCTTTTATAAGTTCTATTTGGTTTTGTTTTACTTCGTCTAACTCCCTTTTTAACTCCTCTATAGTTCGGTCTTTTTCTTTAAGCTCCTCGAGTAATAAGTAAGGGTTATCGGATACTAATATATTATCGTTATCCGTATCGGTGCCTAAATGTCTTTTAATAGTGCTATCGTAATGGCTTAAGACATTAACATTTACATTAATTGAGTACTCGCTTAATTCAATTACTAACTTACTGTATAAGTCAAGTAATAGCTGGTTTTTATCGCTGTAAGTATATCCATTACAGTAAAAAGTACCGTCTGGGTTTTCAGTTGCATTTTTCAACCTATTAGTATAAGCTAGTATTAGCTCTTTAACCATATTGGTAAACCTTGTAAACTCGTCTAATAGTTCCAAGTTCTTAGTATGGTTTATCATTTTAAAAGCCTTATCAAAACTAATATTAGTTACATAAACCGTACTTTTTCTTATCTGGTTAATATTGACTCTAAAGTAAATAGGTATTAAACAACAAAATAATAACTCTGGAGTTTGTAAATACTCTGGGTTATTAATTAACTCTGGAGCTAATACAAAACTTAAACCCTCATGGTTTACCCCTCTTTTGTCGGATTTATACCCCTCGTTATCCGTCCAAATATCCAAGTTATTAGGTACTCTTTGGATTTCATAAAGTACCTTATTACTCCTTTCAGTAAATAAGTTAAACTCCTTGTAATTTCCATTATCGTATATTTCAGTCAAAGGGGGTAAGCTTATAACTCCGTTAAAATTTAGTTTGTTTTCTAAGTAATCGTTTGTTAAATTCAAGTCTTTTACTTTGTCCTCTATCATATCGTTTAATATTTCTGGCACTGTCTGGTCTGTAGCCTTTGCATAGTCTTTAATTTTCTGTAATAACTCTGGGTTAATCCTAAAACTATAACTTTCTTTTTTGTTAGGGTTTTTAATATACATTTTAATAGCTCCTTAGAATAAATTAGCCCTTAATTGTTGTATTTCCTCGTTAGTATTCTCTAGGTATTTGGCTGTAGTTTCGATATTACTATGTCTTAGTATGTCTTTTACTTGATGAATTTTTAAACCTTTATTAATCAGACAATACCGAGCTAGTGAGTGCCTAAAACTATGGGTACTTACTTTAGGGCTTATATTTTTGTTATTTCGTTTATCGTATTCTTTAGCATATCTTTTAATATTTTTATTTACGGATTGCCTAGTAAGTTGTTTATCGTTTAAACTACAAAATAAGTATTTACAGCCTCTATTATGTAAGTGTCTTTGTTGTAAGTATTCTTTTATATGGTTATTAGTTGGCTCTGGTAAAATAATGGTTTCGTATTCGTCTTTTGCCCTCCCTTTACCTATTATATTAATAGTGCTTTTGTCTGGGTTGTAATCGATAAGTTTTATATTTAATAGTTCGGATATTCTTAAACCAGCTCCAAATAAAGTACAAATAATGGCTTTATCCCTTGTTATTTGTTCAATATTGCCAGTACAATAGCTTACGGTATTTATTAAACCTATTACCTCGTTGTATTCTAAGTACTTTATTTTTTTATTTTTGCCAGTATTGTTTTTACGAATTTTATTTAATTGTAAGTTTAGGTATCCAGTACAAAAGCCTTTTACTATTATTATGTAATTGTCTATACTTGTACTGGCTAGTTTGGTATTGTTTTCCAAGTAACTTTTATATTCTTTAACTATGCTGTTAATATTGGATTGGTTTACCTCTTTGGTATCTTTTAATATAAGGTAATTGTAAAATTTAGTAAGTCCATTTAGGTAAGTGTTTTTTGTTGTATTTTTGTATTGTACTTTAACATATTTTTTTATATGGTCTGGTATGTTTTCGATAAGATAGTTTTTACTTTCAAATTCATTATTTAGTATTTCGGTTTTCATATTGTTAGCCCTCCAGATATGTTTTTTTTTATAATACTATCTTTGGCTTTTTTTAGTATATAAAGGGTTACATTATAAACAATATGTAATATAAAAATTTTCCAAAAAATAAGTTAATTTCAGAGGCTTAATTTTACAATACTTGGAGCTAGTAATTACTAAGTTAATATTATTAATGATTAATGATTAATTAATCATATTAAGAAAACCAACAACCTTACAAAGTCAAAACAATACTTTAACTGACATTACAACAAACCCCTTAAAATTTCCAACAAACCAGATATTAAACAATAACATAAACAATACTGGAAAACATTAAACAAAAATATTAAAAAAATTACAAAAATAAAACTCCTCTTAGTGTCGAAAAGTGTCGAAAAGTAAAGTAAGGGCAACGGAAAAAAAGGACAAAAATACCCCCTAGTAAAATAGTTGTAACCTAGTTGTAAACCAGTTGAATAAAAAAAG
>Ga0129314_1001976_pt1 | contig 12581 bp, 10 predicted proteins | sample O1111metagenome_FD_94431 | JGI IMG/M metagenome (GOLD analysis project Ga0129314, IMG submission 94431) | Orangutan individual fecal microbial communities from fecal samples from Wisconsin, USA - O1111 metagenome | ecosystem: Host-associated > Mammals > Digestive system > Large intestine > Fecal...
ATTAGGGCGAGGGTCCACCCGTTCCCATCCCGAACACGGAAGTTAAGCTCGCTTCTGCCCACAATACTTGGCTGGAGACGGCCCGGGAAGATAGGTAGCGCCAACACAAAAAGAAGACACTCAAAAGAGTGTCTTCTTTTTGCTGTTCTGCGCCGGAGCTACGCAAAGATCACGCATGATTTGGTCAACTTTTGCCTTGACAACGATCATGGGGAAGATTATAATCTGCCAGTCAAAAAAGTAGAATAGAAGGTATCAAAGATCTATGAAGAAAAACAGTATGCGCGCACTGTTTCGTCCGGTGGAGCTCACGCAGGGTGAGTGCTGGAAGACCATTCTCGCGTTTTCATTCCCCATTGTTATTTCCTATCTGCTCCAGCAGGTCTACACGATCAGCGATGCGGCCATCGTCGGTCAGACGCTCTCGGCGCAGGAGGTCGCGGGCGTCAACGACACGTCCTCACTGATCTTCATTTTCCTGCAATTCGCCTTCGGCGTCAGCGCCGGCTTCTGCGTGGTCACATCCTGCAATGTGGGCGCGCACAATCCGGCGGGCGTGCGCCGCTCGATGACGACGCAGATCGTCCTTTCCGCTGCACTGACGGTGCTGCTCACCGCGCTGGCGCTTGTGCTGCTCGACCCGATGCTCGCGTGGATCAACGTCACGCCCGAGAGCCCCGAGGTCTACCGCGCGGCTTACACCTATTGCGCCATCATTTTTGCCGGCATCGGTGCGCAGCTCTTCTATAACTTTATCTGCTCGTTTCTGCGCAGCATGGGCGACTCCGTCACGCCCTTGATGTTCCTGCTTTTTTCCACGGCCCTCAATGTTGGCCTAGACCTGCTATTCATCGTTTCGTTCCGCTGGGGCGTGGCGGGCGCAGCCGTTGCCACGGTGAGCGCGCAGCTCATCAGCACGCTCGGCTGCTTTGTTTATGCGTTCATGAAATATCCCGAGCTGCATTTGCAGCGCGAGGACTGGCGGATCACACGCCATGATGTCGTGCGCCACATCATTCAGGGCGTGCCGCTGGGACTTCAGTTCTCCGTGCTTGCCATCGGTATCATCGTGGTGCAGAGCATCGTCGTCCAGTTTGATACGCTGAACGGCGCGATGGTCTCGAGCGCCGCGCAGAATGGCTTCGGCGCGGCCAACAAGGTCAATAACCTCCTCATGACGCCGCTCAACGGCCTCGGCTCGGCGATGACGAGCTTCACGGCGCAGAATCTCGGCGCGGGGGACAGCAAACGCATCAAAAAGGGAACGCTCCAGTCCCTTGTCATCATGCTGATTCTGGCGGGCATTTCCATTCTCGTTGGCCTCCTGCTGACGATCGACGGTGCGTACCTCTATATCTTCCTCAGCGCGGACAAGGTCACGGCCGAGACGATGCGCTTTGGCAATTCTTACCTCTATGTCGATCTTTCCCTCTATGTTTTCCTCGGCTTCATCTTTGTCATGCGCAACTGTGTGCAGGGCATCGGTAAGCCGCAGTTCGTGCTAGGCGCGGGCGCGGCCGAGCTTGTCGCGCGCGTGGCGGTCTGTTTGCTGCTGCCCGCCGCGTTTGCGGGCGGCGTGGTGAGCGCGCAGGCGCCGCAGGCAGCGGTCTACGGTCTGTGCGTGGCAGACCCCTGTGCATGGATCGCCGCGGACGCGGTGCTTTTCATCCCCTTTATGAAAAACATCATGCGCGAAAACTACGACTATCTCTACGGCAGCGGCCAGAAGCTCATCGAGCAATAAAAGAGCGTAAACCAGACCCCCCTCCGCACGGTGCGTGCGGAGGGGGGCTTGCAATCTATCATGGAATCTTGCGGCGTGCAGGGAAACTTTTGTCACTCGATACTCTTTAATCCCTCATAGAGATCGTTGAAGGACTTTTTCTGTCGGCGCAATCGATCTTGATATCGCCGGTTTTCGGCCACGCGGGGTCTTCCACAAATTCAAGGCGGATATCCCACGCGGGCGTGATCCTCAGTTTCCGGATATATTTTTCAAAAAGTGCGGTCAAGGCCCGTTTCTCTGCCATGGTATCCTCCTGAGCATTCAATTTGCTGCGTCAAGGCGTGTCGTATCAGTCCTCAAACCACGCGACCGCGCGGATGGGCGAGCCGTCGCAGTTTTCAAGTTTGAGCGGGAAGCAGCTGAAGGAAAAGAGACCGCTGCCGCAGAGGTCGAGATCCTTGAGATTTTCAATATTGACGATGTCCTTGTGCGCGAAAAGCTTTTTGTGCCGCGTCAGGTTTTCGTCCGCGATGGGGTCAAGGCCGATCACGTCAAAGCCGATGCCCTTAAAGTCGCCCGCGATGATGTAGTCCATCGCCGCGTCGTCAAGGCAGGGGTAGTCGCCAAAGTAAGCCTCCGTGCCCCAGCGCTTGTCCCAGCCGAGATGAAAGAGCAGGAAATCTGCGTTTTCCGCGTCCTTTCCGTAGGCGAGGATGCGCTCAAGTGGGATGGCCTCGCCCTCTTTTAAGTCGCTGCACTCGATGACGAGCGCCTTGCCGATGAACTGCGAGGCGGGGAAGGCGTCAAGCGTCGTGCGGCAGGCAAATAGATGCGCGGGCGGGTCCATGTGCGTGCCCGTGTGGGTGTACATGGTCAGCTTCGTCTCCTTGAAGCCGTCCTTTTCATAGGTGTTCGCACCCGCGAGAATCGGCGGCTCCGTGCCGGGGTAGACGGGCATATTTTCGGAAATGGTGTGTGTGAGATCAATGACGCGCATGGAAAGACCGTCCTTTCAGATATGGTTTTGAGGGGTTCAGAACACAAACTGCACCAGCAGCATATAGCATATCGTGCCGAGTGCGATGGAAAGGAGCATCTGCCGCTTCCACAGGTGCAGCGCGACGGTCACGGCGATGGCGATGAGCTCGGGCAGACCGTAGCTGAATTGCAGCACGTTCACATTGCGCAGGCAGTAGACGACGAGCATAGCGAAGATCGCTCCCGGCAGCGCCGCGCCGAGGTATTGGATGTACTTGGGCGTCGGCTTTTTCGGGTTGAAGACCAGAAACGGCAGGAAGCGCGTGAGCATCGTGCCGAGCGCGCAGAGGATGATGGTGATGGCCTGCTGTAGGATCGTCATTTTACCGCCTCCTGCGTCTTCGCTTCGATGGGCTTTTTCAGCGCGGTCAGCGCGATGAGAATGCAGATCATCGTTGGGATGAGGAAGTTGTCTGCACCGAAGATGAGCAGGCACACGACGCTTGATGCAAGACCAAGCCAAGCGCTGAAATGGCGTCTTTCCTTGAGCCACTGCTCCATGAAGATGACGACGAACATTGCCGTCATCACAAAGTCGAGCCCCTCGGTGTTGAAGCGCAGAAACCCGCCGAGAAGGCCGCCGAGCGTTGCGCCCGCAAACCAGTAGAGTTCATCGAGCAGCGAAACGAAAAAGTAGAACCACCCGCGGTCCACGCCCTCAGGGATCTCCGCTGTATAGTTGACGCTGAACGTCTCATCGCACATGGCATAGATGAGATAAGGCTTTTTCCAGCCCGTACCCTTGTACCTGTCGAGCATCGAAATACCGTAGAACAGATGACGCGCCTGGATCATCACGGCCATCAGAAAGACCTGCACCGGCGCAAACGGCGCGAGCAGCATGCTCGTGGTCACAAATTCAAGGCTGCCGCCGAAGATGACGACGCTCATGATCATGGGATACCAGAAGCTGAAGCCTGACGTGCGCATATAGACGCCATAGGTCATGCCGAGGAAGAGAAAGCCTGCCAAAATGGGAATGGTGTGCGGAAACGCCGCTTTCAGTGCCGCACCCGCAGGTGAATTGCTGTGCATGGGAAGGGGACCTCCTTGGAGTAAGTGAAACTGCGGTGCGCTATTTCGCGCCGTTCGATTCTTTGCCGCCGCTTGTGGTGATGAGTACGCCTGCGAGCAGCGTGAGGGCAGAGCCGAGCAGAATGCGCGGCGTGAGGGATTCGTCGAGAAACAGAATACCGACTAAAATGCTCGTGAGTGGCTCAAACGTGCTCAGGATCGCCGCGCGCTGTGCGCCGCAGCGGAAAGTCCCCGCCTGAAAAAGCACCGCCGCGCCCACGCTGAGGGAGAGCGAGAAAAGAAACGCCGCGCCCCAGCCGCCGATCGTTTTGGGAAGACCGAGCTGCCCGGTAGCAAGGCAGAGGAGAAGCGTGCAGAACGCGCACACGGACGACATATAGAAGCTCAGGCGGAAGCCTGAGACCTCGCGGTGGCGGAAGTGGCCGAGAACGAGGATGTAGGCCGCGTATGCCGCGCCCGAGGTCAGCGCGAAGGCAACGCCCACGGGGTCGATCGCGCCGTGAGGGTCGAAGAGCAGGAGAATGCCGAGAGAACACAGGAGCGCGCACCCGAGCGCGCCCTTTTTCACCTTCTCTCGCAGCAGATAGCCGCTGAGCACCACAAGGATGGGATAGATGAAGTGGAATACCGCCGCCATGCCCGAGGCAAGATAGCGATAGGAGCTAAAGAGCAGGATGGGCGCGAGCCAGCAGCCGAAAAAACTCGCCGCGCTTGCCTCCAGCAGCGCGCCCCGGCTGATGCGCAGCCCGCCCTGGCGGCTGCCAAGCAGCGCGAGGATGGGAAGCGAGAGAAGATTGCGCAGCAGGACAAGGCTCATCGGCGTTACACCCTGCGCGTAGAGAAAGCGTGCCCCCAGCGGCATACAGCCGAAGAGGACCGCGCTCAGAATGACGCACAGATACCCGATCCACAGGCTTCGGCGCTCCATACTGCCCACCTCTCTTTCCGTGAATACTGCGAATAAAATCATCATACGCGCGCTTTTCCTTCCGGTCAAGTGGGAAAATATCCAAATACCGCCTGCGTTGACAAATCCCGCCGCGGCTGATATGCTGTAAATGACACCATGATAGGGAGGAAGCGGTCACATGTTTCTTTTTTATGTAAACCCCATTCTGATCGCCGCGGCGGTCATCCCCGCCATCGTTCTTCTGCGCTTTGTCTATCGGGAGGACCGGCTCGACAGAGAGTCGCCGGGGATGCTCCTCTCGCTCGTGCTTTTCGGCATCCTCGCGACCTTCGGCGCACTCATCGCCGAGCAGATCGGAGAGAGCGTTCTTGCGCTGCTGGTGCCGCCCTACACGCGGGCATACAACGCCATTCTCTATTTTGTCGTGGTTGCGCTGTCGGAGGAGGGCTTTAAGTACCTCCTGCTCAAAAAACGCACCTGGTGGTCGCAGGAGTTCAACTGCCAGTTCGACGGCGTTGTGTACGCGGTCTTCGTCTCGCTGGGATTTGCCCTGTGGGAGAACATCAGCTATGTTGTGATGTACGGCCTCGGCACGGCCCTTGTCCGCGCGGTCACGGCGATCCCGGGACACGCCTGCTTCGGCGTTTTTATGGGCGCTTTTTACGGCCTTGCCAAGCGCTACGACAATTTCGGCGACGGATACCGCAGCCGTCGCTGCCGCCGCCTCGCCGTCGCGGTGCCGGTGGTGCTCCACGGCTGCTACGACTATATCGCGACCTACGAATACGACGGCTATGCGTGGATCTTCGTCGGCTTTGTTGTGCTGCTCTTTGCCGCGGCTTACCGCATGATCAAGCGCCTTGCGCGCGACGACCGCTTCATCGACGGTGACGATGACTACAATTACTACAACGGTCCCGAGTTTTAAAATAGCATCCAAAAGCGCCCGCTCATCTTTTGGTGAGCGGGCGCTTTCCTGTGTCATTTTATGCTTGTTCAGTGCGCGGAGAGGCGAGGGGTGGTCAGGTGCGCGCGATGCAGTCGAACGCGACGAGCGCAAGGCCGTCGGCGGAATGGATCGTGCCGCACCTTTGAAAGCCGTAGGCTTCGAGAAGAGATTGCATCGTGCGGTTATCTGCGTGCGTGTCGGCGCGCAGATAGTCGACTTTTGCGGTGCAGAAGTCAAAGCAGGCCTTGGAAAGCCCGCGCGCACGCCCGTTGGAAGCAAGGCGGTGGATGGTGCCGTAGGGCGCGTCCAGACGCCACGCGCCGTTTTCGATCACGCGGTAAGTCTCATCCTCGCCGAGGATGAAGGCAAACGTGCCGACGATCTCCCCGCCGTCGACAAAGACATAGCTGTTGCCGCCGGCAATGTCCCGCTCCAGCGTGGCACGGTCGGGATAGCTGTCATCCCACTGCGAGGCGTTGCCGTTTTCCTTCATGTAGCGCTTGGCGGAGGCGAAGATGTCCATGATGGCGTCCGCGTCGCGATCTGTGCTTTTGCGAATTTCCATGCGGTTTTGACCGTTCCTTTCCGGTAAGGGGGCTTATCCTCGGTGCGCTTCGAACCAGGTCGTGATCTCGTTTAAGCGGCGGATGCGGTGCTTGGGCTTGCCGCTGCGCGAGAGCTCGTGGTTCTCGCCGCGGAAGAGGACGAGTCTGCTCTCCACGCCGTGCGCAACGAGCGCGGAGTACATCTGATAGCCCTGATCGACGGGGCAGCGATAGTCCTCAAAGGAGTGGAGGAAGAGCGTCGGCGTCTTGACCTGATCGGCGTACTTCATGGGGCTGTGCCACCAGAATTTTTCGACGTCCGGCCAGATGGTCGAGCCGCACTGATCCTCGGAAAAGTCGGGGCCGATATCGGACACGCCGTAGAAGCTCGTCCAGTTCGAGATCGAGCGCTGGCTGGCGCAGGCGCGGAAACGGTCGGTGTGGCCGATGATCCAGTTGGTCATAAAGCCGCCGTAGGAGCCGCCGGTCTCAAAGAGATTGTCGCGGTCCATCTCAGGATAGTGCTCAAGCGCCGTGTCGCAGAAGGCCATGAGGTCTTCAAAGTCCACCGTGCCGTACTTGCCGCGGATGTCCATGAACGCACCGCGCCCGTCGCTGCCGGTTGGGTTGCAGAAGATGACAAAGTAGCCGCGGCTGGCCCAGTACTGCATCTCATGGTAGAAAACGGGGCCGTAGACGGTCTTCGGCCCGCCATGAATGTCGAAAATGACGGGATACTTTTTGCCCGCTTCAAAGTCCATCGGCTTGAGGATGAAGCCGTGGACCTCGTGCTCGCCGCACATGAAGTAGAGCTTTTCGGGCCGGGCGACATACTTGCCGCGCAGCGCCGCGTCATTGAAGTGCGTGACGCGGCGGCCGTCTTCATTATAAAGCTCCTGCGGTCTCATGTCCCAGAGCGCGCAGAGCAGCATCTTGCCCTTGCAGCGGTCAAAGCTGTCGATCGAGCCGTCGCGCACGAGAACGGGGGACACCTCGCCGTCTTCGAGCCGATAAAGTCCCGCGCCGTCAAAGCGCGTTGAGATGAAGTACAGCACATCGCCGTCCATCTTCATCTCGCGGCCGCCGCCGTGGCGGACATCGCTGCCAACAGACGAGCCGATGGCCTCGCCGTAGACGGCGTAGGGAGAAACGGCGAGCGTTTCATAGTCGAGCTTGTAGAAGTCGCAGTCCGTGTTCATGCCATACTTGCCGTCGGCGGCGGCAAGCAGCAGGAACGACGCGCCGAGGGCGTAGGTCGAGATGACAAAGTCGCTCCGGCTCTTCACGACGCTCTCCTGCCTGCGCGATGCAAGCGCCATGCGGTAAATGTTTTCACCGCCAAAGTGCGCGGGGCGGGGGCAGGACACGTCGAGCAGGCTGTAGTAGACGGTCTTCTTATCCTCCGTGAGCTGCACGTCGGACACGTTGAAGCCTTTCTCCGTCAGACGGGTGAGGGACCTCTTTTTCGCGTCGTAATAGAAAAGACTCTCATATGCGCCGCGGGTATAGGTGCCGCCGTTCCACCACCAGGGGAGCTGGTCGATGACCTCGTAGTCCTCGTTTTCCTTTTTTGTGTCCTCGTAGGCCTTGGCGAGCTTTTTGTCGCCCTTGTAGAGTTCTTCAAAGCCCGGAAAGGTCGAGCCGATAACGAGCAGGTCACCGCCCGGCAGGGGATGGACGGCGGACACGGGAATGGGGAAGGTGAAGGCGAGCTCCGCCTCGCCGCCGTCGAGCGCGATTCGATAATAGCGGCTCTGGAGCGAGGGTTCTTTTTCACCTTCGCGGTCGGCCGCAAAGAGGACGGTGTTCTCGTCAAGATAGCAGAAGGATGCTTCCTTTCCGCCGCCGGTCAGCGCGCGGACAACGCCGTCTTTGAGCGTGTAGAGGCGGGAGTCATAGCAGTTCTTGTCTTTCTTTGCCTGGCTTACGGTGAAGCAGGCGCTGCTCCCCTCGGGGGAGAAGGTCACGTTCGCAAGCGAGCGGATCGCGCAAAAATCGTCGATGGCGATAGGTTTCATAAACGGAAAACTCCTTTCATCGGGCGCGCCGATGGGGGCGCGCATCTCATGAAAACATCATACCACAGCGGCGGGAACATTGCAATGCGAAGGGAAAACCGTCGAAGCATACAAAAAAACATCTGCTGAAATTGCAGATGTTCACAAAAAATGGCTTGACTTTTTCGTTTCTGTTTGGTAAAATAAAGCGCTTATAAACGGGAAAAGGTGAGGACAATTCCCCACCCATTACCGAGAGAATAGCATACTGCGGCAAAAAAAGCAAGATATCGTTCGACTATTCTATCAACAAAGCCGGGCGTGTCGCGCTGATCGAGCCGCCTCAATACATTCCTTCAGGCGGACAGGGCCTGAAGAAAAGAAAGGCGTGAAGAGCAAAATGGCCAAAGACAAGATGTATGGCAAGACCCTTCGCAAGAATTTCGCCCGACACGAGGAGATCGTGGAGATGCCGAATCTGCTGGCGCTTCAGAAGAAGTCCTACCAGTGGTTCCTCGACACGGGCCTGCGCGAAGTCTTTTCCGACGTCGCATCCATTTCCAACTATGCCGGCAACCTTGAGCTGAGCTTCATCGACTACAAGATGGATGAGGCGCCCAAGTACGACGTGCTCGAGTGCAAGGCGCGCGACGTGACCTATGCCGCTCCCCTGAAGGTGAGCGTGCGTCTCTACAACAAGGAGACCGGCGAGATCAAGGAGCAGGAGATCTTCATGGGCGATTTCCCGCTGATGACCGACTCCGGCACTTTCGTCATCAACGGCGCCGAGCGCGTGGTCGTCTCCCAGCTCGTTCGTTCCCCCGGCATCTACTACGGCAAGGAGATCGACCTCAAGACAGACCTCCCGCTGCTGACCTCCACCGTCATCCCCTACCGCGGCGCGTGGCTCGAATACGAGACCGACGCCAACGAGGTCTTCTGGGTCCGCATCGATAAGAACCGCAAGCTTCCCATCACCCAGCTCATCCGCGCCATCGGCTTCAAGACCGACGCGGAAATCCTCGAGCTCTTCGGCGACGATGACCGCGTGGCCGTCACGCTCGAAAAGGACGCCTGCAAAACCTATGAGGAAGCAATGCTCGAGATCTACCGCAAGCTGCGTCCGGGCGAGCCGCCCACGGTCGAGGCCTGCGAAACGCTCATCAACAACCTCTTCTTCGATCCGCGCCGCTATGACCTGTCCATGGTCGGCCGTTACAAGTACAATAAGAAGCTCTCCCTGTGGGCGCGTATCCGCGGGCAGAAGCTTTCCTTCCCCGTTGCCGACCCGCGCACGGGCGAGATTCTCTTCGACGCAGGCCATATCGTCACCGACGAGGAGGCCCGCGAGATGGACGCCATCGGCGTCAACGACGTGACCATCGATGTCGACGGCCGCACGATGCGCGTCTTCTCCAACCACATGGTCGATCTTGACCGCTTTGTCGACTTTGATCCCGTGGCTGAGTGCGGCATCAAGGAGCGCGTGCGCGAGAGCGTGCTCAAGGAACTGCTCGAGCAGTACAGCGGCGAAGAGCTCAAGGAAGCCATCCGCGACAACGCTGACCGCCTTGTGCCCAAGCACATCCTGGTCGACGATATCCTTGCTTCCATCAACTACATGAACGCTCTGGCGCACGGCATCGTCTTCAAGGATGATATCGACCACCTCGGCAACCGCCGCCTGCGCTGCGTGGGCGAGCTGCTGCAGAACCAGTTCCGCATCGGCTTTAGCCGCATGGAGCGCGTCATCCGCGAGCGCATGACGATCCAGGATCTCGACATCGTCACCCCGCAGAGCCTCATCAACATCCGCCCCGTCACCGCGGCGATCAAGGAATTCTTCGGCTCTTCCCCGCTCTCTCAGTTCATGGACCAGACGAACCCGCTCGCAGAGCTCACGCACAAGCGCCGTCTTTCCGCACTGGGCCCTGGCGGCCTTTCCCGCGAGCGCGCGAACATGGAAGTGCGAGACGTTCACTACAGCCACTACGGCCGTATGTGCCCGATCGAGACGCCGGAAGGTCCGAACATCGGCCTCATCTCCTATCTTGCGACCTATGCCCGCATCAACGAGTACGGCTTCATTGAGGCACCTTTCCGCAAGGTCGATCACGAAACCTGCCGTGTCACCGATGAGATCGAGTATATGACCGCAGACGTCGAGGACCAGTACATCGTCGGTCAGGCCGCCGAGCCTGTCGATGAAAACGGCTGCCTCGTCAACCAGCGTATCACCTGCCGCCACCGCGACGAGATCGTCGAGGTCGACCGTGACCGCGTCGACTATATCGATATCTCCCCGCGTATGATGGTCTCCATCGCAACGGCGATGATCCCGTTCCTGCCGAACGACGACGCGAACCGCGCCCTGATGGGCGCGAACATGCAGCGTCAGGCCGTTCCCCTGCTCCGCCCCGAGGCGCCCATCGTCGGCACCGGTATGGAGCACAAGATCTGCATGGACTCCGAGGTCGTCATCCTGGCCGAGGGCGACGGCATCGTCACCAAGATGGACGCGCGCGCCATCACTGTCGCCTACGACAACGGTGAGACGAAGGAATATAAGCTCACGAAGTTCCTGCGCTCCAACCACGGCACCTGCATCAACCAGCACCCGATCGTCGATGTCGGCGAGCGCGTGCATGGCCGCCGCCTGAACGAGAACGGCGTGTGGGAAGATCCCACCGTCCTCGCCGACGGTCCCGCGACCGATCAGGGCGAGATCGCTCTGGGCCGCAATATCCTCGTCGGCTTCATGACCTGGGAAGGCTACAACTACGAGGACGCCGTTCTCCTCAACGAGCGCCTCGTCCGCGAGGACTACTATACCTCCATCCACCTCGAGGAGTACGAGCTTGACGCACGCGATACCAAGCTCGGCCCCGAAGAGATCACGCGCGACATCCCCAACGTGGGCGAAGACGCGCTCAAGGATCTCGACGAGCGCGGCATCATCCGCATCGGCGCGGAGGTCCACGCCGGCGATATCCTCGTCGGTAAGGTCACGCCCAAGGGTGAGACCGACCTCACCGCGGAAGAGCGCCTGCTGCGCGCAATCTTCGGTGAAAAGGCGCGCGAGGTGCGCGATACCTCCCTCAAGGTGCCCCACGGCGAGAGCGGCATCGTGGTCGATGCCAAGGTCTTCTCCCGCGAGGCGGGCGACGAGCTCGGCCCCGGCGTGAACATGGTCGTGCGCATCTACATCGCCCAGCGCCGCAAGATCCAGCCCGGCGATAAGATGGCGGGCCGCCACGGCAACAAGGGCGTTGTCTCCCGCATCCTGCCGCAGGAGGATATGCCCTTCATGCCCGATGGTACGCCGCTCGATATCGTGCTGAACCCGCTGGGCGTTCCGTCCCGAATGAACATCGGTCAGGTGCTTGAGGTCCATCTGGGCTACGCCGCCAAGACCCTCGGCTACAAGGTCGCGACCCCGATCTTCGACGGCGCGAGCTACGAGGACATCCGCGAGGAGCTCATCAAGGCCGGCCTCGACCCCGAGGGCAAGAGCTGGCTGTACGACGGCCGCACCGGCGAGCGCTTCGACAACAAGGTCACCGTCGGCTACGTTTACTTCCTCAAGCTGCACCACCTCGTCGACGATAAGATCCACGCCCGTTCCACCGGCCCCTACTCTCTTGTCACCCAGCAGCCGCTCGGCGGTAAGGCGCAGTTCGGCGGCCAGCGCTTCGGCGAAATGGAAGTCTGGGCGCTCGAGGCTTACGGCGCGGCTTATACCCTGCAGGAGATCCTCACGGTCAAGTCCGACGACGTGACCGGCCGTGTGCGCACCTACGAGTCCATCGTCAAGGGCCACAACATCCCGCAGCCCGGCGTGCCCGAGTCGTTCAAGGTCCTTGTCAAGGAGCTTCAGGCCCTGTGCCTCGATGTTCAGGTCCTCGACCGCGACGGCAACCAGATCGAGCTTAAGGAGGATGAGGACGCGATGGATACCTTCAACCTCGCCCGTATGGACGCCGAGGATGACCGCCACCGCAACAATCCCTTCGCCGACGAAGCAGAGCTGGAAGACGCCGGCTTTGAATATGTCGCTGAAGATGAAGTCAACGCCGACTTTGCCGACGACGATCAGGAAGACTGAGAGAAGGAGGAGCATATAAAATGAGTTACGCAACATTTGACGCGATCAAGATCGGTATCGCTTCTCCGGAGATGATCCGTGAATGGTCCTACGGCGAGGTCAAAAAGCCCGAGACCATCAACTACCGCACCCTCAAGCCCGAGCGCGACGGTTTGTTCTGCGAGCGCATCTTTGGCCCCACCAAGGACTGGGAGTGCCACTGCGGCAAGTATAAGAAGATCCGCTACAAGGGCAAGATCTGCGACCGCTGCGGCGTGGAAGTCACGCGCGCCAAGG
>Ga0129314_1001977_pt1 | contig 12562 bp, 6 predicted proteins | sample O1111metagenome_FD_94431 | JGI IMG/M metagenome (GOLD analysis project Ga0129314, IMG submission 94431) | Orangutan individual fecal microbial communities from fecal samples from Wisconsin, USA - O1111 metagenome | ecosystem: Host-associated > Mammals > Digestive system > Large intestine > Fecal...
CATGGTGTCGCGGTTGATGTAGCCGTCCCACACGAAGCTGCCCTCGCGCTCCCAGTTGGTGGTAATGGGGAGCACGATGTCGGCGTACTTGTTGGAAGCGGTGAGGAAGTGGCCCTGACCCACGACAAACTCGACGGAACGGAAGGCCTCAATGCCCTTCTTGGCACCCTCGCAGGTGGTGAGCTTGGCGCTGTTGGCGGTCCAGATCATCCTAACGTCGGCGGTGATGTTCTCGATGCGCTTGGTGAGGTCGTACTCGCCGATGACATCCTTCCAAGACACGCCGTAGCCGTTGAGCGTTTTCCACAGCGTGGTGGGGTTAAAGGGCTCGCCAAGCACGGCGCCCCACATCTGGGTGTCGCTCACGGAAGTGGACGAGCCGGTGCCACTCGTGCCGCCGGCGCTGCCGGCGCTGCCGGCCTTGACAAGACGCGGACCAAAGTTGTTCGTGTGGTTCCAAGCGGTCGGGCCAACGCAGTTGCCGCTCTTGCCGATGTGGCCGCCCATGGCGCCCAGGCAGATGGCGGTCTGAGGAAGCTGCTCAGTGTTGTAGGTACGAGCGCTTGCCCAGCTCGACAGGATGGCGACGTTGTTGTCCTTGCCCAGGATACGGGCGACCTCACGCAAGGTCTCGGGGTCGACGCCGCAAATCTCGCTGGCCCACTCGGGGGTCTTGGGCACGCCGTCGTACTCGCCGCGCAGGTAGTCGAAGAAGTTCTCGTCGGTCGTGGCGTCGGCGGGCATATGGTCGGCGTCCTGGCCCACGCAGCAGCGATCCAGGAAGTCCCAGTCGATGAGCGGGCTGGACTCGCTGTCCTCCTCGAGCATGACGTAGGCCATGGCCATCATGGCCGCCATGTCGGTGGCGGGGCGAATCGGCACCCACTGGGCATCGAGGATGGACGTCGTGTCGGTGTAGATCGGGTCGAAGATGATGAACTTGACGCCGGCGTCCTTCCAGGACTTGGCGAAGTTCGTGGCGTTGCCCAGGGCCGCCCAAGCGGGGTTGTAGCCGAAGGCGACCACGTAGTCGCAGTTCAGCATGTCGAGACGGTCGTTGTTGACCGTGTAGTCGTTGCAACCGTCGCCCCAGCCGAGCACGCCAGGAGCGAACCAGCTGCCCCACGAGGAGGTCGTCCACGAGGAGAGGTAGTTAATGTTGAGCTTGTTGAGCAGGCCGGTCATGCCGCCGCCAAGGGCGAGGATGGAGTTGTCGCCAAACTCGCCATTGATGCGCTCGACCTCGTCATGGATGTACTGGGCAGCCTCGTCCCAAGAGATGCGCTCCCACTCGTCGATACCGCGCAGCTCGGCATGCGGGTCCTCGGGGCTCCAGTTCTTGCGCTTCATGGGGTACTTCAGACGGTCGAGACCGCGAGCCTGATACTGCTGCGAGTAGCCGCGCAGGCAGGCCCTCTGCTGACGGTTGATCTCGTCGTCAGTGTTGATGTCGTCGGTCCCCTGACGAACAATGACGCCGTCCTTCGTGCAGACCCTGACGAGGCACTTGCCGCCACAGTTGTGCCAGCAAGCGGCAGAATGCCACTCGCCCTCCTCGTCGGCCTTCATCTCGTCGGCCAGAGCCATGCGCAGGTTGTTGTCGGCCGAGCCGCTCACTGCAGACAGACCCAGGCTTGCCGCTCCCACGGCCGCAACGGAGCCAGCCAGGAACTTGCGCCTGCTGAGCCCGGATTTCAGTGCATCTTGTACCAATGCCATAAAACTGTCCTCCTATCCCCTTGTCTTACAAAACCAACGTGCAATGCTCTATGCCGCGACGGAAGCGACAATCTCCAACATCTCGTCGAGCACTGCCGCGTCGAGCTGCACGAAGTCGGCCACAGCCTGCGCAAGCTGCGGATACACTTCGTGCGTCTTCGACGAAGCCATGTCCTGTGCATACGAGAAAACCCAGTTGAGCAGGTGCTCGCGCTCGAATGCCGCCTGGTCCTCAAGCACCTTCGCGAGCTCGCGCGGCCGCCCATCTTCCAGATGGGCAATGGCTCGCGCGGCCGTCAGCTCGAGAAAGTGCATCATGAGGGCAATGTGGTCATCCGGGATGCGCGGGTAGCCAGCCGGGATGTAGAGATACCTCTCATACCAAGAGCGCACGGCAAGCGTGGACTCCTGGAACAGGGCGCGCTCGCGCGTGGTGTACACAGACTCCCACGGCGCGGCCACCATATTGTCGGGAGCGAAGAAAAGTCGCTCGTATTCGTCGTGTGCCTGCTGCATGCCCTGCTCGCCCTGGGCGACAAGCTCGGCGCAGCGAGAAAGCGCCGCGCGCAGCTCGGTGGGCGCAGGGCTTGCGCCGTCGTCGAACATGTCGACCACGGCCAGGCTCTCCTGGCTGCTTGCAGCCGTGAAAAGCTCGGTGCTGGGCAGGGTGCCCAGGAGCTTATGGAAAAGTGAGAACAGATATTCGCGTCCCTTGAGGAAGCCGAGCAAAACAGCTCGGGTCTCGTCGTCTGCGTTTCCCTGGGCCGCTTCAGCCACATCGGGCTGTGCCGCAGCGCAAGCTGCATGCGTCATCGATTCGGCCTGCTCATCAGCATTGCCGCACATATAGTATTCCCCTCGTCCCCTTCGGCCGACCATTCGACCGATCCCCGGCAAGCCTCGTTCCCTCCCAAGAAACAAAGGCGAAACAAACCAGAATCACTCTAGACAAAAGCCGGGGCAAATGCAACAAGCCATAGCGATTTGCTTTAGTACTCCACCGCGCTGGAGCGAGAAGCCCATGAAGAGCGCAAATTAGCGTTGGGCAACAACCCTAATCGTGCAGCGCCGTGATGAGCACTACCAGCGCGACTGGATGTTTTCAGGGAGTTTGACCGGTGGTTTTCAAAGGTTTTGACCGGATGTTTTCGGGAAATTTGACCGGTGGTTTTCAGAAGCAGGTTCATCGGCTGGGCATATACAATCTTGCAAACACAGTTTTCGCCGCAAGGAGTCTGGCTGCAGTGAACGATACACAAGCCGAGAACACCGCCCCCAAGCAGGACGACAAAACCCCTGGCAGGCCTTCCAGACGCGGGGCTTTCGACCCGCGTGAGCTTTGGCGCCTCAACGAGCTTGAGCGAATCGTCGAGGACGCCTGGAACGCCGCCGCTTCCATGGACGCGACGGCCGACGATGCGCTCCCGCCTGCAAACCTCGACCTATGGCTCGCTCCTCAAGAGCGCGAATACCTGGAGCTCGAGGCGCGATTCGTAGCCGTGCTGGAGGCAAACCCCGCCTTCGACGAGCTCTCGGGCTACGCATGGCGCAGGACGCGCGGGGAAGAATCCGACGATTTCGCAGGCCGGTTTGCCCATCCGGGCAAAGACCCGGTTCTCGCGTCCTGGCTTGCCGAACGATCCGGCACGGCTCAGCGCCTGGCCCGCTCGACTATCGAGAAGGACTACCAGCGCACGCACGACTGCGAGCGGCACTGGCTGCGCGACCTCAAGACGTCCGACGCCTACAAAACCCTCCTTGCAGAGACGCTCTCGTCTTGGCAGCAAGCAACAAGTGACGGCGGCGTTCCGGCGGGAATCCTGCAAGCCTATCGCAACGAAATGGCCCAGCGCACCGGTGCCAGGACCGACGACCTGCTTCGATCCGTGCGCGACTCCCGCCAGGCGCGCACAAAGCTTCTCCTGCACAAAAGCCTTGTCGAGCAGTATCCGCCGAACCGCGACATGTTCGCCTTGCTCGGCGGTGAGCAAGCATATTGCGACCGGCTCGTGGGCGAGCTCGTACGCAAGGCCACCGACGACGAGTTCCAGCTTTGCGCATATGGCAAGCATGGCTTCATGAGGATGTCCGACACCAACCTCGAAGTCGCCGTGCGCGTCATGGGTGACAACGGCGCCTGGCGTCGGTCCCTGGCCCGCACGCTGGGCGCCAAGACCCAAAAGAAAAACCAGGAACAGGACCTTTCGGAGCGCGCGTATCGCGACCTGTTGAAGGCCGACCGCGAGCTTAATCGGCTTGGGTCGTCAATCATCGGCTCCGATGTTCACGACTACGTGACGAACCAGCTTCTCGCATATCGGATGCCCTCCTTCGAGGCCGCGTTGTGCCGCTCTTTTGATACGGACACCTATATTGATGCGCTGTGCACGTCTGCCAATCCGAAGCTGCGCGCGTTGGGCGCAGACCTGGCTGCAGGCAGAGAGGGCGAGCGAGCGCTTCAGGCGGCCTTGAGGCGCGCGTACGCCGAGGCAGCGGTATCCGCCAAAGCCGATCCCTACCTGGGATATCCCTCGCGTCGCCTGCATCCCCGCAAGATTATCATTCACGTTGGCCCCACGAACGCCGGCAAGACCCATGATGCGCTCACGGCGTTTAGAGACGCCAAGTGCGCCCTCTACCTTGGGCCGCTGCGCCTTCTTGCCGCAGAGGTGGCCGATACGTCGAACGAACGCGGCTGCCCCTGCTCGCTCGTGACCGGAGAAGAGCGCCGCCTTGTGGAAGGGGCCCAGCACGTCGCTTCCACCGTCGAGATGTTCGACCCCCAGGGCATGTGGGACGTGGCCGTGATCGACGAGGCGCAAATGCTGGGCGACCCCAACCGCGGCGGGGCCTGGAGCCGCGCACTTATCGGTGTCGATGCCGATGAGCTGCACATATGCTGCGCGCCGGAGGGCCTCGACATCGTACGGCGCGTCTTGGACGGATGTCGCGAGCGCTTTGGCGACACCTATCGCGTGCAGCGCCACGAGCGCCTGAACCCGCTGTTGCCGTTTCCCCAGCTTGTGCGCTTCCCCGAAGACGTGCAGCCGGGCGACGCCTGCATCGCCTTCTCAAAACGCGACGTCCACGCCGCGGCGGCGGAGCTCCACAACGCGGGCCACACCTGCTGCGTGGTGTACGGGGCGCTCCCCCATGCCGTGCGCCAGGCCGAGGCGCGTCGCTTTCGCGAGGGCGACGCCGAGGTTGTTGTTGCGACCGACGCCATCGGCATGGGGCTCAACCTGCCGGTGAAGCGCGTCGTGTTCCTGCAGCATGACAAGTTCAACGGTCGTGAGCGCGTGATGCTGACTCCCGGCGAGGTCAAGCAGATCGCCGGGCGAGCAGGGCGCTATGGCTACACCGAGGCCGGCGAGGCGGCGTCTGCCATAGACCCCGAGTTTGTGGCGGATGCCCTGGCTGCGAAGGTGCGCCCCGTCCGCAGCGCGACGCTCGCGTTTCCCCGAACTCTGCTGGACATCGACGCGCCCGTCTCCGCGCTCTTTGACGCCTGGTCAAACGCGAAGGCGCCGGCGCCCTTCCGCTGCGCCGACTACTCGGAAGAGGCCATGCTCGCAGAGAGGGCAGAGAAGATCACGACCGACGCACGGACGGTGTATGCCTTCGCGACGCTGCCTTTCAAGTCGGGCAACGCGTGTACACTCGACCTGTGGGAGGCAATACTGCGCGCCCATGTGGCAAAGGACCCGCTACCCGACTTCGACAAAGGCTGGGACAAGGACGACCTCGAGTCCATGCAGACGGTCTACGACAAGCTCGACCTGGTCGGCGCTTATCTGTTGGGCCCCGGAGATGGGCATCCCACTGCGTCGCTCGTGAGCGTCGACGACGTCGCCCTTCTGCGCGACGAGGTCTCGGCCGACATCTCGTCCTTCCTTGCGCGGCAAAGCTACGAGGGGCGCCGCTGCTCGTCGTGCGGACGCCCTCTTCCCTGGGGACACCGCTTCGGCATATGCGAGCGGTGCTTTCGCCGCCAGTCGCGCAGGAGGTTTTAAGAGGCGCACGCTCGTTGAGGCTGCACGTTGGTCGAATCGCGGGCCCAGGCGGACAGGGGGCTAAAGCCGCCTGGGCTCAAATGACGAGAACATGTGTCTAGGAAGCAGCCTGCTTAAGGCAGCTGTTGACGGCCGTGAGGATGGCCTTGGAGGTGACGGTGGCGCCGGAGACGGCGTCGACGCCCTCGGTGCCGTTGGCGGCCACGATCTTGGCGGGCAACTGGTCGATGGCCATGAGGCCAATGCCCGAAGTCGCATAGTTGTAGCCAACCGTGACGGAGGCGATCTTGCCACCCTCAATCGTGACGGTCACGGGAATCTCGCCGTCGAAGCCCTTGCCCGAGGCGGTGTAGGTGCCGTCGGTTAGGGTGCCGGACTCGGCTGCGGGAGTGGGGGCCTCAATGGCGGCGTCAATGGCGGCGTCAACCGAGAACTCGGCGGCAGCGACGGCGTTTTCGACAGCCGTTCTATCGATCTCAACCGCAGCCTTTACGGCTTGGCTTCGGCAGCCAATGATAGCCGCGAGAACCGCCTTGAAGTCATCTTCCTCGAGCGCGCTATCGTTTTCGATCTCGATACGGACGGCCTTCCCGTCCTCGTAGGTCACGAGCACAGGCACGATACCGCCGCTGCACCTGGCAGAGGCGGTGTAGGTGCCGTCGGCAAGGACGCCGGCCTCATCAGCGGGAGCGACCTCCTCGGCCTTCTCCTCGGCAGCAGGCTCAGCCTCGGTGGTCTCCTCGGCCTTCTCGTCGGCCTTGGCGTCATTGGCGGGAGCGGCCTGCTTCAGGCACTCCTCGACGGCGGAGAAGATGGCCTTGGATGTGACGGTGGCGCCGGAGACGGCGTCGACGCCCTCGGTGCCGTTGGCGGCCACGATGGCCGAAGGCAGCTGCTCGATGGCCTGGGAGCCGATACCCTGGGTCTCGGAGTTGTCGCCCACGGTGACCTCAGCGATCTTGCCGTCCTTGACGGTCACGGTCACGGGCACCTTGCCGCCGATGCCCTTGCCCTCGGCGGTGTAGGAGCCGTCGGTGTACCACGGGCCGACCTCGGCGGGAGCGGCCTCAGTGGCCTCCTCGGCTTTCTCGTCAGCTTTGGCCTCCTCGGCCTTCTCCTCGGCAGCGGCGTTAGTCTCGGACTGCTCGATAGTCCAGCCTTCAGGGAGGTTCTCCTCGGTAAAGACACCGGAATGACAGGTGACGCAGGCTGCGACAGACCGCTCGGCATGGCAGGTCTGACAACTAAAGTCTCCCAAGAGAGTGACGTGCCCGTTCTTCAAGTCGGCGGGCATGTCGTGGAAGTCAAAGGGCTCGCCGCGCCAAGAGTATTGGGCGGCAACGCCCGCCATGTCGAGCTCGCGAACCACGGTGCCGTCATGGCAGGTAGCGCACGTGTCGAGGGAAACGGCAGTCATGTGGTCCTGCGTTGCGTCGATATGGACGCTCGGGGACTTCCAGCCCCCAGGGACCTCAACCTCGCCATTGTGGCACTGGGCGCACGCCATAATGGAAGCCTTGCCCACAACATGGCAATCATTGCAGGTAATGCTCAAGCCAGCATGAGCGTCAGTTGCTGGCATGTTGTGGGGATCCATGACCCAGTCCTGGGTGGCCTGCTCTTTGCTGGGCGCATGGTCCCACGCATCGAGATCGTCGTCATGGCAGCGCTGGCACGTCTGGAAGTCAATGTCAACCTGTGGCGAAAACTCATCGCACGTATCCTCGGCAAACGGGCATGCCGTTGCCTGTACCAGGCAATCTTCTGTTGCGTAGAGAATAATCTGGCTCGTCAGGGTCGCTCCGGAAACGACGTCGACGCCTTCAACACCATTGGCAGCCACGATGGTGGAAGGCAGCTGCTCGATGGCGTCTGCACCAAAGCCAAGGTACGCAAGGTCATCGCTCGCCTCCACAGCAACGACCCTGCCGTCGGCCACCTGAAGACAAACTGCGGAGGAATTGCTCCCCCAATCACGTGTGTAGCTTTCGTAATAGCCATCTTTATAGGGGCCAGTCTCCTTGTTCCCATACGTAAAGCCGCTTGACGCAAGCACATCCTCGCTGAGTTTATAGTCCCTCTCGAATTCAGCCTCAATCATCTCGGGCGTTGTGTATCCATCCCCTACTTCTAACGAAGGAATCACGTCATTAACCACCGACATGGCACCTTCGCTCTGGGAAAGCTCGAACGCGAAGACGATGGTGGACACATATCCAGAGGGAAGGGGGGCGAACCCCATCACGCAGCCCACACGAAGAAAGTAGTTGCTAAAGCAAAAGAACGTCAGCGGCTGTTCTTTCACATCGTAATGCAGGCAACCGACGTAACGCACCCCAGCCGTCAAGAGGGCATCACTGCCAAGGAGTTGGCGGGCAAACCACTCGCCGCGCTCCTGCAGGGCAACTTCATCTGTCGTGCTGTTTGCCCAGGCCACATCGTCAGCGTCGATGAGTGCCCGACATGCATACACATACACGGCCGTCTCATCGGCGGCGTCGATGCGGCACAGCGCACCCTGATTGATTACGCCGCTGAAGGAGCCCGATTCTTGCAACGCAGAGTCAACCTCGGTTGAATCGAGTGCTTCGCACGCCGCGCCCTGGGGAAGGGCGAAGGCGAAGTTGCCGCAAATGGCCCAAGCCTGAGGTTCCGTGCCATCGTCGCCCTCATCGGCAAAGGCCGGGATCGCTGAGAGGGACACGTGCACTACCAGCATGAATATCAAAGCGAGCAGAGCACCAAGTAGGCCGCGTCCTCGCGCAGAGATTCCGGTGCGACCAGAAACGGTAGGGCACGCCATTTCTTTCCCCTCTCCATTCCCCTTTGCCCGAGACCCCCATCTCGGGCGGAACAGGTCAACATTACGCTTCTGTCGTCCCCATTGACAAGGCCCTGAGTCGATTCCGCCCCGTATGGCGGTTTTTCCGAGCTGGGGGCACAAGAATCGACAGCCCTACAAAACTAGGGCACCCCAGCCCGAAGAAACCAGCGCATATACCAGCAGTTACACGAAATGGGCGGTCTAATAGCACGTAAACATACACGAAATGGACGGTCTAACTAGTCATAGATATACACGAAATGGACGATTTGCACCAAGACAATCGTGCCCCTTGCGGGCAAGTCATGGCAACATTACGCCCTCGACAGACCCATATGCAAGCCCCTATCACCCATCTGGCCTGCTGTTTCAGTTTGCCGCGACTCACCTGTCCAGTCTGGACTCGCGGTCCGCGCTATCCTCTTGCCATGCACGCGACCCACTGAGAGGCGAGCCCATGGGAGACGGGAGAGAACGCCATGACCACCAATGCACCCGAGCCCCAGCTCGGCGCAGACATCAAGAAGCTCGGCTTTGGCCTTATGCGCCTGCCGCAACTGCACTCCCAGGTAGAAGGCGAGAAGGGCGGCATCGACATCGAGCAGACCAAGCAGATGGTCGACATGTTCCTCGACGCCGGCTTCACCTACTCTGCATGGAAGCACTGGGGATTGCGGGGTAGGGGGAGGCGAAGGGAACACGCGAGGGGGCGCAGGCAGACGACAGCCTGCGCACCATTTTCCTTCTTGGCGTTCCCTCACGACCCCTTGCCCAGCCCAGCGCCGCTCCAAATCAGCCCGTCCGAATGTCAGGCGAGGTCCTTGCGGTCCGCGACTACGGCTTCTGATGCTGGTCACCCAGGGCGAACGTCCGTCTTGCCGGGTTACGCAGAGAGCGACGCCGGTCGATTCCGGGGCCTTTTGGCAGCAAAACGAGGTTCGGAGTAGTTTTCCCGGGTGCATTAGCAGGCAAACGAGTTTCGGAATAGTCAAAACGCTTCTCGTGCGCCTCATGGTCCTTTTCCAGGATGATTTGAGACTTTAAAAAGGGTATCCTCCATCCATTCTGTTGTTTTGACAACAGAATTCCGCGCCATACAGGGCTGGGCAGCACTCTTGTCCAGAAATCATTATTCCGAAACTCGATTTGCTACCAGCGGGGCCTCTCATTCCGCAAACAAAGAATGCAGGCCCTCGGATCTGACAGTCAGCCAGGCAACGGCAAGTCAACCGCAGCGGAAACTCTATTTATGCGCAATACGCCAAGATCCGACGCGTATACTCGCACAAACAGTAGGAATCTATTGCTTCACGCGGAAGGACCGACCATGCCAGAAACCGCCTCTCCCAAGAACTACGACCATTCCGCCGCCGAACAACGGAAGAGGCAATTCGTAGAATGGCTCGGTAAACAAGACAAGAGCAAGCGCTACAGGAGAGATGTAGCTGCGACATTGTCCGGAAAACAAGTAGCCAATCTCATGCATCACCTTCGTCTTGATGTTGACAACGCCTTCCTTATTGACGATATCGAGACGATTAAAAAGGCATACGAGACCATACGGCCAACAAAAGAAAACAAAGATAGCCACAATCGCCTCTCTGCCTCACTCGGCAACTATAGGAAGTTTCTCGAAACTGCTTATACCAAGCCGTCCGAAGCACAAGGCGGTGGTGACGGCACGACAAAGACGGACACTCCTCGCCAGTACAGCGACTCAAACTTTCTCGGAGAGGTCTTTATCGACAAAGACTCACTTGCCGATATGAAAGAACTCCTGCGTCGCAAAATGAATCTCATTCTGCAGGGAGCGCCCGGCACCGGCAAGACCTTCACCGCCAAACGTCTGGCATGGTGCATGATGGGCGAGAAGGATAACGAACGCATCGCATTCACCCAGTTCCATCAATCTAGCTCGTACGATGACTTCGTCATCGGATACAGGCCAGACGGCAACGGTAGATTCGAAATAGCCGAAGGACTTTTCGTAACGTTCGCCACTAAAGCAGCGAGCGACCCAAACCGTAACTACTTCCTTATCATCGACGAAATTAACCGCGCAAACGTCTCAAAGGTATTCGGTGAACTACTCATGCTCATCGAAGCCGATCATCGCAACGAATCCCTGCGACTCTCCGTCGGCTCTCGCGAATTTAGCATACCGAAGAACCTCTACATCATTGGCATGATGAACACCGCCGATAGGGGTCTCGCGCTTATCGACTATGCGCTTCGCCGCCGCTTTGCGTTCTTTGAGATGGAGCCAGCGCTGTCACACCCATCTTTTAAGGCGTTGCTCAAAGACAATAGCAAAATGTTTAGCCTGGTATCCGCAGTTGAATGTCTGAACAGCGCAATCTCATCTGATCCTGCCCTCGGGAGTGGTTTTCGCATCGGCCACAGCTACTTCTGCAACCCCGACGCCACTGCCGCATCGGTGCTGCGTTACGAGATTGAGCCACTCATACGCGAATACTGGTTCGATGACAGCGGCAGGGCCGAAGAAGAAATCAAAAAGCTTCAGGAAGCAATCGCATGAACAACCACGCCGAGGAAAGCGTCGTCATCCGCAACATCTATTACATGATGGCATACGCCTATCGTGCCCTCAGCGTCGGCGAATATGTGAAGCTCGCCTCAGAGAAATTCGAAAGCCCAAATGATTTGCTTGCCGCCGTCCTCAGCCTGGGCCTATCCCTGCAGTTCAAACGTGGGCTCGAAAAGGATTACAGGGAGCTGGGTGAAGACCTCTCGAGCATTAGAGGACGCATTGATGTGCGCGAAACCATGAAACTCGCCTCTTCCGGCACATGCAAGGCACATTGCCGACATGACGAGCTTAGCCAGAACACCCTCAAGAACCAGATACTAAAAGCCACAGCAATGAGACTCATCAACTGTGCTGACATATCAAACAACAGGCGGCACGAGCTCAAGCGCTGCTTGCTCAAGATGAGAGATATGGATGCGGCAAACCTTGCACAAGTAGAGTGGGAGCGCCTTGCCTATCATCGCAACAATGGTGGATATCAGTTGCTTATGGCCGTCTGTCGCATGGTGGCGGAAGGACTAATACCCAATGAAGACACCGGGGGCACAACCGGTCGCTCTTTTCTAAGCGACCGGTCACTTAGCGCACTGTACGAGAAATTCGTTCTCGAATACTTCCGGCGTCACCACCCTGAGCTTAACGCCAATGCAAAGATTATCGAACCGCCCAAAAGCGAAGAGCGACCGTCATTCCTGCCGGCATTGAAAACCGATGTAACCCTTGAGAGGGGCGACCACACGCTCATCATCGATTGCAAGTGCTACGGGCGAATCCTTCGGTGCCATTATGGCCATGGAGCACTTTCGGCCGCAAACGTAAACCAGATACATATGTACGTAAGCGAAGAGGCCTACGTGAGCAACAAACACGTAGAGGGAATGCTTCTTTATGCAAAGACTCTCGAAGAAGTAGAGGAGTCCAGCTGGTCAGTTGCTGGTTTGAGATATCATCTGCGGACCCTAGATTTGGGGGTTGAATTCGCCCAAATCGCTCGTCAGCTGGATGATATTGCCGGCATGCTCAGGTAGGCGTCTTCGCCCCAAATCAGCCCAAATGTCCCCTGGCGGTTTACCCGCCCTTTCGCGCTTGTCGATAGTATCTGCACTGTACGGTTTACCAGAAGATATATCAGCTAAGAGACAGGGGATGGCATGTACGAGACGCTGACTGTATTCGCCGGGGAGCTGGCCAACAGGAAGATCGAAGACCACTGGGGAACCTGTGGCCTCGATGACTTTATCGACGCGTTCTATGATTCAATCAAGGACGCCAGAATCGATTATTTCGAAACACTCGAGCGCTACGGTGTCGAAATGTCGGACAGGGGCCTTGAGGCCTGCGACGTGGAGCACGCCAACGCCGAATTGGTACGCGCCCTTATATTGACCCTTGTGAGACAGGACCGTTTCGTCGGGGGCCTTCTGGGCGTATATGCCCGCAACGGGTACCTCGACC